>Ga0307419_10001384_pt1 | contig 12477 bp, 11 predicted proteins | sample SalMarWE160230MG_2_FD_202512 | JGI IMG/M metagenome (GOLD analysis project Ga0307419, IMG submission 202512) | Salt marsh sediment microbial communities from the Plum Island Ecosystem LTER, Massachusetts, United States - WE1602-30 | ecosystem: Environmental > Aquatic > Marine > Intertidal zone... | reverse complement strand
ATGAAGTTCCAGGCATAAGTTTGCTTCTTAGATTGATTGGAAACGGCTAAGCCCCAATAACCAGCGTAATTCACCGGCTGGGCTTGGCTGGAATCGGTAATCTGCGGCATTGGAGCAATACCGATGTCCAAATAGGGATTTTTCGCTCTGATTAAAGGAATTTGGGAGGCGTAATCAAAAATAACGGCGGTTTGTCCTTGGCTGAAGCTGTTTAAGGAATAAGTTAGGTCGTCGTTCCAGGTATAGTAAGCGCCGGAGGGATTAGCGAACTGAAGATAAAAATTAAAAGCGGTCAGGGCTTCAGGGCCGAAAGACATTCTTCCCTGCTGGAGAGTCATTGGATTGCCAAATTGCATCATTAAAAGACTTATCATATCCGAAGCGGCGTGAACGCTTTTTTCTGAACCGCCTATGGCCGCCGCCGCTTTACTGACCTGGTTAAGAACATTTAGTTGTCTGAGCTTGGGGATTAAGGATTGGAATTCCGACCAAGTGCTTGGCGGAGCGGTTACGGCTTTGGCGTCAAAAATATCTCGGTTATAAATGAATGCCAGCGTGTCAACGTATAAGGGCAGGGCATAAACCCTGCCGTCGCCAACGAAATCCTGTTCAACTACCTTGGGAAAGAGTTGTTGGAGCTGGCTCAAAGGAAACAAACTTACCGGGAAAGGCGCAATTTTATCGTAATGCTTTGGCAGCCAAGCGCTATGGAACATGAAGATGTCCGGCGCCTGACCAGTGGCTAAAGCATTGATGAGAGTTTTTTCATAATATTCCGCGTCGTCAAATTCGCGATAATTAATCGTGATGTTTTTGTCTATTTTTGAATATTCATTAACTAATAGATTAATGGTGCTGAAATCGCCGCCGCCAACTACTCCCCAGACATTTAGTTGAAGTTGGTTATCGGCGCTGTAGCCAGGGCCGCCGCCAGATTTTTTAAGGCCGGGAATAACACCGATAAAAATCAGGACGAAAAATAAGACGGCGATTGCGGCGATGCCGATAATAATGATTTGTGTACGAGTAAGATTCATGCTGCTTCGTTGTATCGATACCAATATACAAATTAATGCGAATTATACAAATTGTTTTGCGGCTTCGTAATAAATATTCGTATCATTGGTATAATTCGTATATTCGCATCGATACTTATAGGCATACGATGCCTGCCACTTTGTCTCCTTCTTTTAATCTCATAATTTTAACGCCGGAGGTGGCTCGGCCGGCTGTTCGGATATCCGATATTTTAGTTTTGATAATTTGTCCTTTACTGGAGAGAGCGAGTAATTCTTCTTCGTCGCTAATAATTTTAGCGCTGATTATCTTGCCGGTTTTTGAGGTTACTTTGGCGGTTTTAATTCCCTGCCCGCCGCGACTCTGAATTTTATACTGGTTGAGCGGCGTTTGTTTGGCAAAGCCGTTCTCGGTTACCACCAGCAATTTGTCTTTTTTCGCCTGCGGCTTGTCGTCTGCGGTTTTCCCTCTTTCGCCTATTTTAATTATATCAAGTCCTGCCACAAAGTCATCCTTTTTAAGCTTGATGGCTCTCACGCCGGCAGCGGTCCTCCCCATCTGCCTCAATTGCGATTCTTTAAATCTGATTGCTTGGCCTTGTCCGGTCGCTAAAATAATTTCGTCTTTTCCCGAGGAAAGCTTCGCCCATTTAAGCTGGTCATCTTTTTGGAGGTTTATGGCGATTAAGCCGCTGCGCCTGACGTTGCTGAAATCTTCCAACGACGTCTTTTTAATTACTCCTTTTTTGGTCGCCATAACCAGGCATTGCGAATCGTTAATCGTTAAGCGTTTATCGCTTAACTCTTCGCGCTTCGCGCCTTGCGATTTACCGTCATTGGCGTAGGCGACGATGGCGTTAATTTTTTCATCCGTCGGAATTTCCAGAAAGTTTTGAACAACTTTGCCTTTGGCCGTGCGGGAGCCGGCGGGAATTTCATAAACTTTTGTCTGAAAAGCCCTGCCGCGGTCGGTGAAGAGTAGAATATTATCGTGGGTATTGGCCGAAATAAAATGAGCGATAAAATCTTCACTGCTTACTTCGGAACCGACGATGCCTTTACCGCCTCGGCGCTGTACGCGGATGCTTGTCGGCGACACTCTTTTAATATACCCGCTCTGCGAAAGCGTGATGACGACTTCTTCCTTGGGAATGAGGTCTTCTTCCCTGAATTCCTTAAGTCCGGTTGCCACCACCCTTGTCCGGCGTTCGTCGCCGTAAAGCTTCTTTATTTCTGAAAATTCTTCCCTGACAACGCCGAGGATTTTCTCCGGGCTTTTCAGGAGCTGTTGTAGCTCGCTGATTAATTTCTTCTTTTCTTTTAATTCATCTTCAATCTTCTGACGTTCCAGGGCGGCTAGGGTTTGAAGACGCATTTCCAAGATGGCATTCGCCTGGATGTCGGTCAGGGCGAATTTTTTCGTCAAATTCCGGCGGGCGTCTTCACGGTCCTTTGATTTTTTAATGGTTGAAATTACTTGGTCAATCGCCGACAGGGCCTTGGATAATCCCTCCAGGATATGGCTTCGCTCTTTTGCCTTATTTAGGTCAAATTTCGCCCGGCGTTCCACTACCAGTCGGCGGTGTTCCAAGTGCGCCCCCAAAATATCTTTGAGGGACATAAGTTGCGGCTGGATACCGTCACTTAAGGCAATCATATTAAGATGAAAATCTTTTTGCAGGTCGGTATATTTATAAAGCTGATTCAGGATTTTTTGCGGCGGCACGTCATTTTTAAGTTCAATAACAATTCGTAATCCTTCACGGTCACTGCCATCTCTTAAATCACGAATTCCTTCAACTTTTTTCGCTTGGACCAGCTCCGCAATTTTGGTAATAAGTTCTGATTTGTTAACCTGATAAGGAATTTCGGTTATGACGATGTTAAAACCGCCTTTTCGTTCTTCAACCTCGGCTTTTGCCCGGCAGGTAATCGGTCCGCGGCCCGAAGCATAAGCCTCGGCGATGGCCTTTTTATTATAAATAATGCCGCCGGTCGGAAAATCCGGCCCCTGGACGAATTCCATTAAATCTTCATTGGTGGCCTTGGGATGGGCGATTAGATAAACAAGAGCGTCAATGACTTCACCTAAATTATGAGGAGGGATATTAGTCGCCATTCCCACGGCGATGCCAACGGAACCGTTTAGCAGAAGGCCCGGAAGTTTTGCCGGCAGAACTTTTGGTTCTTGTCTGGTGGCGTCATAATTAGGCTGCCAGTCAACGGTATCTTTTTCAATGTCAAAAAGAAGTTCTTCGGAGACCTTGGAAAGTTTGGCTTCGGTATATCTTTGGGCCGCCGGAGAATCGCCGTCAATAGAACCAAAATTACCTTGTCCGGTTATCAAAGGATAGCGCAGCGAAAATTCCTGGGCCATTCTGGCCAAGGCATCGTAAACGGCCATATCGCCGTGCGGGTGGTAGCGCCCAAGACAAGAACCTACGACAGTCGCCGATTTTCTGAACTTGGCGCCGTGAGTCAGTCCATCTTCCCACATCGTCCATAATATCCGGCGCTGAACCGGTTTTAACCCGTCTCTTACGTCCGGCAAGGCGCGGGAAACTATAACGGACATTGCGTAATCCAAATAAGACTCTCTTAGTTCATCGGTTATTTCGCGTTTTTTGACTTTGCCGATTTTATTGGAATCTTTATCCATAATTTTATTCTATGATGACGGTTCTGCTTTTGGTTATTTCCAGAAAAATATCTCTGATTTTTTCTTTAAGCGATTGGAAAATAATAGTCAGGCCATTTTTGAAAATTTGCCAGAATCCGACGGCTGGCTCTTTGACCTCGGCGTTGTCGCCGGGCGGCCTGGTGGTAAAATTAATGTACATAAGCCATAAGCCAATGACCAGAATTATTGAAACGGCGCTTGCGCCTACCAGCCAGCGCTTTCTCGTTTTTTCGTCGGAATTTCGAATGTTTTCCAGCAAAACACTTAATCCTTTAAACATTCTTTTTTAAGATTAATTAAAAATTTCCCTTCAATCACGCTTTTAGAATAATTAATTCGGTTTTTTTCGTGTTGCTTAAATCTTTCTTTTTAATAGTCAGTTTTTCCTGGGGGAACGCTCTGCCTGCTTTTTGCCCGTTGAATTCTTCCAGAAGCTTCTCAATTTTATCAGCCGGTCTTTTCAGTGAAGGAATTTTAAAAAATGAGGGAATGACAACTTTGGGCTGAATCTGCTTTATTAGCTTGGCCAGCGATTTTTGGTCAATAAACGGCGGTCCGCCGGCCGGTACAAACACGATGTCAATTTCTTCCAGATGTTCCATAATCGTCGGCTCGGGTATTTCTGAGAGGTGTCCCAAAAAACAGAGTTTAAGACCCTCCGCTTCCAATAAATAAAGGGTTTTAAAAAATTTATCGGAGGACTCTTTGGGTAACATAAAACCCACGGCATTGACGTCTTTAATATTGTATTCTCCCGGACCGCAAATCAGTTGTCCGTTGTCGGTCTGCGGCTGGTTGTTTAGCGGGAAAGATGAAATTGTCTTTAAAGTTAAATCGGCCTTGAAGCGGGGCGGGGTTAAACCGGTTTTATTGTCAAAAGGGTCGGTTAAAATGACAAAATCACCGCTTTGGAGTTTAAAACAACCCTCACCGTAAAAAGTAATAACCATATAATTAAAATTTCTAAATTCTAACAGTTTTAATTTCTAAATAGTTCCTAACCATTCAAAAATTAGTTATTAAGTTTAATTAATTAATTTAATTATACTCCGCTTTAATTGGATTTTCAACCCGGCAGTGAGCCAGGCGCGGCGCCTTCCGCGGCGTTATTGCTTTAATTTTTGTTCTCTCTTTGACAACCTTTATATTTTTGGGGTGGATGTTGATTCAAGGAAAGCGTTTAAACATTATTTTGCTCGGTCTACTGCTGGGCCAACGATAAAATCCCCCGAAATTTCGGGGGATTTTATTTTTTAAACCGAGCTCAGATTAAAAAATTATCTTTCTTCGGTCTGTTCTCGGAATTTTTCCAGCAGATAAGCGGCGTAATCTTTACCACCTAAACCAAAAGCAATACCGCCGGCCAATGCCAGCATGGCGATTAAACCGGTAATAAGAGTGTTAAGAATGGTAGCGGCAATGCCGATTTGAATCAGAGCGGCCAAAAATCCGAAAATGACCACTACCCACCAGGCAAGCGTTCCCAAAAATTTTGGGTTGTGGAGTCTGGCGCTGGACACTGAAGCCCTGATAAGGCCTTTAAGAAAGTTGGCCAACAGGATAGCAGCCAACATTATTAAAACCGCTACGATAATATTTGGGATGTAAGAAATTACGTCTCTCAGGAAGAGAGATATTCCGTAAAGTCCCAAAATGTCGGCTATCGCCAAAATAAACACTATTAACAGAAACCAATAAATCAGGAGACCGAGAAATTTACCAGAATTGATTCTAAGGCCGGCTCTCTCAAAGAAAGGCCCGAGCCCCAATTTTTTTAAAAGAGAATCAACCTTAAGGGCGTTGACGATTCTTTCCACCACCGTACCCAATCCCGAGGCAACGATTAAACCGACGATAATCAGGATTATGGCGCCGATAAGAGAAGGTAGAAAATTAACAACGCCGGCCCACACGCTCTGAAGTGAGTTTAACAATATTTCAGTCCAATTTTGAGCTCCCATATCTTTGAAATTCTCGCGGGATTTTGCGCTGACCCGCGAAAAATTTTAATACGCTCGACCTTTATGCTTTCATTATAACCGCTAAATATCATCAGTGAAACCTGTGGCTGTGGATAACTGGCTCTGTAAATTGCTTTCAAAAACCGCGGTCTCATTAATCCAACGACTCATTCGCCGTTTGGTTCTTGGCCTCGCTCCCGAACATATAAATCTTTATGTGTTCGGACCGTGCCCGTTCGGCCCCCGAGGCATTTTTCAAGTAATTTGCCGTGCTTAGGATGTAAAAATAAATATATTAGTTTGGCGAATAACGGAAAAATGCTATAATTAAAATATGGTACGATTGCTTTTGAAATTAGCCATCGCCTTACTCTCCAATTTAATCGGCTTGTTGGTGGTCACCCGTTTCATTGAAGGATTTGAAATCGTTCCCGGTTTTGAGAGTTTTTTCTTAGTGGCCGGCATTCTCACTTTTCTTAATATATTTATTAGGCCATTCCTCAAATTAATTTTGACTCCGGTCATAGTATTAACTCTTGGCTTCGCCACTTTCCTGGTTAATGCCTTAATGATTTTTATGCTTGACAAATTTTTGACAAATATTACCATAAGCGGAACGCTTTCCCTTGTTTACGCTACCGTAATTATTAGTTTAATTAACATAGTTATTAATTTTTCAGGTAAAAAAATACTTAAAGATTAAAGCAGGACATATGCTTATTTCCATTGCCCAAGTCGTTATTTCTATTGTTTTAATTATTCTTATTTTACTTCAGGAACGTTCCTCCGGACTTTCCGGCGTTTTTGGCGGCGGCGAAAGCGAATTTTACGCGAAGAGGCGGGGCATGGAACGTTTAATTTTCATCGCAACCATTATTTTAGTGGTAACTTTTGCGGCCCTGTCGCTCTTAAATCTCTTTTCCTAAACAAAGAGGCAAAAACCTGGCGCTGATTCATTAATGAAGATTTTTCTTCAAATAATTAAAACTTTCTCCAGAAACGAACGCCTGATTTTTATCTTGGCCGGTTTGATATTCGTCGTCTCTTTCATCTTTATCGCGTTCAATTTTTTTTATCAGTGCACAAATTTGGTGCCGGTTTCCGGAGGCCAATATATTGAGGGGTTGGTGGGCCAGCCGAGCTTTATTAACCCCGTTTTAGCCGGCGGCAATAATCCGGACGGCGATTTGACGGAATTAATATTTAATAACCTTTTGGCTTTATCTGAAAATTATAAGACGGACGAAAGCGGTTGTGTATGGAACGTTCGTCTAAAGGAAGGATTATTATGGGACGACGGCCAGCCCATCACCAGCGACGACGTCATTTTCACCCTAAGAGTCATTCAAGACCCCGACAGCCATTCTTCTCTTTCCTCTGTTTGGCAGGAAGTGAGTGCTGAGAGAGTAAGCGAGCGGGAAGTGAAATTAACATTGCCGGAGATTTACGTTTTTTTCAAAAGCAATCTCAAGAATTTAAAAATAATTCCCAAACATATTTTTGCTTCAATACCAGCCGCCAACTTCCGATTGTCGGATTTTAACCTTGAACCGGTAGGTAACGGACCCTTTAAATTTTTATCTCTCAAAAAGGAACACTCTGGTTTTATCTCGGAATACCAATTGATTCGCAACGAAAAATATTCCGGCCAAAAACCTTATTTAAAAAAAATAATTCTTAAATTTTATCAGGACGAAGAAGAATTAATTAAAGCTTTTAATTCCGGAACGATTGATGGATTCGGGGGTTTGGATGAGAAAGAAATTTCCAGGATTAAAATTAGCAGTCAGATTTTTGAGGTCAGGATGCCGCGCTATTACGCTGTTTTTTTCAACCCCTACAGCCACGGCGCTTTAGAGGATAAAAATGTCCGTTTGGCCTTGAACTACGCCACTGACAGAGAAAAATTGATTAGGGAGATTTTTGGCGGTCGGGCCATTCCCGCAGAGGGTCCTCTGGTGCTGGGAATGAACGGATACGACGCCGAAGTTTATCCGGAAGAAACGTTTTCTTTGGACGAGGCGGGTGAGATTCTGGAGGCTGATGGTTTTGAAATGAATAACGAAGGTATCCGCGAAAAGAAAGTCAATAAGCAGACTGAGCGATTGGAATTTAATTTGGTGGTGCCGGACATATCATTTTTAGTCCAGACTGCGAATTTGATTAAAGAGGATTGGATTAAAATAGGCGTGAAATTGAATCTGATAATCAGATCGCCGCAGGAAATTAACGATGAATTCATCAAAACGCGCAATTACCAGATGATACTTTTCGGCAATATCTTTGAAAATGGCGACAGCCCAGATTTGTATTCATTCTGGCATTCGGCTGAGCGATTTTATCCGGGGCTAAACTTATCGCTTTATGAGGATGAAACGGTTGACGCTCTCATTGAGTTAGTAAGAGAAACCCTGAACGACTTAAAGCGCCAAATTGGATTGTCAACGCTCCAATCAATGATTATTCAGGATTATCCGGCCGCATTTCTCTTTTCGCCCCACTATCTTTATGTCGCCAAGGGTTGGCTGAAGGGATTTAATGAAGTATTTATTTCTTCAACCAGCCAGCGTTTTCAGAACGTTGAGAAATGGTACGTGAAAACCGCCAGAGTTTTTAAGTAAAGGGCTTGACCTAAGCTTTGTAAGCAAAGAACAAAATTTAGTAGTCAAATCTTTACCCAGCACATAACTTCATGTATTATGTATATTTATTGAAAAATTGCGTGAAACTTGAAATATATATTGGATATACTGATAATTTAGAGAGGAGGTTAAAAGAGCGGATTAAAAATAGCCTTATGTGAAGTTATGTGCTGGGTGCTCAGTTTTATCACCCCGCCAAAATTTCAACATAATATAATGGTAGATTTTAAGATAAAAATATTTTATTGTTTATCGTACCACCCCGCTAAATTCAGAGAAATTTAAGCGGGGATATAATTGGCATGGATATTAAAAAATATAAACAACTTGCTAAACTCATACGGGATAACGAAATTTATAAAGTTTACGACTTGCCGGAACTTGAAGATATAGAGGTTTCTTTGACCGAACTCCATCCGAACAAATCAACAAAAGGGCATTCCCATAACGATATTGACGAAGTTTACATTTTCATTCAGGGCAAAGGCGAGATGGAAATCGCTCAAAAAACCATTAAGGTAAAAGCTGGCGACGTGGTGCCGGTTGAAGAAGGTAAATTTCACCGCGTCCATAATAAAGGCAAAGAAGACCTGAAATTTTGGGCTATCTTTGAAAAATACGAAGGAAGGGGAAGGTGAGTGGAACGGATGCCTGTCTGACGGAACCGCGGTCGGCTCGCTCCAGTGGCTCGCCGCCGCTTGACTCTCGCCCCGCGGCTCTCGCTTCGCTCGAGACCAAACCCGCGTGGCTCCGAGACTCGCCCGACTTGCCTTCGGTAAGCCGAAGGCGGGCGGGCATTCCGCACGACAGGCATCCATTCCATATAGATTGATTGATGGGCGAGTGGCGGAATGGCAGACGCGCACGCTTCAGGGGCGTGTAGGAGAAATCCTGTGGAGGTTCAAATCCTCTCTCGCCCACTAATTCTTAGGATTAATATGGAACTAGTTACACAAATTTTTGGTTGGATCGGGGCTTTTCTAGTTGTTTTTGCATACTTTCTCGTCTCATCTAGGAAAGTGGATGGAAGTAATAAGATTTATCAATTAATGAATTTTCTAGGCGCTGTAGGCGCAGGCATTAATGCTTTTACCAATAAGCGTGGCCGCCTTTTGTTATACAGGTTGTCTGGGGTATCATCGCATTACTTGCGTTAATCAGATTAATTAAGAAAAATAAATTTACTATATGATTAAACAAAAACAAAAAAGAATGGTTCGACAGGGACTTCGACTGAGCTCAGCCGAGCGTCCTATCATTAGGAAAGGAGAGCCGACAATTCGCTTCGCCGCTCTGGGCGGCATGGAAGAAATCGGCCGCAATATGATGTTTTTTGAATATCAGGACGAAATCATTTTGATTGACGCCGGCTTTCAGTTTCCCGAAGAAGCCACCCCGGGCATTGATTACATCATTCCCAACGTATCTTACCTGGAACAGAAAAAGAAAAACATCAGAGCCTTGATTATCACTCACGGCCATTACGACCACATCGGCGCCATTCCCTACATTATAGAAAAGCTTGGCAATCCGATGATTTTTACCACCGCCCTCAGCAAAGAAATTATCGCCAGACGTCAGGAAGATTTCGTCAACGTTCCGAAGCTTAATTTTCAAATCGTAAAACCGGGCGAAACACACCGGCTCTCGCCGAATTTCAAGGCGGAATTTTTCGGCGTGACCCACAACATTCCCGAGGGCGTCGGCATAATTTTAGATACGCCTGTCGGTAGAATCGTCCACGCCGGCGAATTTAAATTTGATTATGACTCCGAGGGTAAAGCGCGCGGTCTGGAAGTTTGGGAAAAAATAGGCAAGCAAAAGGTCCACACTCTCCTGCTTGAATCCACCGGCGCCGAAGAACCCGGTTATTCAATGTCCGAAAGAGTAGTGGAACAGGAAATAGAAAAACTTTTCAAAAAAGCCACCGGTCGGATTATTCTCGGCACTTTCGCTTCGCTTTTGGACCGACTGGGCGAAATTATAAAAATTGCCGAGCGTATGAACAAAAAAGTGGCTATCAGCGGTTTGTCAATGAAAACCAACATTCAGATTGCCCGCAATCTCGGCTTTATGAAAATTAAAAAAGGCACGATTATTTCTCTGGATGAAATTCATAAACACAAAGACGACAAATTGGTAATTCTTTGTACCGGCGCGCAAGGCGAGCCCAATGCCAGCCTGATGAAAATCGCCAACGGCGAACACCGTCATATCCAGATTAAAAAAGGCGACATGGTCATTCTTTCGTCGTCAGTCGTGCCGGGCAACGAGCGCAGCGTTCAGATATTAAAAGACGACATTTCGCGCCAGGGCGCTTTGGTTTACCACTATAAAATGATAGACATTCATTCTTCGGGCCACGCGCCGCAGGAAGAGCTTAAGGCCGTAATGAAAATGGTCAAGCCGAAATTTTTCCTGCCTATGCACGGTTATTATTTTATGAGATGGCGGAACGCCCAAAATGCGCAGGAAGCGCTGGGCCTTAAACCGGAAGAAACGATTTTAATTGATAACGGACAGGTTGTTTTATTTACGAAGAATTCCGCCAAAATAACGGACGAAATGCTTCCGGCTTATTACGTGATGGTTGATGGTCTGGGCGTGGGTGACGTCGGCGAAGTGGTTTTGCGGGACCGCCGGGTTCTGGCGCAGGAAGGAATGGTGGTGGTTATCGCCACCTTGGACCGTCATAACGGCAAATTTTTGAAAAATCCGGACATTATTTCGCGCGGCTTCATTTATCTGAAGGAGAACAAGGAATTCGTGGAAGAATTGAGGAAGCGCATTCGCAATTTAGTCAGCCGCATTCCCCGACACCAGCAACTGGAAACAGATTACATTAAATCTTTGATGCGCGACCAAATCGGCCAATTTTTGTATAATAAAACCAAGCGCCGACCCATGGTTCTGCCGGTGATAATAGAGGTATAATTTAAAAATCAAAAATCAAAATGCAAAATTTTGGTGTTTCGCTTCGCGAAAATTTTAACATTTTACATTGTCACTTTTCATTTTGATATTTACATTTTAAATTTTTATGAAACCTATTTTAATTTCCGGCGTTCAGCCTACAGGAAAGCTTCATATCGGAAATTATCTTGGAGCTTTAAAAAACTTCGTTGATTTACAGAATTCAGGAAAATATCAATGTTATTTTTTTGTTGCCGATTTACACGCTTTAACCGAAAATCCCAAGCCCGAAGATTTAAACCAAAATATTATTGACCTTGCGGCCGACTTTCTGGCCAGCGGGCTTAAACCCGCCAGTGGTGAGCTTGCCGAACCAAAAAAGTCCGTAATTTTTCAGCAATCACAAATTCCGGCGCATAGCGAGTTGATGTGGATTTTGAATACGATTACACCAAAAGGAGAGTTAGAGAGAATGACGCAATTTAAGGATAAAATGGAAAAAATAATAAACCGTTCGCAAATTATAAAAGACAGCAAAAAACCGAAAGACGCCTTAATTGAATTAATCAGTAGAAGCCATGGTATTAATATGGGCCTTTTTAATTATCCTATTCTTATGGCCGCCGATATCATTATTTACGACGCAAAATTCGTACCAGTTGGGAATGATCAAGATCAACACCTAGAAATTGCAAGAACCCTTGCCCGTAAATTTAATTCAAAATTCGGCAAAACTTTTATTGAACCGCAAGCTGTCCACACTAAAACGCCGCGGGTAATGAGTTTGGCCAATCCGGAAAAGAAAATGTCCAAGTCCCAGCCCGAGTCCTGCCTTTTTATTGATGATTCAATTGAACAAATTAAAAATAAAATCAAAAGAGCCGTGACTGATTCCGGCTCGGAAATCAGACGCAAAGAAGGCAAACCGGCCATCAGCAATCTTTTGGAAATCTACTCGGCTTTAAGCGATAAAACCATTCCGCAACTGGAAAAAAAATTTAAAGGCAAGAATTATTCTACTTTTAAAAATGATTTGGCCGAAACAATAATTGATTATTTTGCCGATTTTCGCAAAAAGAAATCCGCCCTACTCAAAAATCAATTAAAATTATCTTCTGTTTTAAAAGCCGGCTCGCAAAAAGCCGCCAAAGTAGCCAATAAAAAAATCACTGAAGTCAAAAAGAAAGTCGGCTTAATTTGATTCCTGAAAGAATACTAGGATTAATACTAGTATTAATCCTAGTATTCTTCACATTCTTCAATAC
>Ga0307419_10001383_pt1 | contig 12478 bp, 12 predicted proteins | sample SalMarWE160230MG_2_FD_202512 | JGI IMG/M metagenome (GOLD analysis project Ga0307419, IMG submission 202512) | Salt marsh sediment microbial communities from the Plum Island Ecosystem LTER, Massachusetts, United States - WE1602-30 | ecosystem: Environmental > Aquatic > Marine > Intertidal zone... | reverse complement strand
CGGGTGTAATTGGCGCCTAGAGAATTTTGATGTTGCCAAAGCCTCTTTTCCAAATCCCTGGTGCTGCCGGTATAAAAAGAGCCATCTGAACACTCAAGGATATACACGAATCCCTTACTCATCTGTTTTCACTCTTCTCAGATTTTTAAGTATTTCATTAAAGCGTTTTTAAATCATCATTTTCTTCGGGTAAGTTTACATACCGACCGGGAAGCAGCACAGAGTCCAGTTCTTTTACCCATTCATTGGAAGCTGAATTGCAAAAGCCTTTAACATCTATTTAAACCGGTCTTTATACATTCCAATCAACAGAGAAAAACACTTTCAGTTTTTTCATAAAAGTCAATATCCAGAATGGACTTCAAATCTTGCTACTGGATTTTTTTCCAAGGGGTTTACTCTTTCATCAAGTAGATAATAAAACAGATGATTTGATTATAAAAACCCCCAATGAAAATTGCAATTAAATATTCTTTCCATGATAGATTTAATCGGAAAAGTGGTTTTGATGGAACAGAGATTTTCTTATTTTGTAATAGTAAATAAAGCTGCCTGTTCAGGCATCTTTTTATAATTGAAGTTGACGGTCGGATAACCCCCATCTATAAATTCCTCTCGTTTTCTTCTTTTATTAAGAAATCATCAAATTAATCAAATTCTATGCAGGAAGGAGATGTTTTGGAAAAAGTAAAAAATAATGATAAGGTAAAAGTTCATTACACCGGGAAATTCAAAGATGGTGAGGTTTTTGATTCATCCCGGGAAGGCGATCCGCTGGAATTTCAGATGGGACAGGGTCAGCTCATTGCCGGTTTCGAACAGGCAGTTCTGGGAATGCAGCCGGGAGAATCGAAGACTGCCGAAATACCGGCTGATGAAGCGTATGGTAAATATCAGGATGATATGGTGTGGGAAGTCTCCAAAAGCACTTTACCGGAAAATTTCGAACCCGAAGTCGGGAAACAACTGGAAGGTGTCCAGAAGGACGGTTCCCGCTTCCGTATGGTTATCCGGCAGATATCGGAGGACAAGGTGATGCTGGATGCCAATCATCCGCTGGCCGGTAAAGACCTGGTCTTTGACATTGAACTGGTGGAAATTGTCGGACAGAATTAATCTTGAAAAGATTAACCCAAACTTTATCTGGGATCTCTTATTTGGATGCTGATCCCGCCACAAGGTGGCCACTTTTCGTGGCAAGTGCAGGACAGCATGGCAGATATTTAAAATTTAAGGCTTGCTCAAAAATAATGTTATGTCCTGGCAATTTTTCAGAAGTTTCTTCTTACTAAATAGAATGGTGCTGCAGAGCACCCATCGGTTTAATGACACCCATGTTGGTGATGGCCACAGGAATCATCCAGGGTCATCTCGGTCAGGGCATTTTCCTTGTAAGCCCGAATAGTTTCATCTACCGTAGCCGTGTTAGAAATCAACACCTTGATCCCGGCTGCATTCAATCCCTGGATCGCCCTGGCGCCCATCCCCCGGCACACCACAAAATTAACCTTTTTATCCTCTATGGTCTCAATCGGATGACAGTTGCCGTGCTGGTGGTGCTGGTTGGAATTGTCCAGGACTTCCAGTTCATCCTTTTTGTCGTCATAAATAATAAAATAGGGCGCACTGCCAAAGTGGCCATAAACCATTGATTCCTTTCCCCTGGGAAATTCCGTGGGAATACATATCTTCATGACGACCTCCTTCGGCATTTGCCCCGGCCACCGGCCATATGGGCATAGCCTCTTTCCTTAGGTGACCTGTGGATATTTCTGCTTTCGCATTCCGGACATTTATCCGGACGCCCGGTACCAAACGGTACCTGCCACTCATGTTTGCACTTAAGGCAAACAAAGGTTCTCATACTATCCATGGTGTAAATTCCTCCTTCTATTTTTATCGCTCTGGTATTCACAATACAATCCGCCATCTTTTTTCGGGCACTGGCGATAATATTGCCAAATGTTTGCCGGGAGACGCTCATTTCCTGAGCCGCACTCTCATGATATAATCCTTCCAGATCAGCTAATCGCAGGGCCTCGAACTCGTCCATAGTTAAACTGATCTCTTCCAGAGCGCTCATTGGTACCCCGGCCGGTTTAAAGTAGTTTGATTCCGGTGCGCAACAGATTCTTCTTGATTTAAACGGTCTTGCCATATCTTATCTTTCTTCCGTTATTAGCATATGCTAATAATATTAAAAATATTTTATATATCAAACAGAAAAATTATATTCTGGAAATGACCATTTTTTTGATTTTCTGTTTGCTAATATGATCTGCAGATTGGATCAAAATGGAGGTGGGTGTAACCCTTCAAAACAAAATGCGTACTGATGAAATGTGTGATATTCACCAAATGAATATGAGAAGAATTGGTGATGCTATGGAAAAGTTATTCAAATGTGGATCAGTTAAAAGGTTTCAACATATTGTCCTGCCTATTATCATTATTTTGGTTATAGCGCTATCGGCTTATTTTTTCTTAGGAGAAGTTACTTTCCTGGGGATACTGTCAGCCGCATTGTTTATCATGACCCTGATATATCTTTCTCTGCTCTGGAGAACCAAAAATACTGTCCTTCTGATTCCCCTTCTCTTTTATTTTTTTGATGGAATAACTCTTATTTCGATTCTCCTTTTTGATCAGAGTCCATGGACCATCCTTTTAGCTGTTCTGGCCGGAATATTTTTCATTTTACTCATTGTTTCTCTGTTTACCCGAAAATTGAACTGGAAGCCCAAACAGCTTCCGGAATAAACCTCAGAATGAGCTGGGGAATTGATTTCCCAATATTTTTGGGAAATGCCTCCTTCTCCAATCCCATGTTTTACCACACCTGTGGCCCTATCTCTTTATAATTGAGACAGAAATGAACCCATCAAAACTTATGGTGTAGTTAGGAAAGGAAACAAAATGTCCTTAAAAGTTGTATTAGGAATATTATTATTGTTATCGAGAACATCGCCAGAGGTTATATCTGCTTTCAAAAGAGTTTTGCGTAAAGAGCTTTATCTAAATTAATTGAAAATTTTAAAAAAAATGTAAACCAAAACAGAGATAAAACTGTCTAATATAATGACTGAGCAGATTCTTATTTTTTTCCTTTTCCCGCGGAAAACAGTTTACCAATTTCATATGGTATGAGATAAGTAGATTTTAAGTCACTGCTTCAGCAGTATAAATTGGCTTGATAGAACCATTAAAAAACCACGGATCTATTGAGTATGAAAATTGATTCTTTACAGCCGATCACCAGGGAACAGGCCGAGCATTTCTTCGAACATTTCGAGGTTCTTAACACTCAGGTTGAGCAAAGTGAGAAAGAACTCAGGGTCATTTTTAACCTTTCGGATAAAAGATCGGTTATGGTGATTTATAATAATCGGGATCATAAGGAATCATTTTTTACTGCATTTTAAAAATTTAACTTCCACCAACAGCTTACTTTGGCCTCATCATCATTCTTCTTTAAATATTTTTTGAATGAAATTCATTTTGGGGGATTTACTTCAATGCAATAACCGGGAAGACGGGAAAGAGAAGAAAAACCCTGAAGAATCTTTTATATCAAAAGATTATCTATTCTCAATTATTTCAAGATTAGCATTTCGACCCATCTTTCTCGTAGCGGCATTCAACAGCGTACGAAGCGCCCGGGCATGTTGTCCTCCTTTGCCGATTACTTTTCCTAAATCTCCCTCGCCCACCCGCAGCTCGTAAATGGTGACATTTTCTTTTTCAACTTCTGTTACAGTTACATCATCCGGTTTGTCAACCAGATGTTTCACCAGATACTCGACAAATTCTTTCATCCTGTGTATCTCCCTTTTCTCTGTGGCTCCTCCCGACAGAAATGACTAAAATTTAGAAGATAAAAACCAAAATCCTCTCCCGGATTTCGACTGATTTATTTAAGATTTCAAACACAATATAATTAAGGAACCTCGCCGAATGAAACACTTTAATCTGCAAAATCATATATTGGCTATTTTTTAGTAAAACATAGACAGGATGGATTTAATCCACCAGATGTTGAAGTTAAATCTAATTTTCGGATATTTGTGACATAGAAAGGCTCGTCTTCTCAATATATAAACTAATTTAGCGTTCAGAGGAAACCTGTAATAACAAGGAGGTCAGTTAGCATGATTTTTTATGAGGTGGTTTTACCGGTCCTACTAATTTTACTGCCGCTCATTCTAATGCTATTTATCGTCGTTCTGTGGGAAATGGTGAGACTTAAAAAATTCATCCGGAAATACTATTAATGTAATAAAGGGATGCCCGTCCGTTTTTAGATCGAACGAGGCATCCATTTAAACTGTAGGTGCCGACAAGTCTTATCAACAAAACCTACTGTCTTACTTGCTTACTCCAGGTTACTTCTTCTTTACCATCTCCACCAATGCATCAATCGCTCTTTCATCCCCGGATTGACCCAACCAAAATATCGCATTTTTTCTTACTTCGGGATTGGGATGTCCCTGGGCAATTTTGATCAGGGCAGGAACCGCTTCATCCGCAGGTAATTGTGAGAGGGCAAATACCGCAGCTTTCTGTACCTCGCCCTCGTCATCATCATAGACTATATCCTCCAGCATTTCGCTTACATTGGCCGAGGCCTTTTGTCCCAGCCAGAAGATGGCCTTGGTTCGCACGCCTCTGTCCCGGGCATTTCTGGCAAGATCGACCAACATATCCGTTGCCTCCGGTCGCTGCATCTGTCCCAGGGCAAATACCGCCTGCTCCTTTACTTCGGGAGAAGCATCACCCTGAATAATATCTTTCAACGTTTCCATGGCTTCCTGACTGTTTTGCTGTCCCAGCCAAAAGACTGCCTTTTCCCGGACATTTGATTCTTTTGCCTGTTTGGCTAAATTCACAAGTGTGCTGGTTGCCGATTCAATTTTCATCTGGCTAATCGCGAAAACAGCCTGCTCCCGGATGTCTTCGGATTGGTCTTTTTCTACGGTATTGCCCAGTATTTTTAGTGCATCTTCATTGTCTGCCTGACCCAACCAGAAAACGGCTTTCTCCCGGATATCATCCTTCTCATCACTTTCAATAATCCCGGATAAAAAATCCTGTGCTACAGGCGTATCCCGGTGCAATCCGATTGCGGTAACCAGGTCTTCTTTAATCTCCGGCGATTTCACTTTTTTATAACCGTCTTTCAGAAAAGCCACGCTCTCTTTCTGTGTAACTTCCCCCAGCCACAAGAGCGGTTTCATCTTCAGATTCACCGGTAGATTCATGCTGTTTATTTTTAGATCCTTGATAGTATTGAAACCGATTTTGCTTCCATCGAAATAGAATAAAATAGCAACATCCTTGGCGATGACTTCAATCTGTTTATCGAGATTGTCCAAGGAGCGCAAAGCATCTCTGGCAGCATCGGAGACCGATTCTTCCATTTGCAAATCTACTTTTCCTTCCAGAATCATCTCCAGGGTTGGCCGGCTGGAACGGGAATCTTCAAAGCTTCTGATAAAAGAGTTCTTACCCATTAATTGTTGAAAGCTATAGCCAACCCAAACGCCTCCTTTCATACTTGCAGCCTGATTCCGGGCCCACTCCCATCTGGCGTTTAGATTTTCCTGTGGGTTCTGGTGTTTGATAACCGAGTTTTCTGCGTTGATGACTGAGACTACAATGATTGTGAAACATAGGGTCGTAATTATTCTAAAAACTTTCATGTTCATTTCCTTTCCGGTTTAAATCAGTTTTTGTCCGATTGTTTTAAAATATCGAGCAAGGCATCCCGCGCCCGTGGATCTTTACTTTCGCCCAGCCAGAAGATTGCTTTCTTGCGAATATTAGGGTCTTTGTGATTCTTGGCAATTTTGATTAATGCCGGCACACCGGCATTATCCTCCATTTCCGCCAGGGCAAAAACCGCTTTCTCCCGCACAGCAGGATCAGCATCCTTTTCTGCGACTTCCGCCAAAAGATCGATTGTTTCCGGTGAAGCCTTCTCTTCTCCCAGCCAAAACACAGCCTTCTCCCGAAGCGAGGGATCACCATTCTTACGGGCGATATTTATCAGGGCCGGTGTCCCCAGATCATGATCCGCCTGGGAAAGGGCAAAAATGGCTTTTTCCCGTACTCCCTGGTCAGGATCAGTGTTTACGACATTTTCCAAAAATTGTATTACGTTTTTACTATTTGCCTCGTCTCCCAACCAAATTACCGTTTTTTCTCCCACTTTGGCAAAAGAAACTTCCTGACCCAGCCAAAACACTGCTTTCTCCCGGAGTTTGGGATCGGAATTTTCTTTAGCAATATTCATCAGGGCAGGTAGTCCCAAATTTTTTTCGGCCTGAGACAGGGCAAAGATGGCTTTATCCCGGACATCGGGATCCGGATCCTTATTGACAATATTTTCCAGAGTCTTAATAATTTCTGGAGAATCCCCATGCTGAGAGAGCCAGAAAACTGCTTTTTCCCGCATACCGACTTCTGTGTCTTTTTCGGCAATTTCGATGAGCGCCGGTACGCCCAGATCTTCCCGGGACTCCGATATGGCAAAAATGGCTTTCTCCCGCACTGAAGGAGATGGATCGCTCTTGACGATATCTTTCAGAACCTTTACCACTTCCGGTGTCTCGGCCTGCTGTCCTAACCAGAAAACCGCTTTTTCTCTGATCTGAGGATCCTTTTCGTCTTTGGCAATTTCAATGAGCTTGGCTTCGGCTTTTGGAGAATCAAAATTCCCTAGGACAAAAATAATTTTCTCCCGGATATTGGGATTCTGTGTTTGGTTGTACAGATCGAGCACGGCCGAGAGCGCTTTTTCGTCTCCCATGTTTTGCAGAGCATAGAGCGCGGATAGAGCTACCTCTTCATCATCACTATTCTGCAGGGCCTGGATTTTATACTCGTATTCCACTTTTCCGGATTTGACCAATTGCTTGCCAACCCGAATCATATTGGATTTGGCATCATTTACCCATTTGCTTTTGGGGTATTCCTTAATGAATTGGGAATAACATTCATAAGCGTTCTCCGGAAGCTTATCCATCTTTTCCTGCACATAACATCTCCAGAATCTGGCATCGTCCAGCCAGCGGCTGGACTGATATTGCTTCATGAAATTATCCAATGCCTTAAGTGCATTATTCCAGTCTTCATCCAATACGAGGTTATAAGCCTTCTGATAGGTTTCAGTGTCGGAGCCCTTGCTCTGGGTCTGCGGATCAACTGCTCCCTTCGTTATCTGAAGCCCGAGAACCAGGCAAAGGATGATTGTAATATAGAATGATTTTTTCATGGTAAATCTCCCTGTTAAATCTTGGTTTTCTTTTCTGATTTTTTGGAATCGATCGGGCTACTCGCCCCCCGATTATCTCTTTCCATCTCTTCCAGGTTTATTTTCAGCAGGATCCCCCGCCGGTCCACACCTGAGCGGATCATTTCCACTGCCGGTAAATCGTTTTTTGTTTCCAGGTTGGCGATCTGAAGCAAAATAACCTCAAGATCGGAAACCAGCTGATATAGCTTTCTGCGGTTGGCATCCGTCAGGTCGTCCTTCAGCACAGCCGCCTCCTGAATCAGGCCACGGGCAACTTGTTTCTCCCGGGAATAATCCGGGGCCGAAGCTTCTTCAGCTTCCGGATCCAGATTTACGATACCGAGCAAAAGGATTTTTGATCGCTCCAGATATCGATAGGCACGATCGTCGACTGCGGCCTGTTTAATTAAAGATGATGATTGATTATCAATCTGAGCAACCGGCTCGGGTGAATAGGAGCCGGGGCTGAAATACCTTCCGATAAATATCCCAATGGCAACGAGCAGAATGGCCGCAGCCAGGTATTGAGTCCAGCGGGGAATGGCTCGAACCATTTTCAAGGGGCTGAAAAACTGGACAACATTTGGTTTTTTGCGCTTCTCTTCCCGATCCAACCGGGATTCCAGACCTTGCTGAAAATTTGTCCAGAATTCTCCCGGCAAGCTGTCCTGCTCCCCTAAATCCATGATTTCCAAAGCAGACTGCATCTTTTCAAACTCTGCCCGGCAGGACGCACATGTTTCCAGATGATTGGTAAAATAATCCTTCTGTTCCGGAGTCAATTCATCATACAATGCATCAACAAAATATTTACGGCACTTTGAACACTCACTCATTTTTTTTCCTCCAGTCCGAGGTCGTGACGGTAAAAGGCCAGTTTTTGCTGAAGTTTTTGGATAGCCCGATAGAGGAGGCTTTTGACCGTGCCCTCGGCGATGTCTAATCCCCGGGCAATTTCTTTAATCGCCTGGTCATGATAATGACGCATCACGAAAACGGCCCTTTCGCGGGGGGAAAGGTTTTGCAAAGCTTGTTCAATATGCTCCTGGATAAGACTCCCTTCGGCAGCTTTTTCAGGATTACCAGGTTGGATTTGCTGACCCGGGTGATTCGAATTGTTTGATTCTTGGCTTAAATCTTCTTTGAAAACAAGCATATTGTGAGACTTCCTTTTTCGCTTATCCAGAAACATGTTAACGGTAATTTTATATAACCAGGTATTCAATTTTGCATCTCCTCGAAAATTTTGGATGGACCGGTAAGCTTTTATGAATACCTCCTGGGCCAGATCCTCTGCATCGTGATGGTTGCCAGTCAGGTCCCGTGCCAGGAAGTAAATTTGTTTCTGATGCGTTGTCACCAGCTCGGTAAAAGCGATCCGGTCGCCGCTGCGCAATTGTTCAATAAACTGTTGCTCTTCCGTCATCAGTTTTCCTTCGTCTATGAAATTAGACGGACATTAATTTAGAAAGGTTTACAACAATTTTAATAAAATATGGGATATAAAATAAGTGTGGAATTTTTAGAAGACCGATCTTATTTAACCTTTCCATTTTTTCCATTAAAAGGTGAATAACGATATAATAATAAACAATATTGCACAAACGGTGCTAAATTTGTCTTTCGTTTCAGGTATTAAATTTAAAGGTGTTACATCATTTCAAAACAATTTGGAGAAACAATGATCATTATCCTTTTTTTATTTTTATCCACCGGAGCAGGTGATGACTCTGTTAAAAAGGATGTCCCGCAGACTGTCCCATATGTGGATTTACAGAAATATACCGGGGTGTGGTACGAGATAGCCAAAATTCCCAACCGGTTTCAGAAAAAGTGTGCCGGGCACACCACGGCTGAATATAACCTGCGTAAGGATGGTAAAATTAAGGTGGTAAACCGATGTGTCAAGGAGAATGGCTCTGTGGAAGAAATTGAAGGAATTGCCAAAATTGTGGATCCGGTCTCCCAGGCTCGTCTTAAAGTCAGCTTTTTTCGCCCGTTGGGGATTTCGCTGTTCTGGGGGGATTACTGGATTATTGGGTTGGGTCAGGATTATGAATATGCCATTGTCGGTACACCAAACCGGAAATATGGGTGGATACTGGCCCGTAAACCCCAATTGAGTAAAGAAAAGCTGGACGATATATATCAGCAATTGAGAAACCAGGGTTACCATCCGGAAGATTTTCAGATGACCCCGCAGAATTAAGAATCTATTATTGGTACGAAAGACGGATTGTATTTTTCTGAAAGTATAAAATTACTGGGGTACAGATTAAGTTCTGTACCCCAGCAGAAATTGAAAGATTAAACCGTAGGCAAATTCTTCAACATTTTTTCTGCTTTATGTCTCACCAGGGCATACTGCAGACTATTCAGGGTATTATCATTTGCCGCATTCTGGAAATACATTTTCGCATCATCAATATCCCCGTTTCCCTGATAAGCCAAAGCTAGTCGATACATATTATATGGATTTTGTAGATTGGACTGGAGTAATTCGTCGATGGCGGTTTGATAACTCTTCTCTTTTAGAGCGATCATTCCCCACATTTGATGAGCCAGCCAGATTTGGAATGTGTTATTTACTGCCTGTGCCTGGTCTCTGAATTTTTGAGCGAGCTCTTTTGCTTTCTTCACGTTATTCTTTGCCAGGGCGACCCTTGCACTATTGAATAAATAAGCTCTTCCGGCATTGGCTTTAACTTCCTCAGCCATGTTTGATTCCTGCATAATTTTATTCGCTTCATCAAATTTTTTCTGAGCCTCGTCTGTTTTACCTTCTTCCATCAATATATTACCCATGGTGATCAGATCCCCGGCCATATTGGGAACATCGTTGGTTTTTTTACCTAACTCAAACTGCCATTGCAATTCTTCCAGGGCCTTGTCATAGTTACCCTGGTCAGCATAGGAAACGGTCATGGCGAAGCGAGCGGCCCGCTGCTCACCTTCATTACGGGCAATATAGAATAATTTCTGTAACTGGTCCTGGGCTTGGTCGTATTCGCCCAGAAAATTGTAATCTGTGGCGATTCCAATATGTGAAGCCACAAAATTAGGATTTTTCTCCAGGGCTTTCTGATACTGTTGAATCGAGGCTTCAAATTTACCTTGTTTCATCAGAAGTTCCGCATAGGAGTCATAAGGATTCGGGGCATCGGGAACAAGTTCAATATATTTTTGAAATGCTTTTTCTGCCTCATCGAAATTTCCCAGGAAGCGGTACGAATATCCCAGCTGATTATAAACCGGCGCAAAATTGGGATTGATACCCAGAACCTGTTTATATTCTTCAACTGCTTTTAAATAATCCTGCTGGCCAAAATAATTGTTACCCAGATTGGTATGGGCCCGTTCGTCATTAGGATACATTTCAACAAGTTGTTTGTAAGTATCCTGTTGCTGCATGGGAAAAGCATTAGCACCCTGTTCCACTCCCTGGATCCAGAGTTGTTCACCTGGTGATACCTGATCTTCCAGGACAACTGCTTTATTCAGTTTTTCGAAAAAACCGGTAATGGTCGGTTGACTGAAAGATGAATAAAGATAAGCCATGGCAAAATTTGAATCGATTTCTATGGCCTGATCGAAATACTGTAACGACTCCTGTACTTGCAGTCTTTCAAAAAGATCTCTGCCCTGGATAAATAGTTTCAGGGCCTCGTTGGAACTGGTGGTGATTGGTATTTTACTGGTATCCTGGGTGGTACATCCCATCCATAAAAGCATAAGACTGACAATAACTGCTATTAAGCCTGAGGAAATCTTATATCTTCTCATAGTACCTCCTAATATTATTTGTATTATTAAAGCTTATTGGTTCTGAAATAGTTTCAAAAAAATTGGTTGACCATTTATAAAACGAACGATTTTCCTTTCACGATTTGATATAAAATCCGCTTAAAAGATGTCAAGAAAAGCCTGATAATGCAAGTAAAAAGCAGCCGGAATTACAATAGACAATTCACTCACCAGTAAGCCGTGTTTTATGAAGATGATTTTTAGAAACTCAACAATTATAAAAACTCGGGGAGCTTTAAAACTCCCCGGTATTATTGAACACTCTTTGTTTAAGCACCGGAGACCACCATATCGGTGAAAACCAGGCTTGGAACACGATACCTGGAATAGGTCCAGGGGTCGTTGGCTACCTCGGCCAGTTTGTGCCAGAAATCCAGGTAATTATCGGCAATATTCATTTCGGCTACTGTCTGGGTGAATTCACCATTTTCAAAGAGTTTTCCCATAATACCTACAGAGGTATCTCCGGTAGTCGAATTGGAGTTTCCACCGATAAAGCCATTAATATAAATTCCCCGACCAAGATCTTTCATAATCTCCTTTACGCTTCTTTTTCCGGGAGGAATGATCAGATTGGTCGGCCTGGCCGTAGTCGGTTCCCACCCTAATTTCCGGCTATAGTACCAGTCTACATAATATTCTTTTAAAACGCCTTTATCCACCATGGTTCGTTGCCTGGTAGTCATGCCATCGGAATCGAATAAAGCACTTCCCAAACCACCGGGGATGAAGGGATCGTCGATCAAAGTGAAAAGATCGCTACCAATCTTCTGTTCTTTTTTATCGGCCAGGAAGGATTGTTTCTGCTGGACATTTCTTCCCGACATGGCCTGGACAAACCCACCGAGCAGGCGAGGGGCTACCCGGCTTTCAATAATAACTGGTAAGGTTTCAGTCTTTATTTTTTTGCCCCCCATTAAATCCATGGTTCGCGATGCGATTTCCTGTCCTATTTTTTCCGGAGCAGGGATATCTTTCTGGTTGGTGGTTACCACATAAAAATAATTCCTTGGCCGCCGGTCTCCTTCGTCCTGGAGCGTCATATTGCCACCAAAGACGTAGTAGGTGTCCTCTTCATATCCTTCGAATCCGTTGCTGGTCATCAGAATGGTTTCTTCATGACCATCTTCCTGTTCAGCAGTTACCGAAATCACCTTATCTCCACCAGCTGTCAGGGCAGCATTTTCAATGGATTTAACAATCTCATGGCGTTTTTCCGGAGTGAGCTTCTGATAAGCCGGGTCCAGAATTTTTAGATCCTTCTCTGCCATATTTTCAAAATATTTCGGATCGGGCAGGGAACGAAAGGAATCCTCGGCCAAAAGTTTTGTGCTTTCTACCGCATTGCTGATAAACTGTTTTAAAGGTTCTTTGCGCAGA
>Ga0307419_10001382_pt1 | contig 12478 bp, 12 predicted proteins | sample SalMarWE160230MG_2_FD_202512 | JGI IMG/M metagenome (GOLD analysis project Ga0307419, IMG submission 202512) | Salt marsh sediment microbial communities from the Plum Island Ecosystem LTER, Massachusetts, United States - WE1602-30 | ecosystem: Environmental > Aquatic > Marine > Intertidal zone... | reverse complement strand
GGTTGAGGGCAGGCTGGGGTAACAGGAAACCTCCTGGCCGATAAAGCGGGTGGCTAAACCATCGGTGATGGCGGCAGGGGACAGGCTGTCTTCTATCATTTAAGGCTATTATAACACCCCAAGCGTGCTTTTAGCCTGCCATCTTAGGCCCCGATTCCAACCAGGCGGGACGGCTGGATTTCATCGCTGCGGGAACGCCTGACGCTGATTAAGAAAGCATCGTCCTTTTCGGCCTGCCTGCGGCTGTAAGCCACCAGCAGATCTGATGCCCGGCGCATCGAGATTAAACATGCCCTGGTCAGCTTATCTCCCAGTTTCCGGTCGGAGCCGACTTCAGCCGCCTGGCGGCGGTATGCCTTTCTTATCTCAACCTCGTCGTCAATCTCGTTTAATTTGAGCAGCCGTTTGGCTTCGTCTATCACTTCGGGGTTAGGCCGGTTGATCTCTACCGTGGCGAAGCTGTAAGGAGGCAGGGGGCCGATGACCTGAAAGTCAACCTGGTTGTAAAAGAGAGCGTTGAGATGTTTTATACGCTCGTGAAATATCTCCAGATTGGCTTCTTCCACCAGGAAAGCCACGCTGACCGCCATACCGCCCGGGTCTATGGGGCGGAGCTGAATGTCAACCGAAACCGGCTCGAGAAAGCCTATCATCCGTTCTAGGTAGTTCTGGCGGAGCTGTGGTGGAGATGCCTTCATCTGTTCCACGGGGATGGTTTCATCAACAGGCAGCGTTTCCGGTTCGGCACTGCTTTCTTCAAAAACCTGCCCGCCGGCCCAGGTAGCCATAACCTCTACCTCTACCTTGCCCTGTATCCAGAAAAGGGTGAGGGAAAACTGGGGGTGGCCCTGCGCCAGAAGTTGGTGTACCTCATCGGAGTCTGCCAGCGCCGTGCCGAATTTGAACGGCAGTATGGGGTGCCTCTTGGCCACCTGCTCCACCACCGTCTGGTGCATCACCAGGTGCCGCGCCAGCTCTTTATTGGGCAGGGTATCAAGATTGCCGCTGGTGTAGTCGCTGACCACACAGCTGAGGCCATCATGGGCTATGTTATAAACCATGCTGGCGCCAACCAGCCCCCTGATACCGAGAGCGGTATCACCACCGCCCGAAATAATCCCGTAGAGATACTTGCCGTACATTAATCACTTCCCCACACCGCCGTCGATGTTTTATTTAGCGCCCCGAGGTATGAAGATAGCCAGTGCCCCTATAAAAAATTTTCTTTTATTCTTTGAGCAGGTCTCCATCACCTCGGGGCGCTGCAAAGGGAGCATGCCTCCGTGGTAAAGGCGTTGAAGGCACGCCAGGTAAAACTATAGAATACGGCGGTTACACCTCCCTCGTCTTTTTTATCTTTCTCAGCTCGTCGGTAGCCGGTTCCGAGCACAGCTTCTGCATGAGAGCCCTGATTGGCTTGACCCTCTTCGCATTCAGGCTCGTGCGGCGAGCCGCCCACCTGCTTATCTCTCTTTCCGGCACCCCCAGCTTCCGGGCGATTTCTATGGTCGTTCCGGTTACATTATCCGAGTAACCGGAGTTCTCCTCGAACCAGGCTGCTACCCCGTAGGATATGGCGTTAATATCGTCAATAAAGGTGCGCTGTGTCTCCTTATTCTGTTGCCTAATGTCGCCTTGCCTGATGTTCTCTCCAAATATCTCAAAACTGTTCATTAACTGCCCTTCTACACCAGAGGTGATTACGGTTATTTCCAGCAGACTGCGTTGACGAATTGGAGACAATTGGCTATATATAGCATAATTGTTGACACATGGTACGGCAACCCCCATTGGTGTAGTTTTGTCTTCCACTAGCCCTCCTGCGGGTGGGTATTACCCACCAGATAAAAATAGGCTAATATTTGATAATTCCAGCCCGAGTTGCCTGTATGGCGGCATGAATCCGGCTGGAGGCATGTAATTTACCCAGGATACTCTGCATATGTTTTTTAACCGTATCTTGGGTAATATTGAGCTCCTTGGCTATGTCTTTGTTGCTGTACCCCACCGCCGCCAGTTTGAGTACCTCCCGCTCCCGGGCGGTCAGTTGCTCTATACCACCTTTGGGGGGGGCTGCCTCCACCGGCTTATGTCCCTCCTGCGAATGGACCAGAGAAGATATCGCCTCGGTGAGGAGGCTGGTCTTAATCAGGGTGGCGCCGCTGTTCACCGCCCGTATGGTATCAACTACCATCTCCCGGGTGGCGTCCTTTAATAAATAGCCGCTGGCCCCAGCCCGTACCGCGTCAACGACATAGGCGTCGGTATCATACATGGTGAGGACGATAACCGCCGTAGCCGGAAACTGGTGTTTGATGCGGCGGGTAGCCTGAACGCCATCCATATTAGGCATCCGAATGTCCATCAGCACTACGTTGGGCTCCTTGTCTTCCACCATGGCCACCGCTTCGACACCGTCACAGGCTTCGCCGACAATCTCTATATTACGGTCGGTGGACAGCATGGTGCGAAGCCCTTCCAGAACTACCGGGTGGTCGTCCACAATCAGTACCCTTATTTTCCCCATAATCACTCCGGTTCATTTACGCCAGGGAATATTAACTGTAATTTCCGTGCCCTTGCCCGGGGCAGTATTTATATTGAAAGTGCCCCCCAGAAGCTCGGTGCGCCGACGCATACTTAAAAGCCCCAGGGAACCATTGACAGGGAATGACTTTAGCCTATCTGACGGGAAACCAGTGCCCCAGTCTTTAACCCTTACCAGGAGATGTTTCCCTTTCTGGTTCATCTCTATTTCAAGCCGGGGCGATTGGGCGTGCTTCCTGACATTGTTGACCGCTTCGTGTATGATGCGGTAAATAGCCAGTTCCGCCTGCCCGTGAAGAGTGGGCCAGGCACCAGAATAGAGCTCAGCCCGGCAACCGGTGTTTTCCTCCAGCCACTTTAGTTCCTGCCGCACCACCGCCACCAAGCCATGAGCCTCAAGGGCCGCCGGGACATTGCCATTTATTATCTCTCTGGTTTCCCTAACGGTCTGCCTTACCAGCCCTACTGCCCGGCAGAATAGCCGGTCTAATTCCGGGCGCTGGGCAAAATAAGGGCGGGCAATCTGGTAAACAGTCTGAAGGCACTGGAAGGAGGAAGTCAGCGTCTGGGCGGGTCCGTCATGTATTTCGAGTATGATGCGTTCGGCTTCTTGAATTTCAATAGAGGTAGCGGGGATTTGATTTTCTGATATATAGCAGGTATCTTCAAATGGAGGCAGGCCTCTCACACGCGGCATAACATCCCTCTATTCTTAAAGTTTTCAAACCCTTCTACTGCTATCCAGGTAAATCAGTAGAAGCATCCCCGTCACAACTGGCACACCTGCCGAACCATGGGGTCTTATCCTACCCCGAAGGAAAAATGCCAGTGGTCATATTTTAAACCATTTCGGTGTCATTTGTCAATAGGGTAATAGACTCAAGTGCTAGCGAGTATTAGTAAAAAGGGTAAGACGACAGGGGGCAATTTGTTGCTCTTTTGTCGTCAAGGGGTGGGGGTTATCCCCTGCCGCCCGGCGGGGCAAAGTTGACCGCCTCCCCGCCGACTGATTATACTAAAGGACGATGATTCGCCAGTGCCAGCCGCAGGATTTCAGCCGGATATACCTTATTATTAATGAGGCCGCCGGAGCCTACGAGGGCGCTATCCCCGCCGACTGCTATCCCCAGCCCTACATGCCCCGGGAAGAGCTGGAGCGGGAAATGAAGCAGATGAGCTTTTTCGGCTGGGAGGAAAACGGGGAGCTGGTGGGGGTGATGGGGTTTCAACCAATTAAAGACGTAACCCTTATCCGCCATGCCTATGTATTACCCAAATGGCAGAAAAAGGGGGTTGGCAGTAAGCTCCTGAAACACCTTAAGGAGATGGTCAATACTCGCCGCCTGCTGGTGGGAACCTGGGCCGATGCCCGCTGGGCAATCGATTTCTACCGGAAGCACGGCTTTAACCTGGAGCCAAACAAGGACGAGCTACTGGAAACTTACTGGGACATCCCCCGGCGCCAGATTGAGACTTCAGTTGTGCTGGGGATAAATTTATAAAGCTACTCAGCCAGCTCTACCGGCAATAGCTGATTGGTTAAATCCTCTTCACTTTTATTATATACCCTGATGTAGTTATCGGTGAGGCCGGACCAGACGCCGCCGGTTTCCTTCTCCCACAGTACGAGCATGGTTTTGCCCAAAAACCCTTTCCTGAAATTGCGGACACAGGCCCTCCCCAGAAACAGCATACTCCGGCTCCGCTCCCGTTTGACCCTGTCATCCACCTGTTGGGGTATATCGGCGGCCTTGGTGCCGGGGCGGGGGGAGTAAGAAAAGACGTGGATGCGGGCGAAGTTCATCTGCCTGGCAAAACTATAGCTCTCTTTAAATTCATCCTCGGTTTCGCCAGGGAAGCCGACGATGATATCGGTGGTGACGGCCACACCGGGCACGGCTTTCCTGATTAAGTCCACCGCCCGCTGATAGTCGGCAGTAGTATAGCGGCGATTCATCCGCCCGAGCACAGTATCGCTGCCGCTCTGCAGGGAAAGATGAAAGTGGCGGCACAGCCGCTGGTCTTGCCACAGCTTAATAAGCTCCGGGGTTATTTCCTGGGGCTGGAGAGAGGAGAGCCTCAATCTGGCCACTCCGGTTTCTTCCAGGATGCGCCGGAGCAGTTCCGGCAAATCCGCCCCTTCATGGCGGTATGAGCCGATTTCGGTGCCGGTGAGCACCATCTCTTTATAGCCGTCGGCAACACGGCGGCTTACCTCACCAATAACCTGCTTCAACGGCTGGCTCTTCTCCCTACCTCGCACCAGAGGCACGATGCAGTAAGCGCAGAAGTTATTGCAGCCGTCCTGAATCTTAATGAAGGCGCGGGTTCTGAAATCGGCCTGAGTTGAACCCGCTTCATCGGCGGGGTGGCTGAACCGTCCCGATTGCTCAAGGCGGGGCAGTAAATCCATCTTCTGGCTGTTGTCCAGAACAAGGTCAACGCCCTTAATCCGGGACAGCTCCCGGCGAGCGCGCTGGGCGTAGCAGCCGATGGCCACCACCAGCGCTTGGGGGTTGCGGCGGCGGGCGGATTTAAGCAGGCGGCGGCATTTGCCGTCGGCGACATGGGTCACGGTGCAGGTATTGAGAATATATACATCAACCCCGTCGTCAGGCGACACCAGCCGGTAGCCGGCTTCGGCAAACTGCCGGGCCAGAGATTGGGTCTCCGCCTGGTTGAGCTTACAGCCCACCGTGTCTAAAGCAATCCTGGTTGTTTCCGAGCTCGCCATACATTAAAATTATATGGCTAGAATTTAAACTGGTCAAATAGAGGGGTTATTTACCTACCAACCCTCCCCCTTAATCCCCCTCCCTTACAAGGGAGGGGGAAGTATTTTTTAAGAAGAGGGGATATTCACCCCAAAAAAACAGAGTTTTTTGGGGGCCCCGTATTCGCCCCTCTTAAACACCCCATTAAGCCAGCCAGCACTTTTGTGAAACTTTATTCCCCCGTGGGGTGGGGCAATAAAGGGCTTTAGCCCTTTTACCTTAAAAGGGTGGCGGGCGGGTAAAGATATAAAGGGGGGTGGGAGTTAAGAGATAAAAAGAGGTGAAACCTTTTTGGGCGGGTGGGTATGGGTAGAAAAACAAAAATTAAAAATGAGGGGCGGGGTTTTTAAAAACCGTCTCCAATACGGGTTTTCCTTGCAGTGAAACTGAAATTATGGTACAAATAGCTAACCAATGTCTTTTTCCCCCAATTATGTTATGTCAAATAATAGCAACAGAGTAGTAGTTACCGGCCTGGGGGTCGTCTGCCCGCTGGGCCTGGACGCCAAGACCACCTGGGAAGCCCTTACCGCCGGGCGTTCCGGAGTAGACCGCATCACCCTGTTTGATACCGAGGGCTTTGAGACCAAGATTGCCGGCGAGTTAAAAGGCTTTGAGCCCACCAACTATATGAACCCCAAGGATGCCCGTCGCAACGACCGCTTCTCCCAGATGGCTGTAGCCGCCGGCCAGCAGGCGATGAAGCAGTCGGGGTTGAAAATAGACGACAGCAACAAAGACGATATCGGCATCGTCATTGGCAGCGGCATCGGGGGACTGACCACTCTTTACGAACAGATTAAAATCCTGCTGGAGAGAGGGCCTAACCGGGTAAGCCCCTTCCTCATCCCGATGATGATGCCCAACATGGCTTCCGCCCAGACATCTATCGTGATGGGTGCCGGGGGGCCCAACCTGTGCACCACCTCGGCCTGCTCCAGCGGCTCGGACGCCATCGGCTTTGCCTGCGAGACCATCAAGCGCGGCGATGCTAAAGCGATGATAACCGGCGGCAGTGAGGCCATAATCAACCCGGTGGGCGTCAGCGCCTTCAACGCCATGAAGGCCATCTCCACCCGCAACGACCAGCCGCAGCTCGCCTCCCGCCCCTTTGACGCCGAGCGCGACGGTTTCGTTATCGGGGAGGGGTCCGGCGTCCTGGTGCTGGAAGAGCTGGCCTTCGCCAAAGCGCGGGGAGCTAAAATATTGGCCGAGCTGTTAGCCTACGGAGCCACCGCCGATGCCTATCACATCACCGCCCCCATCGAAAGCGGGGCCGGTGCCGCCCTGGCGGTGCAGCGGGCGCTGGATAAAGCCGGGGTAAAACCCGATGAGGTTGACTACATAAACGCCCACGGCACCTCCACCACGCTCAACGACAAGATGGAGACCAAAGCGATAAAGACGGTATTCGGCGAGCGCGCCTATAAGATTCCGGTAAGCTCGACCAAGTCAATGATGGGGCACCTGGTGGGCAGCGCCGGCGCCGTTGAGGCGGCGATATGCATTATGGTTATACGGAACGGCATCATACCCCCGACGATAAACCTCACCCACCCCGACCCTGAATGCGACCTGGACTATGTACCCAATGTGGCCCGCCCGGCTAAAGTTACCACCGCACTGTCCAACTCCTTCGGCTTTGGCGGTCATAACTCGGTGCTGGTCTTCCGGGAATACGCCGAGAGGTAGATTTGAGTCATTACCGCTGGAATCTGCTGCCACCGGTTCCAGACAAAAATCTGGCCTTAAATCTAGGCCTCTCTCCACTGATAGCCCAACTTCTATACAACCGCGGTCTCGCCGAACCGTCACAATTAGAGCCGTTCATCAACGCCGACAGGCGGCTTTCCGGTGACCCCTCACTGTTGCCCGATATCCAGCCGGCGGTAGCCCGGATTTACCGCGCCCTCCTTTCCGGGGAGAACATAGTTATCTACGGCGACTTTGATGCCGACGGCATCACCGGCACCGCCCTGCTTGTACAGGGGCTGTCCCGTCTCGGAGGCAAGGTCACCCCCTACATCCCACACCGCCTCACCGAGGGCTACGGGCTTAGAACGGCCGCACTGGAAAAGATGCACCAGCAGGGGGTCAGCCTGGTTATCAGCGTCGACTGCGGCATCACCGCCCTGGCCGAGGTCAAGCGGGCTAACAGGCTTAAACTGGATATAATTATCACCGACCACCACACCCCCCTGCCCGAAATACCCCCCGCCGTGGCCGTGGTCAATCCCAAGCGAATAGATTCCGCCTACCCCTTTCCCGAACTGACCGGCGTCGCCGTCGCCGGTAAGCTGCTCCAGGCTCTGCTACAGGGCATCGGCAAGGAGGAACAGCTTGACGAACTTTTTGACTTGATGGCCGTGGGGACGGTGGCCGATATGGCGCCGCTTGCCGGGGAGAACCGCTACCTGGTTAAAGAGGGGCTTAAATTGATGAATACCCACCCCCGCCTCGGGCTGCGTGAGATTATGGCCCAGGCTAATTTAAGCCCGGGCAGCCTCAACGCCGAGAGCATCTCCTGGGTCATCGCCCCGCGCTTAAACGCCGCCGGCAGATTAGCCCACGCCATGACCAGCTATAAACTGCTGATGACCGACTCCCCCAAAGAGGCGGAGGGGCTGGCGGTATGGCTGGAGCAGAAAAACGCCGAACGGCAGCGGCTGACCGCTAAAGCCCAGGAAAAAGCCAGAGGGCAGATACTGGCACAGGGAATTTCACCGCTATTGATTGCCGCCGGCAGCGACTACCCGGTGGGCATCGCCGGGCTGGTGGCGGGGAGGCTGGCCGAGGAGTTCTACCGGCCGGCCCTGGTCATCAAAACCGGCGATAACTTTTGCACCGGCAGCGGCCGCAGTATCCCCGAGTTTAATATCATCGAAGCGCTGACCGGGTGCAGCCACCTGCTTTCCCACTTCGGCGGCCACTCCCAGGCGGCCGGTTTCACCCTGCCCACCAAAAACCTGCCCAAGCTGGAGCAGTACCTGGCCCGGCAGGCCGAAGAACAGCTCAAAGGGGTCGACCTCCGCCCACGGCTGGACATCGATGCCGAGGTCACCCTGCCGGAATTAAGCGGGGACACCTTTAATACCATCCAGCAGCTATCCCCCTTCGGGCGGGGCAACCCCTCACCCACATTCCTGAGTCGCCGAGCTGAGATAGTTGACTGCCGCACCATGGGCAACGGCGCCCAGCACCTGAGGCTGAAGCTGAAGCAGGGGGGCACGGTCTGGGACGGGGTGGGCTTTAGGCTGGGTTGCTACCTGGCCGAGGTATCGCCCCGGCTTGATATTGTCTATAGCCTGGAGATAGACCGGTGGCAGGGTAAGGAGAAGCTGAGGCTGAATATACTTGACTTTGCCCCGAATGGCTAAGGCGCCGCAGGGAAGGCCGCCACTCTGCTCTTGCCAACGTATTACCTTTAGTGTATAATGTTTTACGGTGGTTTAAGGTTCAGGTTATCGCATACTTAGTTAAACACTTAAGTTTCGCTCGAAGTGTTGGATGACCGTAACTCTAACCAACTAATTTAGAGAGAGGAGGTCATCCAATGAGTTTTGAAGACAAGCAACTCCACTGTTCCGATTGTGGAGCCGACTTCACCTTCAGCGCTGAAGAGCAGGAGTTCTTCCAGTCCAAGGGCTACACTAACGAACCCAAGCGCTGCCCCGCCTGCCGCGAATCCAGGAAATCACAGCGTTACGGGAATGATAGCTACGGCTACAAGTCCCGGCGTCAGATGTTCCCGGTAACATGCGCCGAGTGTGGTAAGGAGACCGAGGTACCGTTTGAGCCCCGTGAGGGCAGACCGGTATACTGTAGCGAGTGCTACAACAAAGTTAGAATGAACCGATAAAACTGGTTCAGAATTAAGCGACATACATGGGCTGGGAAACACCCAGCCCATGTATGCCACTAAAATATGTGAGCGTGTAATGTCACTGAAAGTTTCAATACGTGAAGGTGAAAGCCAAGACTCCCTGTTGAGGCGCTTTCAAAAGATGGTACAGATGGAGGGAATCCTGCGCGAGGCCAAAACTCACCGTTATTTCCTGTCCAAAAGGGACGCGGCGCGTCTGAAGGCCAAAAAGAGCGCCCGGCGGAGGCGGATGGGCAGGTAGGACCGGGGTGGATTTGAAAGTAGCTATCAACTAAAAAGGGGGTCGATATGAATATCTATGTGGGCAACCTATCCCGCGAGGTCACTGAAGAAGAGCTGCAACAAGAGTTCGCCGCTTTTGGAGAAGTGACCTCGGTTAATATTATAAAAGATAAGCATGGCGGGCAATCAAGGGGCTTTGCCTTTGTTGAAATGCCGTCAAAGACGGAGGGCGAAGCGGCTATAGCCGGCCTCAAAGGCAAGACACTGCAAGAACGGACAATGGATATCAACGAGGCTCGCCCTCGTACTGACAGCCGGGGAGGCCATTCGTCATACGGCGGCGGCGGCCGAAGGGGCGGCGGTGGCAGACAGAGAAGATACTAGAACACCCTCTTAAGCATTATACCTGCATCGCCCAATCTTACCTTCTCCAATCAATCCTACCTTCCCCTTTTATCCAGCGCGTCCTTACCACCAGTATGGGAACAACAATCAGCAGGACGACTATGCCCACCACCTGAGCCTGTTGCAGGCCAAAGAGGAAGTCCGTACCGTCCCGCAGGAAACCAACGCCCAGCCGCCACATTGAATAGAGGCTGAGATAAATCAGGAACAGGGAGCCTTCCGGCCGGAAGCGCCTCCTCAGCCAGAACAGTACCCCGAAAACGATGAGCAGGAAGATAATCTCGTAAACCTGGGTGGGGTGCACCGCTATACCCAGCGGGGCATAGCTATCCGGGTTGGTATAGACGACGCCGCAGGGCAGCGAGGTAGCCTTTCCGTAGCAGCAGCCGTTTATGGTACAACCGATCCTGCCTACCACCTGGGCCAGCAGAACACCCGGCGCCACCATGTCCATGAAGTAACCAAATTTAAAATCACTGAAGCGGCTGTAAACCCAGATGCCCAGAGTCGCCCCCAGGATGGCGCCCCATATGGTTAAGCCCCCAAAACCCCAGAGCAACCCGGGGTTGGCCATATAAAAGCCCCACAGGTCGATAATATGGAGCAGTCTTGACATTATTATCCCGGAAGGAATGGCTATCAGGGCTACGGTAAGCAGGCTATCGTAGGAGATATCAGCCCCGCGCCTTATCCGCCAAACCGCCCAGAGTATCAGCACCACCACCGCCAGCGCTACCATAACGCCGTACCACCTGACGCTCATACCGCCTATGGTGAAGGCTATCGGGTCTATACCTATAGTAATCAATATCTACCTCCTAAAAATCAGGAACAAAGAGCCCGGACAAAAGCCGCGGCGTCAAAGGGTGCCATGTCCTCCAGCTCATCGCCAACGCCGATAAACTGTATCGGCACTCCTAACTGGTCACAGATAGCCAGCACTATGCCCCCTTTGGCCGTGCCGTCGAGCTTGGCCAGAAAAATGCCGGTTACCCCCACCGCCTCGGCGAAATGCTTTGCCTGGGTCAGGCCGTTCTGGCCGGTGTTGGCATCGAGCACCAGGATTACCTGGTGAGGGGCGGCGGGGTCAGCCTTGGCGGCTACCCGCCTAATCTTTTTAAGCTCCTCCATCAGGTTGAACTTGGTGTGCAGCCTGCCGGCGGTATCGATAATTACCTGCTGCACCTGCCGGCTGCGCGCCGCCTCCATGGCGTCAAAGACCACCGCCCCGGCATCAGCGCCGGGCTGGTGGGCGATAACATCAACGCCAACTTCGGTGCCCAGCTTTTTGAGCTGGTCAATAGCTGCCGCCCGAAAGGTATCGGCGGCCACCAGCAGCACCCGCCTGCCCTCTTTTTTGGCTTTGTAAGCCAGCTTGGCGATAGAGGTGGTCTTGCCGCTGCCGTTGACCCCTACCGCCAGGATAACCTCCGGCGGCGAAGCCGGAACCGGCGCTTGAGCCTCAACAGTGAGCATCTTTGCTATCTCCTGCTGGAGGACATCGCGTACCGCCGCGCCTTGCTTTAGCTTCTCTTCTTTAGCCCTCTGCCTGACCTGTTCTAAAAGCTTTTCCGTGGTGCTCATGCCGACATCCGCCGAGATAAGCAGCTCCTCCAGTTCCTCCCATACCGCCTCGTCCACAGTTGGGCGGTCAAAGAGGCTCATGGCCCGCTTGAACCAGCTATCCCGGCTGGGCTTTAGCGCTTTTTCAATATCAGCCAACTCTATCCCCTTTATCCCCTTCCCCTTACAAGGGGAAGGGGAAGTAGTTATATAAGAGGGACTTCGTCCCTCTTGGACTTCCTTTACTCCCCCCGCCCATAAGAGTTTTAGAGGCAAAGCCTATGAGGGCGGGTGGGTGGGAAGTGAGATAACTTATTTTACACCTTATCGCTACCCTGCCTCAAACTCCCCCTTTCCCGGGAGAGTTCTAGAGAGGTGAAACCTCTATTGGGCGGGTGGGCGGGAAGAAAAACCTATTCTTCTAGCAACCCCTCCAGCAACACCTGGGCTGCCTTCTTGTCTAAAGGTTTATTGTTATTGCCGCACTTTGGCGACTGGACACAGCTGGGGCAGCCTTCTTCGCAGGGGCATTCCTTAATCGCCTTTAGTGTAGTCTGCCACAATTCCCCCACCAGGTCAAAACCCTTCTCGGCAATGCCGATGCCGCCGGGATAGGCGTCATAGATAAATACCTGGGGCTTTCCCGTATCGGGGTGGAGGGGGGTGGAGACACCGCCGATATCGTTGCGGTCACAGAGGGCAAACAGGGGCAGGATGCCGATGGCGGCGTGCTCAACGGCGTGCAGCCCGCCGGCAAAGTCAAGCTGGTCTCTGGCCAGCTTAGCCGCTATCCCCGGGGGCATATCGAACCAGAGGGCGATGGTGGGGAAGCGCTGGGGGGGTAAATCAAGGGGCTCCTCGCCGATGACCTCCTCGGTGAACTGCGCCAGCTTCTTGAAGCCGACCACCCTGGTGGTAACCTCAACCTCGCCCAGATAGACCTTAATCCCGCCGCAGCTTTTCTCCCGGATTACCTTAATAATATGAAGGTCGGTGATTTCCTTGTCCTGAGTATAATAGTTGACCGTAACCGGCCGTGCGTGGGCTGTGCGGGCGGCCAGGTCAAGGCTTTCCACCAGATAGG
>Ga0307419_10001381_pt1 | contig 12480 bp, 11 predicted proteins | sample SalMarWE160230MG_2_FD_202512 | JGI IMG/M metagenome (GOLD analysis project Ga0307419, IMG submission 202512) | Salt marsh sediment microbial communities from the Plum Island Ecosystem LTER, Massachusetts, United States - WE1602-30 | ecosystem: Environmental > Aquatic > Marine > Intertidal zone... | reverse complement strand
GAGGTACCGCCGTTATCCACATCAGTCGTACAGGAGATACAAAAGAATGCGCCGGGTTGGATGAATATCAAGAATCCTCTCGATATCGGCCCCTCAGGGCTGTTCGAAGAGGCACTAAGGGCAATGGCACAAGATCCTACATACGATATGGTGCTGGCCATCTTTACCATACCCCACGCGATATTGCTTAACTTAAAAGCCCTTGGAGTCGACATAGCTCAGCGGTTTGGAGAAATTAAAAACCTCCGAAAGCTGGCTCCCGGGAAACCATTAGTTGTATGCGTTGTGGGTCACGATGACTTTGTGGCCCTTGCTGCCGAACTCGCAGGACCAGATATACCGGTCCTCACCTCGCCGGAGATGGCTGCCGAAGCCCTGGCCGCATTGTGGCGATATCGGCAATGGAAAGAGAGATCGACGTCTTGAAACCGGTCTATACACCTGGCTGACAAATGAGAACTTAGTTAGTCATGTATCATTAAATAAAACCGTACGGCCGCAGTAAACCTCATTTCGGCACATCGTATCTCCAATAAGTAATGACAAAAGTCATATTCTATTTATACTTATTTCATAAGGTCGCTTTTACTTTTTCCAGGGCATCTCTGGCATATGGTACCAGTTTAAATATTCCCTGGATCTTATGGCATTCAAAATCATCGCAATGGGCACAGGTTTCAACCTTCTTTTCATTTGCGCAAGCCCTCACTTCACACATCTGGCAAAACCCGAAAAGCCGGCCATTTTTGGTTTTACAGTCGTCACAGTTTATGTCTGAAGCTTTTAGGGGTACATTAAATTCTTTTGACCATTGTTGGGCAACCTTTTCTCTTTCCTGGTCATCATCTTTTTGGGTTGCCAGATAGGTGATGCACTCGGCGCAGTAGAGACCGCAGTAGGCGGTCATACTCATCTTTTGGTTCATGGTACTTTCCTCCTTTTTTATTTGCCACGAAGGCTCTAAGTCACGAAGAAGCATATTTCATATAATTCATCTCATAGCCCCTATCAAAGCCGATTCGCATAGTTTTTTTAATTTTCAGTTTTTCCCCCTATCCCCAACCTTAATTTCCATAATGATATGCCCCCACCCGCCGCACCTTACTCCAACATCAACACAGCCAAACCTGTTGAACCTCATGTTATTGGGATCAACACCGGCATACATAAGTTCAGCCAATGCAGGCATGGCCAGAGCGACTGAATGTAAGGCGAAAATACAAACCCTGCTGGGTCCTAGTTTTGTTAAAAGGCTGACACCGCGGCCGTCAAAATAAAACTTGTCACCGGCTTTATGTCCGCTGTCACAACCATGTGATTCAATAACTTCCGCAACAATTGTTTTATTCAGCATTAAAGCCGTTTTGGATAAGACATCCGCATTCCTCGGGTTGGCCCGGAATATCTTCATTTCCTCATCGCTATACCCCAGGTGCTTCTGCACCATTATCCATATATCTTCCGTCATGGTCATCCCCTCCTTTTATGATTTATTTGTCAAAGAAGAACCTGTAATCCCGAAAGCACTTACCGTCGGTGTGCATCATGCACCCTGTTACTTTGGGTTCCACTTCATATCTAATGCCCAGGGTATCGAGCCAGGTCTCGATCCGCAGCATGATGCCGCATTCGTATTGGTCAATGACCCCCAGTCCCTTCACCCCCTCGTAAGCAAAGCATGATTTCCACTCGCCATGTATTATGTTATGCGCAGGCGAGCTATAGGTATATTTCATAAATTCGCCGGTTGCGATCTCCATTGTCATATCGAAAAATCGTTTAAACTCATCAAAGGTATTAAGGTTTTCCGCACCTACGGCCTTTTGGACACGTTTGATCTCTATCGCTGCCATGTTCCTTATTGCAGCCTTGTTTATCTTGTTCGTCTTCTCGATCCCACATGCTTGCAGACAGTTGTAAAACCACATAGCATCGTGGGTCATCCAGCCCTTTACTAGGAGCTCCTTTACTTCATCTTTTTTTGGTAACTTCATATTTATAACCCCCTTTAGTTTTTAGAGCTTATTGAAACTATGTATGAAAAACGGTCTATTTCCACAGGTCTTGTGTCATTTCTCCGCATGCAACAGGTTCAAAAGAATCAAACTGGATATCTCTGACCATCCGCATATTTTTCCACAGAATGTCATGCCCCTTCGTCCCGCGTGCGAGTTTTACATGATCTTGCCACATGGCGATTTCTTTTTCTGTCCCTTCTCGCTTTTTCCCCACAGTACCCATCAGTCTCACGGCAGGAGGGGTCTTGAATTTTCCTGCAACCAGGGATTTTTGCCAAAACGTTGGGTTACTATTTACTGCCAGAATACACACCCGCGGATTCTGCGCGTGATTTCTTATCATATGGACGGGGAACTCCTCAAAGTAAAAACCTGTTTTATCCTCCCGGAGGAAAAGTGCCCCGATAGGTGTTACATGCGGGGTGCCGTCTTCGTTCACCGTTGCTATTGCATAGTGCAGAGAACTGCCACGGGCCTCTTGGAATACCATTTGGATCGTTTTCCAATGTTTTCCTATATCCATAAACTTGCCTCCTTAAATAAAAATAAAATGCAACCTACCTAGATCGCCCGTTTAGAAACATTGAGATAAAACATATTGTTGTTAAAATTCAATATAAGACAATATGTTATATTTGTCAAGACAAAATGTTGTAAAATGCGTAAAGATATGCTATTAATAACTATTTGTTATTGATTTCCGCAGTTTGAAGGACGATGATCTATAAAGACATTGGCAAAAAGATTCAAAGGGCACGGGAGGAGTTAGGCCTATCTCAGGAGGAATTGGCCTCCCGCCTAGGGTATACGCAGGCCGCCCTCTCCAATTACGAACTGGGTAAGAGGCGCCTTTATCTCGCCAACATCGAACAGATCGCACGGGAACTGAATAAACCCTTGAGTTACTTTCTGGAGGATTCCCCTGTGAGGTCGCCTGCAGAGGAGAGGGAGCCCCAGGATGAGACAATAGCCGAGATCATCCGGTTGTTATCCGAGCTGCCTGTGGAGGAAAGGAACTATCTCCTCGAATATATTAGATGGAGGAGGGAGCGCCAGCGATGATTGGATTCGAACTTAACGAAGAACAACTGCGCTATCAGAAATGGGCCAGGGCGTTTGCGGAAGAGGAGATGAAGCCCTATGCGGCTGAGCTCGACAGACGCCAGGATACAGCATTCGACTGGGGAATCGTCCGCAGATTCGCCAAAGCCAATCTGCTGGGGTTAGGTGTTCCTCAAGAGTACGGTGGACTGGGGGTTGACCATCTCACCCTCGCCGTTGTCACCGAAGAGCTGGGCGCGGCCTGCATGGGGATGATTGAGCCGGCCGGTGGTACCTGGCTGGCGACCTGTTGCCTTACCCTTGTGGGGAATGAGGATCAGAAAAGGCGCTACCTCCCCCTGGTCTGCGGGGAGAATGCTACGCTCGCGGGATTGGCCGTGACGGAGCCCGAGGCAGGTTCTGACATGGCCGCCATCAGAACTAGAGCAACCAAGAAAGGAGATTGTTACATCCTCAATGGGACCAAGGCCTTCATCACCAATGCAGGCCTGGCCGGCTTCTACATCGTCTTTGCGACCACCGACCCCCGGAAGCGTGACAGCGGGCTCAATGCCTTTATCGTGGATGGCGATGCTAAAGGTCTGACCCTTGGCAAGGTGGAAGAGATGATGGGACTGCGGGCTTCACAAGTCGGTGAGTTGATCTTCGATAACGTCGAAATTCCCGTGGAAAACTTACTTGGTGTTGAAAACACGGGGTATCTGATAGCCATGCAGACCCTGGATATGTCCCGGCCGTGTATGGTGGCCGGTACCATCGGAGCGGCTAGGGCGGCCTTTGAGACGGCACTGGCGTATGCCCGCGAGCGCAAACAGTATGGCCGCCCGATCCTCCATCACCAGGCCATCGCCTTCATGCTGGCCGACATGGCCACGGAGATAGAGGCGGCAAGGCTTCTAACCTGGAAGGCCTGTTGGTTGATCGATGAGGGAATGGACTCGACTTTGGCCTCATCCATGTCCAAGGTCTTTGCAACGGAGATGGCGGAGAGGGTTTGCAGCCGTGCCATTCAGATTTTGGGCGGCCAGGGATATACTCGTAATTCGCCTGTGGAAAAATATTATAGGGATGTTAAGGCCTGCCAGATTTATGAAGGTACCAATCAAATTCAGAGGATGATTATTAGTTCCATGCTTTGAAGTTGATCTGACTGAGTTGCGGGAAGTCATGGCCTCAGGAATCGTCTCCTGACAGAGCTGAACCTTTAAGGGACCCCCTTTTTGATTTTTGCAGAGGCCTGTGAGGAGAACATCTTCCATGATATGGGATGGGGTTTCTGTTGGGGGTGCGGAGTAGCTACCATTTTCACAAAACTGCTATTTTCTCCTTGACAAATCTAGGTCGATAGTATAAGAGAACAGGCGTTGCGGCCACGCCGCAGAGCGGGCCTCATTCTCGAAAATCGTGAGAGGGAGGAATGATGCTCAATCAGTATGTACCTGTCCTCTTTTTAATCGGCGTCGCCGTCTTTTTCGCCGTCTTCGCCGTGGGGGTATCCTATCTCTTAGGTCCCCGCAGGGTTAACCCCGCCAAGGCCTCCCCCTATGAGTGCGGGATGATCACCCTCGGTCCCACCCATCAGGCCATCCCCATCAAGTACTACATCATCGCCATGCTCTTCCTCGTCTTTGACCTGGAGGTGGTCTTCCTCTACCCCTGGGCGGTGGTCTTCCGTAAGCTTGGGGTGTTTGGCTTTGTGGAGATGATGATCTTTGTCTTCGTCCTCCTGGTCGGTTTCATCTATGTGTGGAGAAAAGGGGCCCTCGAATGGGAATAGAGGTCAAACTCGGTGATAACATCGTTACGGCCTCCCTTAGCTGGCTGGTCAACTGGGCGCGCAAGAACTCCATCTGGCCAGTGACCTTCGGCCTGGCCTGCTGCGCCCTGGAGATGATGGTCACCAGCTCGGCGTCGTACGACATCGCCCGCTTCGGCGCTGAGGTGTTCAGACCTTCCCCCAGACAGTCAGACCTCATGATCGTGTCGGGGACCGTTACCAAGAAGATGGCCCCCATGGTCAAGAGGATCTACGAGCAGATACCCGAGCCCAAGTGGGTGATCGCCTATGGCGCCTGTGCCTGCTCAGGGGGGATCTTCCAGACCTACAATGTGGTGCAAGGGGTGGACCAGATCATCCCGGTGGATGTTTATGTACCCGGGTGTCCTCCCAGACCAGAGGCCCTCTTGACGGCCCTCATCAAGCTGCAGGAGAAGATCTCTACGGAGAGCCTCCTGGACCGGAAGGATGAAATTCGCCCCCTGAGGGCAGAGGAGATTCGGTAGGAGCGAGATCGTATGTGGGATACACAGGTCGCCCCTCGGAAGCTCAAAGAACAATTCCCCGATGCGGTCATCGATACCCTTTCCTTCCGGGGGGAGGAGACCGTGGTGGTCAAGCGGGAGGCCATACGCCCCGTTTGCCAGTTCCTCGCTGCGGAGCCTGCCCTCTCTTTCGATTTTCTCACCGACATCTGTGGTGTCGATTATCCGGACCGAGAGAAGCGCTTTGAAGTGGTTTACCACCTCTATTCTATGGGGCGCAACACACGGCTGCGGATCAAGACCGCCGTGGGCGAGGGAGAGGCCCTTTCCACCGTGGAGTCGGTCTGGAAGGCGGCCGTCTGGTTTGAGCGCGAGGTCTACGATATGCTCGGGGTGGCATTTGAGGGACACCATGACCTGCGCCGGCTCTTGACCTGGGACGGATACCAGGGGCATCCCCTGCGCAAGGACTTTCCGGTCCAAGGTGTGGATTTCGATCGCTACGAAGTGCTGGCGGAACCGCCCGATGCCTTTTCCACCATGCCTGAGAAGGGCGCGGGTGAGCGACTGATGACGCTGAACATGGGCCCCCAACATCCGGCCACCCACGGGGTGTTGCGCTTGGTTCTGAAGCTGGACGGTGAGGTGATCCGCGACGCGGTGCCGTACGTCGGGCACCTGCACCGGGGCGTGGAGAAGCTGGCCGAGGGGATGACCTATACCCAGGCCATCACCCTCACCGACCGATTGGACTACACCGCTGGCATCTGCAATAACCTGTCGTATTGCCTGACCGTTGAGAAGCTCCTGGGGATCGAGGTCCCCAAGCGGGCCCAGTATATCCGGGTGATGATGGCAGAGCTCCAGCGCATTGCGGCGCACCTGCTGTGGCTCGCCACCCATGCCTTGGACATGGGGGCCATGACCGTCCTCTTCTATTGCTTTCGTGAGCGGGAGACGGTCATCGACATCCTGGAGGATATCACCGGGGCCAGGCTGACCCCCAGCTTTCTGCGCATCGGGGGGCTGGCTGCTGATCTCCCCGACGGCATCGAGGCGAAGATTACGGCCTTTCTCGATGACTTCCCCCGACGCATGAAAGAATATGAGACTCTCCTTACCAAGAACATCATCTGGTTAAAGCGGACCAAGGGGATAGGGGTCATCACCCCTGAGGAGGCCATCAATTGGGGGCTCAGCGGTCCGGTCATCAGGGGCTCGGGGGTCAAATGGGATATCCGCAAGGCCATTCCCTATTCGAGCTATGATGAGTTCGAATTTGAGATCCCTATTGGAGAAAACGGTGACGTCTACGATCGATACCTCGTACGGCTGGAGGAGATGAGGCAATCCGCCCGTATCGTGCGACAGGCCGTGCAACGGCTTCCCAAGGGGAGGACACGGGTGGAAGATCCCCGGGTGACGCCCCCGGCAAAGGAGGAGGTAGGGAAGGAGATCCATGCCCTGATCCGTCACTTCAAACTCTTTGCCGAGGGGATCTCGCCGCCTCCTGGTGAGGTCTACTGCAGCGTCGAAAACCCCAAGGGGGAGCTGGGGTGGTATCTGGTGAGCGATGGGACGAGCCGGCCTTATCGATATCGGATTCACACCCCCAGCTTTATGAATGTGGCGGCCCTGCCGGAGATGATTAAGGGGCACTTGGTGGCCGATGTGGTGGCCATCATTGGGAGTATCGATATTGTTTTAGGGGAGATAGATAGATAAGGATGGGAGAGATCATTTTCAGCTATTGGGGCGGGGAATTGGCCGATAACCGGCGCAAGGGCGGCAAGGAGTCCGCCGCGCAGACGCGGCTCAAGCTCCCCCCCGAGTTCAAACCCGGTGTGCCTATTAGGGCCTTTATGGGGTGGGACGGCTTTGCCGTCCGGGATAAAAAGGCCAGTGTGGTCGATATGTGCCGCGCCTACATGGAGGCGATACAGTCGGTCTCCTGCGGAAAATGTTTTCCCTGCCGGGTGGGGACCAAGGTGATTGCCGAGCTCTTGGGGCGGATCACCCAGGGCACGGGGAAGATGAAGGATATAGACCAGATGGTTGCCCTGGGGCGCTCCATTATTGAGGGCTCCAAGTGTCAGATCGGGCAGACCGGGCCGGTGCCGCTGCTGGCGGCGTTGGAGCACTATCGCGGAGAATTTGAAGATGTCATTAAAAACAAGGAAAAGGTTCCGCGCGGGAACTATAAGATAAAGCTCACCGCCCCCTGTGTCAATGCCTGCCCGGCACATTTGGATATCCCCACCTATATAGAACGGATTGCGGAGGGGGACTTCATCGATTCCCTGCGGGTGATCAGGGAGCGGACCTGCCTCGCAGGGACCCTGGGGAGGGTCTGCATCCGCCCCTGCGAGTCCAACTGCCGCAGGCTCAATGTGGATGAGCCCCTCGATATCAGGCACCTGAAACGGTTCGTGGCCGATTACGAGGTAGAAAAAAAGAGGATGCCTTTAGTCCCGACCCCCCAGGATGCAAAAGACAAGAAAGTGGCCGTTATCGGGGCGGGTCCGGCCGGGCTCTCGTGCGCCTACTACCTGGCCCTCAAGGGGTATTCAATCACTATTTTTGAGCAAGGAAGTGAGCCGGGGGGGATGGCCGCCGTGGGTATCCCCGATTATCGGCTTCCGCGCCCCATCCTGCGCCGGGAGGCGGATATTGTCACCTTGCTCGGCGTCGAGATCAAGTATAACACTGAGGTGGGCAAAGCAATCACCCTCAGTGCAATAAAAAAGGAATACGCAGCCATCTTCATCGGCGTGGGGGCTCAATTGTCCATGCCCATGCGGGTCGAGGGTGAGGATGCAGGGTATGAGGGTTTTATCCCCGGGGCGCAGTATCTTTGCAGCATCAATAAAGGAGAGGACCCCTATTCCCAGGGGAAGCGGGTTGTGGTGGTGGGAGGGGGCAACGTGGCCATCGACTGCGTGCGCTCTTCGTTTCGGATCGGTAAGAAGGATGTGAACCTCCTCTATCGCCGTACCCGTAAGGAGATGCCCGCCGATGATGTGGAGATCCACGACGCCGAGGAGGAGGAGGTGCGGTTCGAATACCTCTGCGCTCCCACCAAGATCATCGAGCAGAAGGGGAAGGTCGTGGGGGTGGAGTGCATCAAAATGGAGCTGGGGGAGCCGGATGAATCGGGGAGACGCAGACCGGTCCCTATCAAAGGATCTGAGTTCGTGGTGGATACCGATATCCTGATCCCGGCAATCGGGCAGCGGGTCGACCTCTCTTTTATAACAGAAAAAGACGGCATCGAGGCCACCAAGTGGTCCACCGTAGCCTCAGACGATGCGACTTTCCAGACATCGCAACCCGGGATCTTTTCCGCCGGTGACTGCGTGACCGGTCCCGACGTCCTGGTGCGGGCCGCAGGTCATGCCCGGTTGGCGGCGGAGATGATCGATTGCTACCTCCAGGGGAGAGAGGTGGAGGTGAGCGATGACGAGCGTCTGGAGCGGTTGATGGCCGAGATCGGGGTCTACGACTCCGAGGAGTCGATTGGGATCATCCCAGACGGGAAACGGGAAGAGTTGGAGATGCTCCAACCGGATACCCGGAAGTGGACCTTTGATGAGGTGGAGGAGGGGTTCCCCACCGATGCCGCCATGCGGGAGGCCTCCCGGTGCCTGCGGTGTTACCGCGTGGGGCTCGTGGCGATAGGAAAGTAAGATGGGTGATCAGACGGTCCGGATAACCATTGACGGCACAGAACTCCAAGCGGAGGCCGGGCAGACCATCCTGGAGGTAGCCAGGGAGAACGGGATCTATATCCCCACCCTCTGTTATCACCCCCGGTTGCTCCCTATCGGTTCATGCCGTCTCTGTGTGGTGGAAATCGAAGGAGCGGACAGGCCCATGACCGCCTGCACCACTCAGGTGCAGGACGGGATCGTGATCCACACCCAGACGGACAGATTACATCGCATTCGGCGCGACGCCCTCAAGCTCATCTTGACCTATCACCCCCTGGACTGTCCCCAGTGCGACGCCGCCGGCGCGTGTGAGCTGCAGAATCTGGTCTTCGAATTCGGCATCGATGAACAGGAGTATCAAGCCACGAGATCGACCCAGGGTATGAAGGAATTTGCCACCCCCCTCATCAGGCAGTGGGGTGATCGGTGCGTCATGTGTCTGCGCTGTATCAGGGCCGACCATGAGATCGTTCGGACCCATGCCATCGATCTGGTGGGCACCGGGAACGAGGCCCAGGTGGGAATAACGAACCCCGATGCCTGTATCTCCTGCGGGGAGTGCCTTCGGGTTTGCCCGGTAGGGGCCCTGACCGAGCGGGTCAGCCGCACCAAGGCCCGCCCCTGGCAGTCTCAGAAGGTCCTCACCACCTGTCACTATTGTTCCTTGGGGTGTCAGCTGGAGCTCACTGTTTTTGAGAACCGGGTTATTGGGGTGACGGCCCCCGAGGATAGAGGGGCCAACCGAGGAAGCCTCTGCCAGCGGGGGATCTTTGGATACGACTTTCTCCATCACCCCCAGCGGGTTACGGCGCCCATGATCAAGGGTGCCGGCCAGTGGAAGGAGATCCCCTGGGATGAGGCCCTCTCCTATGTCGCGGCCATGATCAACAAGGTCGTCCTGGCAAGCGGCCCCGAGGCCGTCGGGGGGTTGATCTCCCCCCGCGCAACCAATGAGGAGACCTACCTCTTTCAGCGGTTCATGCGGGAGATAGTGGGGACCAACAATATCGATAGCACCGGTCGACTCTGTCTGGAGCCGTACCGTTTGGCTCTCAAAGAGGTACTCGGGAGGAATTATTTCCCCTCCGCCCTCGATGACATCGCCAAGAGCGACTGCGTCGTTGTCGCCGGTGGGGACTTGGATGTGAACAACAATATCATCGCCGCCAACCGGATCAGGGAGGCCCTCTGGCGCACCGGGGCACGCCTCATCGTGCTTCACCCCCGGCAGGGGAGATTGGCCGAGGAGGCGGATTGCTGGTTCTCCCTGCGCCCGGGTGCAGAGGCGATCTGGGCCCTGGGGGTGATCCACCTTCTCCTCAAAAACAAAAAGGCCTGGGGACCGGCAGTCGATGGCATCAAGGGATTCAAAGAGCTCAAGGAGGCGGCCAAGAAATTCACCCCCCCCGCCGTGGCCACAGAGATCGGTTGTTCCGAAGAGCTCCTCCAGGAGGCGGCGCAATGGCTGGGCCAGGCGCGGAGGCCGGCCTTCGTCTGCTCGCCGCCCCTGGGTCAGCGAGCGAACGGGGTGGATCAGATTACCGCCTTGGCCAATCTGGCCTTGCTGTGCGGGGCCCTTTCGGACGGCAAAGGGTTTCACTGGGTAGGGCCGCAGAGCAACATGGTCGGTGTCGTTGAGATGGGGGCCGCACCTGCGCTCCTCCCCGGATATGTCCGCCCCAAGGGGAAGGGGCTTTCCGCCGTGGAGCAATTTCAGTCGGCGGCCCAAGGGAAGCTCAAGGCCCTGTTCATCGTGGGGGAGGACCCCCTCCTCACCCTCCCCAGGTTCCTGGTGGAGGAGGGACTGGCTGCCCTGGAGTTTCTGGTGGTCCAGGATATGTTCCTTTCTGAGACGGCCGAACGCGCCCATGTGTTCCTCCCGGCCCTATCCTTTGCGGAGTCGGAGGGCACCTTCACCAACTGCGAGGGTCGGGTCCAACGCCTGCGCCGGGCCGTGGAGCCCCCCGAGGGTTTGCGGTGGGGCGGGGAGGTTTTTGCGGATGTGGCATCCTTCATGGGGAAGGAGATGCCCGTGGCATCTCCACCTGAGGTCTTTGCGGAGATCGCCAAAACAAACTCTCTGTATAAAGGAATGGCCTTTGATCCGCAAGCCCCCCAGTGGCGGAACGGCGGCGGGAGTGGACTCATGAAAAAGGCGGCCTTCGGCGTTATAAAGACCGAACGTGAAAAAGGTGAAAAGGGTTATCCCTTTTCCCTCGCCATAGAAGGTATCTTCTCGAGCCACCTCATCGGCTCCCCCCGACAGCAATGGGCCCAGGGATTGGCGCAGGTCTCCCGCTCCTCGCTGGAGATGAACGCCGATGAGGCCCAGCGGATAGGCGTCACAGATGGCGATCGTGTACGGATTATCACCCCCTCGGGTGAGACGGAGGTGACGGTGAAGGTATCGGAGGGGATGAGGAAGGATTGTCTCTCACTTTTTCTGTCTCTTCATGACGTGGCTGTGTCCCAACTGGTGGGCCCCCAGCTGGACCGCCGTTCCCTGGTCCCCGCCTATGGGAGGATACCTGCCAGGATAGAAAAGGCGTAGGAGAGCTGATGGAGTTGATGTATTTCTTGGTTGAGACCATTGCGAAGGTAGTGGCGGTCTTCGCCTGCCTCATGGCAGCGGTGGCCTACCTCACCCTGGCCGAGCGCAAGATCCTGGGACGCATCCAGGTGCGGTACGGGCCCAACCGGGTGGGTCCCTTTGGCCTCTTTCAGCCCATCGCCGACGGGATCAAGGCCTTCTTCAAGGAAGATCTAATCCCGGCCCGGGCGGATAAGCCCCTCTTCGTCATCGCCCCCATGATCAGCATCACGGCGGCGATCTCCCTCTTTGCCGTGATCCCCTTCGGCCAGTACCTCGAGCTCTTCGGTAGGAGGGTGACCCTCGTCATTGCCAATCTCGACATCGGGCTTCTCTATGTCTTTGCCGTCGCCTCCCTGGGGGAGTACGGCGTCGTCCTCGGCGGCTGGGCCGGCTATAACAAATACGGCCTCATGGGTGCCCTGCGGGCGGCGGCCCAGATGATCAGCTACGAGCTTGCCCTGGCCCTCTCCGTGATGGGGGTCTTGATGATCTCAGGGACCCTCAACCTCGTCGAGATCGTCCAGCAGCAGGCCGGGTGGCACTGGAATGCCTTCTATCATTTTCAATTTTTCCCGTTTATTTTTTATATCATCTGTGCCCTGGCAGAGATCAACCGGACTCCCTTCGATATGCCCGAGGCGGAGGCGGAACTGGCCTGCGGTTTTAACATCGAATACAGCAGCATGAAGTTTGCCCTCTTCTTTATGGCGGAATATGCCCATATGGTGGCGGTCTGCGCCATCGCGACTACCCTTTTCCTTGGCGGGTGGGACGGTCCCTTCAACCTTCCGCCTTCCCTGTCGTGGATCTGGTTTGCGGCCAAGACGGGGATCCT
>Ga0307419_10001376_pt1 | contig 12545 bp, 9 predicted proteins | sample SalMarWE160230MG_2_FD_202512 | JGI IMG/M metagenome (GOLD analysis project Ga0307419, IMG submission 202512) | Salt marsh sediment microbial communities from the Plum Island Ecosystem LTER, Massachusetts, United States - WE1602-30 | ecosystem: Environmental > Aquatic > Marine > Intertidal zone >... | reverse complement strand
GATCGCCGCGGCCGACACGGAGTGGATGCTCATCGAGCCGGCCTCGAACGGGATTCGTGATCGACCTTCCGCCATGTCGAGCGCATCGGCCACCTTCAGGATCCCGGCCTCCAGCGTCCGGGGCTCGCCGCCGGCGCGGTGGGCGATCACGGCGTGCAGGATCTCCGACCGCAGCACCGTGTCCACGGGCGGGTCGTAGACGCCGTCCAGGAGCTCCCGGAGCTTGGGCTGAGCCACGAAGAGCGAGTAGGCCTCGTGTCCGTCTCGATGGACGGAGATGCCCAGGTCGTGGACCAGGGCCGCGAGCACGACGACCACCTCGGCGTCCTTCTCGCTGAGGCCGAAATCCCTCACGACCGAGGGTGCCACGCCGGCATCTACGAGGAGCCGCAGGAGCCTGAGCGCCGAGTTGGCGACGATCTGCATGTGGACGGGACCGTGGTCCGACATCCGTAGCCGATCGACCGCGTTCACGTTGGCGACGACCCACAGGGCGTACAGCTCCGTGTCGCCGTTCACACGCTCGATGATCTCGCTCAGGCGTGGATTGTGACGCGCGGGGACCGAGATCCTCACCCGGTCCTCCATGCGTCGGAGGAGGTCCGGACGGCCGGAAGCCCCGGACTCCGCCCCTCCGAAAGCCCGCTCCCCGGTCGTCGGCGGCCGCTCCATCCCGCCGGACCCCTCCGCGCCCTCCCGCGTCATCGCGCCTCCCGCTCGAGGCTCGCCGGCGTCGACGCGGCTCTCACGCGCCCGCTCCGCCGCGCAGGCGCCGCACCGCTTCCTCCAGCATGGGGACGGTCTTGCAGAAGGCGAACCGGACCAGGTCACACCCATCTTCCGGGTCCCGGAAGAAGCTCGACCCGGGCACCGGGGCCACGCCGCGGCTCGAGGCCAGCCAGCGGGCGAACTCGTCGTCGGAGCGGTCGTCGAGTGCCGAGAAGTCGGCCAGGATGTAGTAAGCGCCCGCCGGCGGCGAACAGGTGAAGCCCGCTTCAACCAGGCCCCCGTGCAGTACCTCCCGGCGTCGCCGGTAGTCGGCCGCCAGTCCCGTGTAGTAGTCGGGTCCGAGCGTCTCTAGGGCCTCGGCCACGCCCTCCTGCAGCGGAGCGGGCGCCCCGACCGTGAGGAAGTCGTGCACCTTGCGTATGGCCCCGGTCACCCCGGGCGGGGCGACGATCCAGCCCACGCGCCAGCCGGTGACGCTGAAGGTCTTGGAAGCGCCGGAGATCGTGATCGTGCGGTCGCCCATGCCCTCCAGGGTGGCCATCGGGACGTGCTCCCCCTCGTAGAGGATGTGCTCGTAGATCTCGTCGGTGATCGCCCAGGCGTCGTGGCGGCGGCACAGGTCGCCGATGACGGAGAGCTCTTCGCGGGTGAACACGCGGCCGCTGGGATTGTTGGGCGTGTTGAGGATGATGGCGCGGGTGGCGTCGGTGAAGGCGTCCGCGATCCGGTCCAGGTCGAGGCCGGGCCCGCGGCCCATGGGCACGTGCACGGGCCGGGCGCCGCACAGCACGGCGTCCGGCCCGTAGTTCTCGTAGAAGGGCTCGAGAACGATGATCTCGTCCCCGGGCTCCGCCACGGCGAGCAGCGCCGACGCCATCGCCTCGGTGGCCCCGCATGCCACCGTCACCTCGCGGTCCGGTTCCACCGGCGTGCCGTAGTCCCGCTCGCGCGTGGCGGCGATGGCCCGGCGCAGCCGCTCGGCTCCCCAGGTGACCGCATACTGGTTGATGTCGGCCCGGATGGCCCGCGCCGCCGCCTGCTTGAGCACCTCCGGGGCCGGAAAGTCCGGAAAGCCCTGGGCCAGGTTGATGGCACCGTGGCGGGTCGCCACCCGGGTCATCTCCCGAATGACGGACTCCGTGAAGCCGGTGGTCCGCCCGGCGATAGCGGGCTCGCCTCTCCGGCCCATGGCCCCGGCGCCGTCTGTGGCGCGCGCCGTCGTCGGCGTCCGGTCTTCCAAGCCACTCACCTCCAGGTCCGTGGGAGAGCGCCGCGAGGCGGTCCCGCCGCGCCGCTCAGGTAACTCTTCCCGGCCCCACCGGTTCGATTCGGGAATTCTTCCGCGTTTCCCGACCGGGCGCCGGGAGCCGGCCCGGCGCCTCGTGCAGGTAACCACCTCACCTCAAGGCGCATGCAACACGACGCCGTCGTGGAACGTCCATTGCGCTACGTGGACCACGTCCGTCGAAGCGCTCGAGGAAGGATGCGGGATGGACAGGAGGTGGGCCATGGGAGCCATCCGAATCGGCCACCGAAGCGCGGTCCGAGGTGTCCCGTGATGCCGCGGCGGCTCCCGCTGCAACGGCTGACCCTCGCCGACGCGACGCGGCTCCAGCGCGTGCGGCTCCGGCGCATCCGGGGCGCCCCCGAGTTCCGGCGCTGCCAGGAGCTCGGACTCCTGCCCGGGGTGGTCGTGACCCGGCTCCGCTCGGAGAGCGGCAAGGTCGTGGTGGGATTTCCCGAGGGTCATACGACCGCCATCGAGCTCGCCGCGGCGGCCCTCATCGAGGTGGATACCCTCCCGACCCGGTCGAGTCGTGGCCGCTCCGAAGGTCGATGGCCTTGAGCTTCCGCAGCTCGGTCCTCAGCCGGTCGAGGCTGTCCGTGCGCGTCTGGAGATCCGACTGCAGCCGGAGGTTGAGGGCCTCGAGCGTTTCCAGGTGCTCGCGACGCTGGTCGAGGTCGTCCTCGACTCGCGCCAGCCGCCTGTAGAGGGTGTCGACGCGGGCGCTGAGCTCGGTCACACGACTCCGCTCTTCGTCCGCCGCGGCGTGCTGCCTCTCCACCTCCCGCAGGAGGCTGATGAGACGAGCCGCCTCGGTCCGGTATTGTGTGTTCGGATAGAGCGTCAGCAGCCGATCGAGCTGCATTCGAGCCAGGGACGGGTCGTACACCGGGCTCTCGGGGAGCGCGTGCATGAGGCCCGAGCGGTACAGAGCGCCCTCGTCATGGCGGAGCGTGGAGTCGGCCCGGTAGACCTGGATCGCCTCCTCGTATCGCCCGGCGTCGAACAGGCTGTCGAAGCGGCTGGTCGCGCAGCCGGCGATGCCGACCGAAAGCAGGGCCGCCCCGAGGGCGGCGACGGGACGGCCGCACGGCCAGCGGTTCACGCGGTCGCTCCGGTGGTCGCCGACGTGGCCGTGGCACCCTCGGGGACACCGAGCGGCAGGAGCACGGCGAAGACGCTGCCCCGCGGCTCGCCGTCCCGCACCCAGATCGCTCCCCGGTGGGCGCCGACGATCTCCCGGCACAGCGCGAGCCCCAGTCCCACACCGTCCCTGGAGCGACCGGTGGCAGCCCGGTGGAAGCGTTCGAAGATGCGGGCCTTTTCGTCATCGGCCACGCCCGGTCCCTCGTCGATCACGGTGAGCAGGGCGTAGCCGGTGCCGGCATCCGGGCGGACGCCCTCGCCGTTGCCCTGAAAGTCCAGCGGCGGCGCCCCGGCCGGCGGCGTCTCGACGCGCCGCAGCCGGACCACGATCCGGCTGTCCGGCGGCGAGTACTTCACCGCGTTGTCGACCAGGTTCTCGATCACCTCCACGATCCGGTCCCCGTCGCAGCGGATCGGCACCTCCTCGGCGGGCAGGTCCGTGGCGACCCGGATCGAGCGCTCCTCGAGCCGCACATCGAAGTCCTCGGTGACGAAGCGAACCAGCGAGGTGAGATCCCCGGTGCGGAAGTCGTACTCCAGGGCACCTTCCTCGAGGCGCGACAGGTCCAGCAGCCGCGAGATCATGGCCGAGAGGCGCGCCGCGCTCCTCCGGTTGAGCTCGAGCAGGCGCACCTGCTTCTCGTTGAGCTCCCCCGGCAGCCCCGCCAGCAGGAGCTGCGTGGTCTCCTGCATCGAGGCCAGCGGCGTCTTCAGGTCGTGGGACACCTGCGAGAGGAAGCCGCGCTTGGCGCGATCCAGCTCGCCGAGCCGCCGCGTCATGACGTTGAAGTCGGCGGCCAGGTCCGCGAACTCGTCGTCCTGGTCCAGGTCGAGCCGATAGGCGAAGTCGCCCTCCGCCACGGCTCGAGTCCCCTCCTTGAGGCGCCGCAGCGATTCCGTGATGGACCGGACGATGAACCCGGCCAGGAGGAGGCTCAGGATGAGCGCCACGCCCACGGCCGCCCCCGAGACTCGCTCGGCGTCACGAGCGGCCGCCGTGGAGGCGCGCACCCGGTCGGCCATGGCGTCCTGCGACGCCTCGGTGAGTGCCCGCGTATCCAGCCTGAGGTCATCGAGCGTCGGGTCGAGCCAGTCGCGCAGGAGCGCGTCGGCCGCCGGCGTAGTGAGGCCGTTGATCATCCCCTCGAGGGTCCGCTCCGGCGGGAACCGCTCGTGCCACAGGGCCGAGAGCCGGGTGACCGCGTCCCGCTCCTTGCCCGTCAGGGGCAGCGAGTCGAGCCCGGCCAGCGCCGACCCGTAGGCGGCCCGCGCGCGAACGAAGGCTTCGGAGTAGCCGGTGTCGGCGGTCACGGCGTACTTGCTGGCGCTCTCTCGCATCTGGTCCAGGCGCTGGAGCTGCTCGGTGGAGCTCACCGTGACCCTCGTCACGATGGACGACAGCTGGCGGCTGGTCCGCACCGAGTCCTGGAGCGTGGAGACGTGGTAGACCATCACCAGCACCAGGAGCCCGATCAGCAGCCCGAAACCCACTACGAGCTTCGTGGAGACCTTCATGGCCTCACTCCGATTCGTACGCCTTGAGCTTGTTCCGGATCGTCTTCACGTCGAGCTCCAGCTGTCGGGCCGCCTCGGCCTTGTTGTTGCCGACATGCTCGAGGGTCCTGAGGATCAGCAGCTTCTCGGCCTCCGCGGCCGTCGTGCCCACGGGAATCACCAGCCTCGGGCTACCCTCGTCCCGGGAATCCTGCAGGTAAGGGGGCAGGTGGTTGGGCTCGATCCAGCCCGAGTTCGCGACGATCGTGGCCCGTTCCACCACGTTCCGAAGCTCGCGGACGTTGCCGGGCCAGGGATACCCGAGCAGCAGCTCCCGCGCAGACCCGGAGAGGCCTCGTACCGTCGTGCCGTGCTTGTCGTTGAACCGCCGCACGAAGTGCTGCGCCAGCAGGGGGATGTCCCCGTGGCGCGTGGCCAGCGGCGGTACGCTCACGGTGAACACGTTCAGACGGTAGTAGAGGTCCTCTCGCAACTCTCCGCGCTCGATCGCCTCGGACGGGTCGCGGTTGGTGGCCGCCAGGACGCGCACGTCGAAGTGGATCTCGCGGCTCCCCCCCAGGCGGCGCGCCGAGCCTTCCTCGAGAATGCGGAGGAGCTTGGGCTGCAGCTCGATCGGCATCTCCGCGATCTCGTCCAGGAAGAGCGTGCCGTGGTCCGCCTGCTCGAAGCATCCGGGCCGGGAGCGGCTCGCTCCCGTGAACGCGCCCTTCTCGTGCCCGAACAGCTCGCTCTCGATCAGGCCCTCGGGGATGGCGGCCGCGTTCACGGCCACGAAGGGAGCCTCGGAGCGGCTCGAGAGATCGTGGATGGTGCGGGCCACGACCTCCTTCCCGGTGCCGCTCGGTCCCGTGATCAGGGTCGAGGCGTCACTCGAGGCGAGGAGCTTGACCAGCTTGAAGACCTCCGCCATGCGGTCGCTGGCGCCGATCAGGCCGCCCAGCCCCGCTCCCAGGTCGAGACGATCCTCCAGCTCACGGATCGAGGTGCGCAGTCGGAACTCGTCTCCGGCCGAGTCGAGGATGGACCGGAGCTTGGCATAGTCGAGCGGCTTCGTGAGGAAGTCCCGGGCCCCGGCCTTCATGGCTTCCACCGCCTGGTCCACGCTGCCGTGGGCGGTGATGAGGAGGACCAGCCGGCCGTGCTCCTGCTCGCTCAGCCCGCGCAGGAGGTCCAGCCCCGACCCGTCGGGGAGGACCACGTCCGTGATCACGATGTCCGGATCGTGCTCCTCGACTCGTTGCCGGGCCTGATCCACGTCGGCGGCCGTGGAGATCTCATAGCCCCAGCTCTCGATGCGCATCGAGAGGACCTCGCGCACGGCGGGCTCGTCGTCGACGACCAGAACGGATAGACGATGGTCCTGGGGGATGGCGATCTCCTCCTGCCGAGCGGTCAGGGCGCGGGGGTCCGTCCGCAGTCTACCCGGCATCGCGAAGGTCGTGCCTGCCGGGGATGCGGTCACCAGCTGGCGCTCATGACCGCCGCGAGCGACGAGATGCCATCGTAGAGATCGTCGAGGAGCAGGTTCTCGTTGGGCGAGTGCTGGTTGTCGTCCGGATTGACGATCGGGAGGTTCACGAAGTCCGCCCCGAGGTACCTCGGGAACAGGTAGCCGGGGACGCTCCCGCCCAGGGTCGGGATCACGGCCACCGGCCCTTCGTGGGCGCTCCTCACCGAGGCGAGCACCGCGTGGGCGGCGGGCCGGTCCATCGGAGTGCGCACCGCGGGGTACCCCTCGGCGCTCGTCACCATCGCCAACCTGGGATGCGCCAGGCGCTCGGCGCGAGTCGGCTCGGAGGCGACCACCGTGTAGCCGCGCGAGCGGATGAAGTCGACGAAGCGCCCCACCTGGACCTTCGGGTCGATGCCCGCCACGAGTCGGAAGTCGAAGTTGGCCGTGGCCCGATCGGGTATGATGGTGCGGGACTCCGAGCCCACCCAGCCACTGCTCATGCCGTCCACGTTGAGCGAGGGCTCGGTGACCGCGGCCCAACGGCTGCCCGGGTACTCGGGGGCCTCGACCAGCAGCTCCCGCCGCTCCGCGCTGTCGGAGGGCAGCGCCGCCAGGGCGGCCTTCTCGGCCGATCCGAGCGGCTCCACGTCGTCGTACCAGCCCGGGATCACCACCCGTCCGGAGGAGTCCTGCATCGCCCCGATGAGACGCGCGAGACGCTCGGCGGGATTCGGGGCCCAGTTGCCGTAGTGGCCGCTGTGGAGCGGCACGGCCGGCCCGAACACCGTGACCTGGGCGGTCGCGATCCCACGCGCCCCGAAGGACACGGTGGGCCGGCCCGATGGGTGGAGCGGGCCATCGACCACGATGGCCAGGTCCGCCCCCAACTCGTCCGCGTGCGCCCTCAGCGTTCGCTCCAGGTGCGGGGACCCCGCCTCCTCCTCGCCCTCGAACAGGAAGCGCAGGTGGGCCGACGGCTTCCGGCCCTGCGCCTTCAGGGCATCGAGGGCGGCCAGGAGGCCGACGATCGGTCCCCGGTCGTCAGCGGCCGCGCGGGCGTACAGCCGGGCCCCGTGCGGAACGGGCTCGCCGACCGCCGGGATGGGGAGGACGCGGGGATGCTCTCCGAGCGGCGCCGACCGAAGAGTGGGCTCGAAGGGCTTCGACCCCGTCCAGCGCGTGGAGTCGACCGGCTGGCCATCGTAGTGGCAGTAGATGAGGATGGTGTGCTCGGCCCCCGGCCTCGGCAGGTCTCCGACCACCAGGGGCGGTCCGCCGGTCTCGATCAGGCGGGTCCGGATCCCCCGCTTCTCCATCTCGGTCCGGAGCCAGGCCGCGTTGCGCCGGATGTTTACGGAGTCGGACGCCACGTCGGGGATGGAGAGGAACGACACGAGCTCGCCGAGGATCGAGGCCCGGTGCCCGTCCACCCAGGAGCGGAGCGCCGCGAAGTCCACGGTGTCGGCGCGGACCGCGCCGACACCGTGGACCGCGCCGGCGGCGGCGGGAGTACCGACGGTCGCCCACACCGGCCCCGCCATGCCGGCGATGCCGAACCATGCAACCGCCGCCGCGGAGATCCATCGTCGCGCCATCGTACACGCCTCCCGAACCGGGTCGTCGGCGGCCGCCCGGCGCGGCCCCCGCTCCCCATCATCTGCCCGGACGGCGCGTCCGCTGTCAACGCCTCCCCGCCGGGAGCCGGCGGAGGCCCGGTCGCAGGAAGGAGGCTAGTGGCTCCGGCTCCCGCCGGGCGAGTGTCCGACCGGAGCCGAGGCCCGGAGCGCGTTCTCCCCCGGCGTGAGCTGGTCGACGCGATAGGCGGGGATCTCGTAGACCACGGAGTCCCCGGGTACGGTGGCCCAGTACCCCGATCCGCCGTTCGAGGTGAAGCGAAGGAGCGCCAACGTGTCGCCATTCGCGCCCCGCGCCACCACGCTGCGCGTGGTCCTCCCCGGCTGGGCCGTATCGGGAGCGAATCCGGAAGCCTCGACGCGCGCGAGCCCATCGAGGAGCAGGGAGATGGGGTGCGAACCGGCCGGCTTCCCGTTGACCGTCCACGCCGAGTCCGCGCGTGCCAGCTGCTCCACCGTGTCGCCCCGGGCCACCTCGATGGAGCGGACCCTGGCGGTGTCCACGGCGAGCACGGTCCGGTCGCGCCACTGGTCGGCCGGCAGCGTGGCCTCGTGGCGCAACCGGCCCCGCACGAGCCACACGGCGTCGCTGCCGGGCAGCCGGACGTAGGCGCTCGGGTAGTAGGGGCCGCTGTGTCCGATGAGCAGACGCACGGAGTCGCCGGCCTTCCGTCGGAACAGGAGCTCCGTCGCGGCGGAATCCGTCACCCCCATGTCTCCCTGGTGGCCCGGATTGCGCGAGGCGAGCTCGGCCACCCGACTGCTGTCCACGGCCGACCAGAGGGCCTCGAGCGTGGCGGTGTCGGCGGACCAGCCGTTCGCGAGCCAACGATCGCCTGCGCGTCTGAGTCGGATCGTGTCGCTACCCGTCCGAACCCGGACCGAGGCGATCTCCGCCTCGTGGAGACCCGACAGGGTCTTCTGCAGGGGGCTCGAGGTCGCGCCGTTTCCGCCACGCCCGCCCAGGAACGTGCTCGCTCCCCAGGCCACGAGGACGAGCCCCACGCCGATCAGGATGGTCCGCAGCGTCGTCTCTTTCATGCGGCCCCCTCCGGCGCCCAGCCCGGATGGCGCCGACGTCTGAGGGTGCGCACCACCCCGATGGCCACGAACAGGAGCGGCACGCCCACCAGGTCCCCCCATTTGAACAGGCCCCGGGTAGTCGAGGACGCGAAGGTTAGCTCCGGAGGGGTCCGGTCCTTGGAGCGAATCGAGATCAGCGACTCGTCCTGCGTCAGCCAGTTCACCGCGTTGGCGACGAAGATCAGGTTCTCCGCGTTGTTCTGCACGAAGTCCCGCCGCAGGAACTCGGCGTCTCGCACCACGACCAGACGGCCCGCGTGCCGATCGGAAGCGGAGTGCCGGTCGCCGGCGGCCGCCGTGTCGCCCCGCACCGCCGCGGCCACCACCTGCACGCCCCCCTGCCCCGCGGGCTGGAGGTCCTGGTCCGGCGCCACCGATCCGCCGGCGGGTTCGAGTCCGCCGGCCGCCGTGGTCTCGAGCAGCGGCGACGCGAGCGCCGTGTCCTGGACCTGGAGAGCGCCGGGCCACGCGAGGCTCAGCCCCCGCAGCTGGCGGGTGATGAGGCTCTTCCCGACGGGCTGCACGACGGGCCAGTAGGGATACGCTTTCACCACCGAGAAGATGCCCTGCTGGCCCAGATTCACACGCTCGTTGGAGCGCAGGTCGTAGACCACGCCCTGGAGGAGCTTGACGCCGCGTCCGGCCAGGTAGGGCCCCAATCCCGACCGCACGGGCCGGGTGATCGGCATGCGGGGATTGAGCTGGTTGGACGGGAGGAGCAGCAGCCCCGAGCCGCCCGCGTCGAAGTAGCGCTCGAGCGCCGTTCGGGCGCTATCGCCCAGGGGCTCGGTGGGCCCGGCCAGCACCACCGCCGCCAGCGAGTCCGGAGACAGATGGGGCGGAGCCGAATCGGACCCGAGCGGCAGGCTCGTGACCGTATACTGCCGTGCCAATTCCTGCTCGAGATCGGGATAAGCCTCGGCTCCGGTCGCCCCCGCTCCGGTGAGGAAGGCCACGCGCGGCTTGGTCTTGCGGGTGAGGGAAGCGATGGCCGAAGTGAGCCGGTACTCCAGGTCCGAGGTGCTCTGGATCACGGGAATGGTCTCGTGCTTTCCGGCGTAGAGCACGGCGAGCCCGAGCCAGCCTCGCTTCACCTGGAATTCGTCGTTCCGCATCACGTTGAACTGGATCGGCCGAACCCCGAGCGAGCGGGCCTCGTCGGCGTCGGGGCCCTTGTCGCCCGGATGAACCACCTGGACCTTCACGTTCCCATCCGAGGCGCTGTGGTAGTCGGCCAGGAGGTCGCTCACGTCCCGGCTGGTGAGGTCGACTTCCGAGGGCAGCGAGCTCGAGACGAAGAACTTGATCGTGACCACGTCGTTGAGGTGGCCGACGACGTCGCGCGTTCCGCTCGACAGCGTGAACAGGTGATTCCGGGTGAGGTCGAGCCGGCCGTGGATGTGTCCCCCGAGCAGGTTGAGGCCCACCACGCCGATGATGAGGACGCCGGTCCCAGTCCGCAGCCGTCGGAAGGAGCCCCGCGCGGGGCTCAGTCGCTCGCGGGCCACCGCCCAGTAGGCCAGCGACAGGAACACGGCGCCCGCCGTCACGAAGTAGAGCACGTCACGCAGGTCGATGACCCCGCGGGTCACGGCCTCGAAGTGGGTGAGGAGCGACAGCTCGCTGACCGCCCGGGCCAGCGGTCCGGGCAGCGCGATCTGCGTGAAGCGCAGCCCGGCCAGGATGAGGGCGAAGTCGATCATGGCGCCCACGATGAACGCCGTGATCTGATTGGAGGTGACGCTCGAGGCGAACAGGCCGATCGAGACCAGCTCGCCCGCCAGCAGGGCGGCGCCGACGTACTGCCCGACCACGATGCCGGGATCGGCGCTCGAGGCGGCCAGCAGGCCGATCGCGGTCGGGATCGTCCCCGCCAGGGCCACCAGCACGAACATCCAGTCGCCCAGGAACTTCCCCACCACGAGATCGGCCTCGCTGATCGGCTGGGCGAGTACCCAGACCAGCGTGCCGCTCCGGCGCTCCTCGGCCAGCGAGCGCATCGTCATGGCGGGAACGAACACCGCCAGGAGCCACGGCAGCAGGTCGAAGAGCGGGCGGAGCGAAGCCGCTCCGGAGGTGAAGATGGAGCGGAAAGAGAGGAACATGGCCAGGACCAGGAAGGCCACGACCAGGATGTATGCCGTCGGATGGTCGAAGTAGCTCCGGAACTCGCGCCGGGCCACGCGCCAGGCCTGGATCACGGGAGCACCTCCGGGCCCGGGCCCGTCTCTTCGGTGAGCTGCTGGAAGAGCTGCTCCAGCGAAGCTCTCTCACGGTGCAGCTCCCACAGCGTCCAGCCGCGCTCCGAGGCGAGGGCGGAGATCGCGGGCCGGAGCTCGCGCCGGCCCACCGCGACCAGCTCCACCCGGTGTCGGCCGTCATGCCGCTCGGCCCGCGAGGACGCCACGCCATCCATCGCGGCGAGCGCCTCCGGCACCCCATCGCCCTCCGCTTCCACCACGTAGCGCGGCGCCGAGCGACCCGTCTCCAGGAGCTCGGTCACGCTGCCATCGGCCACCAGCCGTCCGTGGTGGACGATGAGGAGGCGGCTGCACGTGGCCTCCACCTCGCCGAGGACGTGGGTGCTGAGGAGCACCGTGCGCTCACGGCCCAGTGCCCCGACCAGATGGCGAATCCCCACCCGCTGATTCGGGTCGAGTCCCTCGGTGGGCTCGTCCAGGATGAGGATCTCGGGCCGGTGCAGGATGGCTGCGGCCAGGCCCACGCGTTGACGGTAGCCCTTGGAGAGCTGCGAGATCGGGCGTCCGTACACGTCCTGGATTCCGGTTTCCTCGACCGCGTCGCCGAGCGCCGAGCGGCGGCCGGCCCCCTCGAGGCCGCGCAGCGTCGCGGCGAAATCCAGGTACTCGGCGACCAGCATCTCCTGGTAGAGCGCATTCGTCTCGGGCAGGTAACCGACCCGGGAGCGGGCCTCCTTCAGGTCTTCGCCGATGGGGCGGCCATCGTAGCGCACCTCCCCCCGGTCCGGCTGGAGCGTCCCCGTGAGCATGCGCATCGTGGTCGTCTTCCCCGCCCCGTTGGGTCCGAGGAAGCCCACCACCTCTCCTCGATCGATCTCGAAGCTGATGTCGTCCACGGCCACGACCGGACCGTAGCTCTTCGACACTCCCTCCACCGAAATCATGTGTCGTCCTCCACGAACTCCTCCTCCCACGTCCGTCGCTCCACCGCTTCGCGCGGTGGACGTCCGACGGCGAACTCGCCCATCACGATGTACGAGACGCGCGAAAGGTTGCCCGGGCCCGGCGTCCGGACGCAACACGGCCGGGGAGACGCCCGCGGCTTCCCCTCAGGGCGGACCGTGGCCACGGGCGCCGACCGACGTGTCGCCGTCGCCGCGGGCGGCGGCGTCGGAGCGCGCACGGACACCGTCCAGCGCTCCGGCATCCCAAACGGCCCACGTCTCCGCGATCCTCCCATCCACGATCCGGTGCACCGCGGCCACGGGCACGCCGGATGTGGAGTCGGCGGCGGGCCCGGAGCCGAGCGGCAAGTCTCCCGGCTCGAAGGTGCCGAACGTGGCCACCTGGTTGCCGTCGGAGAGAAGGTGGGTGACGGTGATGCGGCCCCGGGGCCACGCCGTCGTGTCCGCGGCGATGCCCCGGAGGAAGGCGCCGCGACCACGTAGCTGGCCGCCGGGCAGCGGCGCCGCATGCAACACGTAGTCCTCCGTGACCAG
>Ga0307419_10001375_pt1 | contig 12553 bp, 12 predicted proteins | sample SalMarWE160230MG_2_FD_202512 | JGI IMG/M metagenome (GOLD analysis project Ga0307419, IMG submission 202512) | Salt marsh sediment microbial communities from the Plum Island Ecosystem LTER, Massachusetts, United States - WE1602-30 | ecosystem: Environmental > Aquatic > Marine > Intertidal zone... | reverse complement strand
ACGACGCTTCTCAGGCCGGATTCGGGAACCGCAACAGTCGGTGGCTTCGATGTGGAACGTGAACCGGCCAGGGTAAGGCCGATCATCGGACTTGCCGGTCAGTACCCGGCGGTGGACGAAAACCTCACGGGAAAAGAAAATCTCGAAATGATTGGTCGACTGTATCATCTGGGGAGAAGGCAATCGATGCAACGGGCAGTTGAATTACTGGAACATTTTGAACTTTCAGATGCCGCTAACCGGAGGGCCAAGACCTATTCCGGTGGGATGCGAAGGCGACTCGACCTGGCAGCGGCACTTGTGGCCAATCCCTCAATACTATTTCTGGATGAGCCGACCTCCGGGCTTGACCCGAGAAGTCGAATCGGTCTCTGGGAAGTCATTAAATCTCAGGCTAAACAATGCAATTCAGTTTTTCTCACCACCCAATACCTTGAAGAGGCCGACCGGCTGGCTGATAGAATCGGTATCATGGAAAAGGGCAAGATAATCCAAGAGGGTACTCCTCAAGAACTTAAGGACTGTTGCGGTGGTGAAACACAGGTAAAAATGAGACTCACTGACCGAGCTCAAACCTCACGTGCCTCAGAACTCCTCGGAGAAATCGCTCAGTGTAAGGTGAACCAGAATGGCGAGATGGGAGAAATCAGTTTCCCGGTGACTGAAGGAACATCGGTGTTAGCAGATATCGTGCGAAAACTTGATGCAAACGGGATAGTCTTGGCCGAACTCGGGTTGACACAACCAACACTCGACGATGTATTTCTAGCAATCACCGGGCATACCGCAGAAGAAGAAGTTGATAAAGACCAATGAAAAGCGGCAGGTAATATATAGTGCGAAGTAAGATACTCGAAACCCTCTCCGATATCTGGGTTATGACACAACGTGATGTCAGGAGATATTTGCGGCTGCCACAGTTGCTTCTAACCAACATTATCCTTAATGTTGTATTGTTGGTCCTTTTCAATTATGTTTTCGGCGGGGCTATTCAAACCGGAGGTGTTGCCTACATTCAATACTTTTTACCCGGATTCCTGGCACAATCGGTGGTATTCGGCTCTACCCAAACAAGTGTGGGTATTTCAGAGGACCTCTCGAAAGGACTGATCGACCGCTTCCGTTCATTACCCATGGCACGTATTGCCCTTCTGAGCGGTCGTGTTGTTTCAGATGCGTTACGATATCTTATCCTGATAACTATTATGATTGGGGTAGGATATGCGGCTGGATTCCGCTTTGAGGCGGGGTTTGGACCTGCTTTCTTAGGAGTCTGGCTTATTGTCTTGTTTGGTATCGCTTTAACCTGGGTCGGGGTTTTCATAGGGATTTCAGTAAAAGACGTTGAAACAGCTCAAGTAGCGGGATTTGTCTGGGTTTTCCCTTTGGTATTCGCCAGTTCACTTTATGTACCGATCGAAACAATGCCTTCATGGCTGCAAGTTTTCGCTGAAATCAATCCGGTTACCCCAATGGTAGACACCATACGTGGTCTATCATGGGGGACAGACATCTCTTCTTCATTGTGGAAGATACTTGTATGGGATGCAGGGATAATACTAGTTACCCTTCCCCTAGCTTTGCGTAAATACCGGCTGCTTACCAAATAATATCTGTCTGTAAACAAAAACAGCGGCAGTGGTTGTGATAAAATTATAGACCAGAGTGTAAAATATACTTACAAAAATAACTTAGCGTTGAAAGTTAATTGCATATACCCGCCTTTGTTTTAACAAGTTTGAAACTGATGGGTTTGACGTAGATAAAGCCTCCTCTATCTCCCCGTCCACTCGTTTTGATCCTCAACTGTTTATACAAAATATCAGAGGGTTGGCAGACAGCAAACTTAGCTCAGATACATTGAAATATTGCGTACATGCAATTTCAAAATATCCCAAGCATATTATATGCCCGGAAAACATACAAGCCCAGATTTTTATCCTGAGAATTACCCTGTCTGAAAAGCGAGCATAGGCCAGTGTCCGATATTGAGGTGGTGGAGTTGGCTAAAGAGCTGAAGGGATAACCCCCCGTTCAAGCAAAGGGAAAGGCTGGAGGGCTGTCGCGGTCAGGGAGATGCTTATCAATCCGGCCTATAAAGGGACGCTTATAGTAAATCGTCATCTGCATATCTCCGATATCGCCAGGGTAGATATGAGCAAGGCGATCATCATCCCCGTACCCGGGATAGTTTCGGAGCAGGATTGGGATATCGTTCAGAAGCGCCTCGCGGGTAATAAGAGTGTAAGACCCATGCAATCAAAAGGCTGGCTCTTGCAAGGCCTGATAAAATGCGGGCTGTGCGGTCTAAGCTTCCGTACGGAGAAGAATCATAATTACCGGTATTATGAATGCCGAGGCAGGCTAAAAACCAACCACCTTGACGGCTCGCCTCGATGCACATCACGCAGGCTAAGGGCTGAATGGCTGGAAGAACAGGTATAGCAAAGGATAGAGACGGTTATGAACGACCCTGATAAACTGCAGCTTTTGCTACGGGAAACGGTCGACAATCTAAAAAGCCGAAAGGAAGAGCTTGAAGCCAGGATTCTGCCGATCAATCAAAGATTAGGGCAGATAGCCGAGCAGAAAGCCAGATTAGCTGATAATTGGGTGAAGTTGAATATGGATACCAAAAACTATAGTAAGCTTCAACGGAACCTGGATCAAGAAGAGGCCAAGCTGAAATCTATTCGCAATGACGTCGACCCTGCACAGATACAAGAGCTTGAGAGTACGCAGGGTGTGCTAAGGTTTTGGGAAACTCAATTACGGTCGATGGCATGGAATACCGAGAATGAAGACGGCAGCATGGTAAGTGTTGTAGAGAAGCCCCATAAAACTGCCCTGAAGATAGTTGGATTTGAAGACAAAGACGCAAGCAATATATTGCACTTCCCGGCTACAAGACGAGAATTACTAGATTTGCTTCAGGTGAGAGTAGTTGTATTTATTGATAGGATAGAGATCAATGCAGTGTTTCCGATTGAGCCTATAGATTACTAAAAGTATCCTTCCACGAGGGGGACTGAGGGGGAGGATTTATTAACAACAAAATCCCCCTCTCCTGCGGAACGCCTTGCCAGGAGAGGGGGACAAAGGGGGTGAGGTTTAAAAATACCTACCCTTGCAAAATAAATCCGCCTTGTTCATAATAGGTGCAGTTTATATGTTCCACTTTATTGTTTGGAGGGTAATTTCATGCCATCAATAGCCGAACTCAATAAATACGGCGAAGACCTGGAGAGGATGGTCAGGCTGCGCACCTCGCCCATAGCCGTCAAGATGCTGGAAACGGAGGCGGATATCCCGGAGGGGGCGGTACGGCCCTGGAAAAATAGGGGGCAACATATTGCCCAGTGCCAGGCCTTTGCTTTATCGCGGCGGAACCGGGAGACCGTAGCCATGCTGGAGGAAGACCACTGGTGCTTCGCGCCCATCATCGCCTACGGACACGAGGACAAGCCCGAGGACCAGGAACTGCAATTGTTCCTTCAGTTTCCCACCTTCCCCCGGGACAAATACATCGGCATTGTCAGCGCGCCGCTGCGGACGGCCAATTTCGAGCCGGATGTTGTCATCATCTACTCCAACACCACCCAACTGCGTAACATGATCAACCCGCTCAGCTTCGCCAACAAAGACGCCGTGGAGTACTGCTTTTTCCCACCCGCCTGCGCTTATCAGGTTATCCCGGTGATGGAAAACGGGAAATACATGATTACCCTCCCCGACCCCGGCGACTATATGCGGGCGCTGGCCGACGAGGAGGAAATTATTATCTCCGTACCGGTCGCCCGGATGGAGGAATTCGTTACCGGGATCCGGAATATGCTGGAGAACGAGTGGGGCTACGAGCGCTCTGGGATGTACATGTTGCATGATTTTCCGCAGCCCCCGTTTTACCAGATGCTGTTCCAGCGGTGGGGTCTTTCTCCCAAGGACACAGACGATAAGAAGTAAAAAAGGGCTCAGCGCAAACGGATGCTGGCGGTATAAATACCGATACCTATCGCCAGGAGATCAAAGATTATCCTGAGTGCCCCGTAGGGAAGTCCTCCGAAGGTAAGGATGTTGATCAGGTAGCTGACGACCACGGCGGCGCCCCCGAAAACGGCTAGCCAGAGCCCCCGCTTACGGTTGACGGATAGACTTACTACCTCGCCGATACCGTAGCCTACTGCTCCGGCTAGTATCAGTCCCAGATAGAAAAAGGGCATGATACTGTCGATAGCTCCCCAGGCCAGACCGGTCACCACGGCCATACCCAGGGCGGCGCCGGCACCTTTCAGGTAATAACTGCCGGAAACACGGAAGGTCGGTAATTTACTGACCCTGGCGCATTCCGGGCAGCGGGCTCCGACGGGTGATTGCACCATACACCTGGGGCATATCGGTTTACCGCATTTGCCGCACTTGAGGTTGGTCTCAATATCCGGATGAGCTGCGCATTTCATGGCTAGTCGTTATCTTCCAGCAGTTCCCGCGGTTCGATGGATTTCTGGAACATCCAGGCTTTCCTGTCCCGTATATCCCGGTCGAAGAAGAGGCGGTTGAACAGGATTTCCTTTATACTGATGTCCAAATCTTTACTCATCGGCTGAGCGGTCATACGCTTGATGGCTAATACCAGGAATATCGCCAGAAAAGCCATGATTACGTTCAGTTCTTCCTGGAATGCCCAGTAGGTTACGGGTAATGAAAGAGCCGATAGGAATACCGGTAACGGTGAACTGCGTACGACAACGGTGCCGATAACGACGATGCAAATGGCGATTATGGCCGGAAAGGCGGTGCTATCGTTGATGCTGGGAACGATGATGACGATTCCCAGGGTCGTGGCGGCGCCCCGGCCGCCGTGGAAGCCCAGAAAGACCGGCCAGTTGTGCCCGACTACCGCGGCCAGACCCACCACCACCTGCTGGGCTATATCCATGTCCACCGCGTGGGCGATGGCTACCATTATCATGCCCTTGCCAAAATCCCAGAGGCCTATCGCCAGGCCGTATTTACGCGAGGTGGCCCTCCAGAGATGACCACTCCCTACCTGCTTGGTGCCCTCGGACCTCAGGTCCACGCCGTGTGCTTTGGCCACCAGGAAAGAGACCGGTACCGAGCCCAGGAGATAAGCGCCAACTATTAATATCGCCCAGATACCCCAGTCAGTCATTCGGCTCCTTTATTACCTATTATATCACTGATTTGCCAGCTTCAACATCCGCATATCGGCCATGGCTGTAAGTTGCTCTACAGCTTCCGCCGGTACGGCCACCCCGCCCATCATTACTTCATTATTATCATCAATGCCATGGTAGTCGGTCCCGCCGGTGGCGACAAGGCTATACTTATCCGCCAGCCCAGCCAGAAAAACGATTTGGTCATCGGAGTAGTCCTTGTAGTAAGCTTCGACGCCGATGAGGCCGGCTTTTTTCAGGTTTATTATCATCGCTTCGGGCTCGTTTACGGTGAAAGGATGCGCCAGCACCGGCAGCCCTTTAACCGATAATATCAACTCGACCGCCTCGGCCGGTGTCATTTTCTCTCGTTCAACGTAGGCCGGCCCGTTCTGGCCGATATATTTGTTAAAGGCTTCATTAAAAGAGGTAATATACTTTTTTTCGAGCATGGCCTCCGCGATATGCGGGCGGCCTACCGAGCCTTCGCCGGCTATTTCCCGGACACGCTGCCAATCGATATTTACACCGAGGTCACCCAGTTTGGCTACCATACCGCGGGCTCGTATCTCGCGGGAATTACGGAACCTTTCCAGGGCGGATTTGAGTTTCCGGCTTTTATAATCCAGGAAGTAGCCCAGGACATGGGCCTGTCCTTCCGGCATATCGGTACTTATTTCAACTCCGGGAATCACCTTCAACTCCGGGTGGACTTTGGCCGCTTCCAGCGCCGGAATGATTCCGTCGATAGAGTCGTGGTCGGTGAGAGCGATGGCCTGCAACCCGAGTCCGGCGGCTTTACGGACGATATCCGCAGGACTGAATTTACCGTCGGAAGCCGTTGAGTGAAGGTGGAGGTCTACCTGTCCCACTACCCGCTTGTCTCCCGGGTGATTCTTTCTATACCGGTAGCCCGGCCGCTGGCGGCATCTATTTCTACCATCACGGCATTAAGCAGCGGTTTGCCTTTACCCACCGATAGCTGGTGGGGCATCATCGTCAGGAAACGCTTCATAACCGCTTCGGGGTCGTCCCCGATTATCGAGTCGGTGGGACCGGCCATGCCGATATCGGTAACGTAGGCCGTTCCGCCGGGGAGTATCTGGGTATCTATCGTGCCGACGTGGGTATGGGTGCCGAGGACGGCGCTGACCCGCCCGTCCAGGTAACGCCCCATGGCTATTTTCTCCGAGGTCGCTTCGGCGTGAAAGTCAACGATGATAACCGGGGGTTTCTCGGAAAGACCCTCTAATAATTTGTCCATGGCCCGGAAAGGGCAATCGTAGCTGTTCATGAAAGTCCGGCCGATGATGTTGACCACCATTACCTCGCCGGTTACCAGGTAACCGCGCCCGGGCACACCCGCCGGGTAATTTAGCGGACGCACGATAGGCATTTCAGCATCGTCGAGATGGGGGATTATTTCCTTCTGGGCCCAGATGTGATTGCCGGAGGTGAGAACATCAACACCGTTCCTCAACAATTCTTTGGTGGTTTTCACCGTCAGGCCGAAGCCCCCGGCCGCATTTTCACCGTTGGCTATTACCATGTCCAGCGCATACTGACGGCGCAGGCCGTGTAACAGCTCATGGATTATCTGCCGGCCGGGACGACCGACGACATCCCCGATTACCAGTATTTTCATATTTATCTTATTTGGCGTAGTCTACCGCCCGGGTTTCCCGGATAACGGTGACCTTGATCTGCCCCGGATAGTCCAGCGACTCTTCCACTTTTTTCACGATATCCCGGGCCAGCCTCATGGCTCCCAGGTCGTCGATTGCTTCCGGTTTTACCAGTATCCGCACCTCGCGTCCAGCTTGAATCGCGTAGGACTTCTCCACGCCTTTAAAGCTGTCGGCGATATCCTCCAGCGCTCTCAATCGTTTCAGGTAATTTTCCAGTGATTCGCGCCGGGCACCGGGCCGGGCGCTGCTGATAGCGTCGGCGGCCGAGGTTATATAGCCCCAGATACTGGTATCGCTGGTTTCGAGATGGTGCTCGGCGACACCCTGGAGTACCTCGGTAGACTTTTCCCACTGTTTGACCAGGTCGGCCCCGATAGCAGCATGGGTGCCTTCCACCTCGCGGTCGACCGCTTTACCGATGTCATGCAGCAGACCGGCTTTTTTAGCGGTATTAACATTGGCGCCAATCTCCGCCGCTATCATGCCGGCCATGTGAGCCACCTCCATACTATGCTCCAGGGCGTTCTGACCGTAACTGGTGCGGTACTTAAGTCTACCCAGTAGTTTCACCAGTTCCGGATGCAGCTGTACTCCCAGCTTCATGGCTGCCTGTTCACCGGCGGTGACGATATCGGCATCCACTTCCTCTTTGGCTTTCCCGACCATTTCTTCGATGCGGGCCGGGTGAATACGTCCGTCGAGGATCAGTCGATTCAAGGTTACCCTGGCGATTTCGCGGCGGATGGGGTCGAAGCTGGATAGTGTGACGGCCTCCGGCGTATCGTCAATGATAAGGTCAACACCGGTGGCTTGTTCCAGGGCCCTGATATTTCGTCCTTCACGGCCGATGAGACGACCTTTCATCTCATCATTGGGGATGGGGACTACCGAGGTGGTGCTCTCGGCTACAATCTCCGAAGCGCTGCGTTGTATGGCAGATGATAATATTTCCTGAGCCTTCTCGTTGGCGTCTTCCTTGAGCTTGTCTTCCCACTGGTGTAACCGCCGGGAAGCTTCCTGCTGCATCTCCACTTCCATGGCTTCCAGCAGCGAGTCCCGGGCCTCATTGCTGGACATCCCGGATATTAATTCGAGTTGTTCCAGCTGCTTGTCCTTAAGCTCGCCCATCTGGTTTCGGATAGTATCAATTTCCTTTTCTTTATTGGTAATGTTGCGTTCACGTTGTTCAGCGCCCTCTATTTTCCGGTCCAATGTCTCCTGTTTCTGGCTTAACCGGTTCTCCTGTCGCTGTAATTCACTTCTTCTTTCACGGTACTCAGCATCAGTGGTGGCTTTATTTTTCTTGATTTCCTCCTGGGCTTCCTGGAGGATTCCTTTAGATTCAGTTCTGGCTTCGGCTACCATTCTGGCAGCTTTCCTTTCGGCAATACGCAACTGCCGGTTGAACACCATTCGCCGGGCGAAGAAAGCGATAGCGGCGCCGCCGATAGCACCAATGACAAGGCTAAAGAATAAAGCAACCCAATAGATTGGTTCTCCGCTCATTTGTCCTCCTTATATATACGCAGGGAGCTTTCCCTACGCTCGCTCCATAACTTATCAACGGTCTGTTGAATAACATCATAGTTAAAACCCCGGCGCCTGAGGTAATCAGCTAGGCGACGGCGAAATAGCTGATAATCTACCGGGGATATCCGGCGTACCCTTTTTACGGCCGCCTGGTAGGCACTATCATTATCATCAACATCGCTGATAGTCCGCGTAATCAGGTCGTTATCAATACCTTTTCGCCTTAATTCCATCCCGGTCAGCCACTGACTCCGCGGGCTGCAGTCCTGGCGGTTTTCTTTCCAGAACCGGGCGAAAGAGACATCATCGATAAGTCCCTGGTCTTTCAGTTTAACGATTACTTTTTCAAGGTAATCTCTATCAAAGCCACGCTGTAGCAGCCTCTGTCTGACTTCATACTCACTACGCGGTTTATAGCTTATATAGCTTATGGCGGCATTAAAGCATCGCCGGAATTTATCGGCGGCGGCCAGCTCTTCCACCTGGCTTTCGGTGAGTTCCTGCTCGGTCCTCAGTCCAGCCTGAGAAACAACATTCGGCGGCAGGCTGAAAGCGTACTTGCCGTCGAGGTATATATTTATTTTCTTATCACGACTCTTAGCCGTGGTCAGTTTCGTTATTACACTCATTAATTGTTCCCAAAAGAACGCAAAAAGGCTGAAGCCTTGACCTCAGCCTTTCCATTGCCACCTGTATAGACAAATTTTATATAATATTAAAAATGCCTTTATTCTTCTTCAGGCAATGTTGAGTGGGTACCCTGAGCTGAGGTTCTAATCCGTTCCTCTATTTCCCGGGCGATTTCGGGATTTGCCTTCAGGAATTGCTTGGCACTTTCCCTGCCTTGCCCCAGGCGGGTATCGTCGTAAGAGAAAAAGGCACCGGATTTGGTTAACAATCCCAGCTCTACACCGATATCAAGAAGGTTGCCCTCTTTGCTGATACCATGGTCAAACATGATATCGAATTCAGCGGTACGGAAGGGAGGAGCAACCTTGTTTTTTACTACTTTAGCCCTAACACGACTGCCGATGGCGTCGGTTCCCTGTTTGATGGTTTCGGCTCTACGCAGGTCTATTCTGACCGAGCTGTAGAACTTCAGAGCTCTGCCGCCGGTGGTCACCTCGGGATTCCCGAAGACGATACCCACCTTTTCTCTCAACTGATTAATGAATAATACGGCGGTACCGGACCGGCCAATGGCGGCGGCCAGCTTTCTTAAAGCCTGTGACATTAGACGGGCTTGCAGACCCATTTGAGGGTCTCCCATGTCTCCCTCTATTTCAGCACGGGGAACTAAGGCGGCCACGCTATCAATAACTATAATATCAACGGCGCTACTCCTTACCAATGCTTCGCATATTTCCAGGGCCTGCTCACCTGTATCGGGTTGAGAAATGAGCAGGTCGTCCACATTCACGCCGCAGTTGGCGGCATAAGAGGGGTCCAAGGCGTGCTCTGCATCAATATAGGCAACCAAACCTCCTCTTTTTTGGGCTTCAGCAATTATATGTTGAGCTAATGTAGTTTTTCCGGATGATTCGGGACCGAATATTTCCGTGATTCTGCCCTTGGGAATACCTCCGATACCCAGGGCAAGGTCAAGAGCCAGCGAGCCGGTAGGAATAGCTTCCACGGGCGGCAGTCCGGCCGACTCCCCCAGTTTCATGATGGAGCCTTTACCGAACCGCTTCTCAATTTGCCCTATCGCTAATTCCAGTGCTTTTTCTCTATCTGTGGTCATTTCTCGCCTCATCCAGATAATAGCATAACAATATCTTCAAAACAAGTATTTCTATAGGGGTATATGCCTGTGTTTACCTCTTGCACTTACCTTATGCCTGTGGTACAATCGCCCGTACGGATCAGTACCCCGGATATCAGGTGTTTAATTCCCCTTTGGTGCTCGTGGGTAACCCGTGCCGGTAAATTTCCCGGTTATTGTTATTGGAGAGGTGTATGTTATGGCTCTGGAAATAAGACCAATAGAACCCGGAGAACTGGATGAATTCAACCGACTGGTGCGTATCGGCTTCGCGTCCGAGGATGACTTCAAGGTCGAGATGCCGCCGGAGTGGACACTCTGCGGGTTTCAGGACGGTAAAATGGCGACAACCTATGCCGCCTGGCCATTAACCATGCAGTTGAACGGGGTGGCCGCACCTATCGCCGGAGTGACAATGGTGGGTACCCTGCCGGTCTTCCGGCGCCGCAACTACCTGCGTCAAGTTACGGCCAGGCATTTCGAGATGCTGTACGAACAGGGCGAACGCCCGATTTCAGCACTCTACGCTTCGATGGCGGCCATCTACCAGCGGTATGGATATGCCGTGGTGTCTACCCGGACGGCCTATACTGTAGAGCCCCGTTACCTGGCTTTAACCAGGGCCCTTAAGCTGTCCGGCGAGGTTCGCGAAGAAGGTGACGATGAAGATGACCGGTTGCTGGATATTTACCACCGCTTTATCGAAAGACGGACGGGTTATCTGCAGCGTAGTGGCGACTTCATGAAAATCCCCGGCGCCCCTTTTACCACCCTGATGCCGCCTTCAAAGGCAGTCAGGTCCAGGGTGGTTTACTGGGAAGACGGGGAACCTACCGCCTACGTTATCTACTCTGCCGAGCGGGACATGCGTCCCGGCCGCATCATGGGGCAAATGCTGATGATTCTGGACCTGGCCTGGCTTACGGTCCCGGCCTACCACGCTATCTGGGACTACCTGGCCAAGATGGACCTGGTAAACGAAATATCATGGTTCCAAGCACCGGCTGATGACCCCTTACGGCACCTGCTGCTGGAGCCGCGCAAGCTCAACATCACGTGCGGAGACGGCATACTGGCGCGTATCGTTGATGTTGAGCGGGCGTTACCTTTGAGGAGATATTCGAAAGAAGCGAAACTCGTCTTTGAGGTCGTCGACGACCTGTGTCCCTGGAACCGGGGTACCTGGCGGCTGGATACTTCACCGGATGGTTCAGTTATAGCCCGGACTTCGGAAACACCGCAGCTGGTCATGCCGGTCTCTACGCTGGCGATGCTGGTATTCGGTCATCTCAGTGCCACGGAAGCGGCGCGTATGGGCCGACTCGATGTTACGGATTCGGGCGCTCTGGCTGCCTGGGATGATGCCATGCGGACGGACTACCGGCCTTCCTGCGCCAATTCGTTCTAGCCGGGGACGCTTTCTATATACTGGCACGATGACACGAGGGTGGCCGGGTGGGAAAATATATTTAAGCTGTAGGGTGGTGTTGGGCTATAAATTAGGAATGGGGGGCATTACGCATTTATGCCGGCTGGCAGCTTTCCTGGTTTCCAGCGTTTGCTTGATATTCTCCGGGGCTTTACCGGTGAGGATGAAGTTGTCCAGGACTTCGTAGGTTAACCCCATTTCTTTCTCGTCGGTCTGCCCTTCCCACAGACCCGCGGAAGGCGGTTTATCGATGATTTCCTGCGGAACGCCCAGGTAATTAGCCAGTTCCCTTACCTGAGACTTGACCAAGTTCCCCAGCGGCAGGATATCCACGCCGCCGTCGCCGTACTTGGTGAAATAGCCGATAGTAATCTCGCTCCTGTTGCTGGAACCGGTCACAAGGTACTGCCGCTGGTTAGCAGTGTAATAAAGGGTTATCATTCTCAGCCGGGCTTTGAGGTTAGCCCGCGTTAGCTTCACCAGGGCGGAGTCCGGCTGAAAATCCGGTAGTGTTTCTAAGAGCGTATCATAAATATCGTCGAGTACGACTGTTTTAGTGGGAATGGAGAACTCTTCCGCCAGTATTTCGGCGTGCTCTTTATCAGCATCGGTGCTGTGGCAGGGCATAATCAGTCCGAGGGTATTCTGGGGAAAGGCCTGCCGGCAGAGCACTCCCAGCACCGAGGAGTCGAGACCACCGCTTAAACCCAGCACTACCCCCTGGCATCCGGCACCGGTTACCATTTCTCTTATCCAGGCTACCAGCTTCCGGCTCACCGACTCCGTATCCATGTCTGACTCCTTTTACAGTGCGATGTTATCAGTAGTATACTGGCATAAACCGGTCCGGTCAAAGGGAATTGCTAACAATGGCCGATTTTATCCTGAAAAACGCTAATATAATCACGATGAATACCGGGCAGCCTGCGGCGGAAGCGGTGGCAATATCCGGTGAAACTATAAAACT
>Ga0307419_10001371_pt1 | contig 12561 bp, 12 predicted proteins | sample SalMarWE160230MG_2_FD_202512 | JGI IMG/M metagenome (GOLD analysis project Ga0307419, IMG submission 202512) | Salt marsh sediment microbial communities from the Plum Island Ecosystem LTER, Massachusetts, United States - WE1602-30 | ecosystem: Environmental > Aquatic > Marine > Intertidal zone... | reverse complement strand
TCATCCGAATTCATCCTGAGGAAAGAAGGATTGAGCCCGGGGATCTATTTCATAGAATTGCGGGGCCCCATGATATTCAGGAGTAAAATGATCATCGAGTAGGCCTATTCCTTCATGAGTCTAGTCCTGTACTGATTTTCCCCGTTGAGTTCGATGAAATTATAAGCATCTTTATTGGGCTGGTACCAGAAGGAATGCAACATCCTGACCGATGTAACGGGCGTGTGAATCTTCGATCCTGAGGACGGGGATCCAGAAGGAAAGCGACTTTCCGTCTGACTCGATTATTTTCTCATATTCACCTTCCCGGCCGATGAACCTGCCGCTCCAGGTCTGGTAAAGTTTCAGGCTGTAGCGGCCCTTCCTGATTCCCTGTATGGTAACGGTTTTCCCGGCCATGTCCGTGTCCGCGTTGACAGCCCAGCCGAAGATCATCTGGTCGCTTTTCATAGCATAGGCATCGCCACCCGGGTTTTCAGCACGGATGGGGGCAAGGTTCGTCAATTCGGCGAACGGAATTCTTTCGGTAAAGCGCCGGTAATGCAGCATCTGGTCCGTCACGACGTTATCGTTCAGGGCCCTTGAATAGGACCACCAGAAGGGCGACATGGCAGAGCCCGATGCCAGGCATACCCAGATTGCATTGTGGTACTGGGCCATGTAACCGGGCATGTTCATTTCATAGAAGTTATGGTCCCATCCAGTCTCGGGAATGATGGCAGGCTTTTCGAAATGTTCCCAGAGTTTGCTGACCTGGCCGTGGTAATTCCGGTAACTGTGGGTAAGGGGATGGACGGGATCGTTATCGATCTGTCCCGTTTCATTCACCGGGAATCCCTGGGCTTCGTAAATCTCCCTGCCAGCCATATCAAGGACCTTGTACCCACGATCCCACCACTCATCAATTCCGCCGCTCCGGGTCCCTGTGGTCAGGTGCTGCCAGGGATCGTTGGCCTTGAAATATTCGTGCACTTTGCGGACCCATTCTGCGGCCCCCAGGCTGTCGCCCTTCGCCCATCCGTCCGTTCCGTTGACTTCGTCTATGATGAACCATATGGCAAGGGACCGGCTGTATCCCCAGCGGGCGATCATGTAGCGGTAGAGTTTTTCCTGATAGTCCCAGGCTTCATGGCTGCTGTAAAAATCCTTAGCCTCGCATACGAGCTGGTAGGGGTTGGTGTACCAGGCGATGTTGCCGCCCCCCCAGACCGTCTCGGAGAGGAAGGAGTGGAACCAGATATTCAGGGAAAGCTGCATGTCGCGCTTTTCCAGTTCATCGAGCAGTTCATCGATCTGGCTGCACAGGAGCTGGTCGTACCTTCCCAGTCCCGTTCCCCGGGTTTCCAGCGGGGTGATCAGCCGGCTGATGAAGTTCACCCCGCGGTCCTCCAGCTCATCCAGCACCTCCGTTTCCGTCCGGCCATTGTACCAGAGTCCCACTCCATACCAGGAGTTACCATCCGCATGCTGAAGGTACCGTTTGTTGGGTGCGATCCGGATGGGACCGTGGTATTCCGAAGGAACCACGCTGAATGTCCGGGTCCCGCTTTCTGCCGTCCCGTTTTTATCCTTTGCCCGTACAATATAGCTCCATTCCCCGGTTTCATCTGCTGAAAACCGTATGCTGAAACCCCCGTGGAAATTCTGGCTGTAAAATCCGGGGACCTTCCATTCCATGCCGGAAGGGGAGGTGAAGACAGCCATGATGTCAAGCTGGTCCGGATCGAAGGGGTTTTCGAATTCGGCGTCCAGCTGCAGGCCGATCTCAAGTTTCTCGTAAAGTCCCACCTGGTGGTCTCGCTGAAAGATCCGGTTAACCGAGGGCTGCGCAGAAACAAGGGCCGGGAGCATAAGAAGGAGCGACACCGGGATAAGCAACTGGATAATGTTTGTTTTATTCATGATTCGAAGGTTTGTTTCTTTCAGGCGATGGTTTTTTTAAGGGGTGTTCAACTTTACTCCAGGAGAATGAGCTTCCTGTAAGCCTGCCTGCCTGCCCGGGTGATTCTGAGCAGGACCATCTGTGGCCCGCTGACCGATCCGTCGAAGCTGACTTCGTAAGTATCCGGACTAACCTCGTCGGGTTGTGCTTTTAGCAACATCCTTCCCCTGACGTCAAAAACTTCAACTGCCCCGATGGCTTGCTGACCCGGATTGGCAATATAAAGTCTGCTGAGGGCAGGATTCGGGTAGACCCGGAGATCCTTATCTGTAAGGAAGCCGCCTAGTCCCGCTGCATTGATCACCGTCACCTCCATGGTATCCGGGAGGCTGGACTGGATCCCGTCGTGCACCCTGAGTCCGATCCGGTACACGCCTTCCGCGTCGACAACGAGTGTTGTCAACCCGGACTCTTCTCCCCCGATCAGCTGGTCGTCGCTTCCGGGGGGAGCTGAAAGCAGGGTCCATTGGAAGGTGATTTCATCGCCGTCCGGATCGTAGCTGCCGTCGCCGCTGATGCGCAGGTAGGTTTCACTCATGTCCACGGTGGTGTCCCTGCCTGCATCGGCCACAGGGGGTGCGGATACCCTTACGCTGACCTTATCCGGAAGACTCGGTAACCTGCCGTCATGCACGGTGAGGCTGAAGGTATACAAGCCTGCCACATCGGGCGAAACCTCGAATGCCATGCCGGTCGAGTCGGACAACGCAAATTCGCTGGTATCGGGTTTCTCTAGGATCCTCCACAGGAAGGTCAGTGGGACTGAATCAAGCGCTGAACTTGATGCTCCCGACAGGCGGGCAGTGCCCCCTAGTGCAATCAGGGTATCATTTCCCGCCCGGGCGATGGGTGCGGTATATTCCGAACGGTATTTAAGCTTGAAGGCGATGGATTTTGAGAATACGGGAAGTTCCAGCGTATTTGATGTAAAGTACGGCACGATGCTGTCCTGCCGGATCACCTGTCCTGAATAGGGCAGGTACCAGGTTACGTCATAATTGGCCAGGGGAAGATCATCGATCCGGATGGTGGTCCCTTTAATGTTCGTCCCGTTTGCGGGATCGTAAATGTAACCGTAATATTTGGTGCCCGTGGACAGCCCGTGGGACTTCAGATCTAACGTCGGGTGTGACTGCACCAGGGTATAATCCTCCAGGCCCTCTTCCCCTGAAAAGTCCTCATCCGACAGGTATTGCGCGGGCATGGCAAACAGGTCCGCCCAGGATTGCTGAAGGTAGTTTTCCCAGACCCACATATACCTTGGGACCTGCGTCATGATCCCGTTCCAGATGGCATTGCGCTGGGTATCCATGCTGAGATCGGCATCCCCGCTTCGTCCGTATTCCCCGTTTATGACCGAGGCATGCTGCAGTTCCCCCCTGAAACGGTAATCCAGGTCCGCCTGGAGGTTCAGCATGGAGGTTTCGCTTTCGTAGAGATGGTACTGGAGGTTGTCGAGCACTGCTAGGTTGTCAAGCTGGGACAACTGCTGGGTGGAGGCGCTGGTGGTCTGCAGGTGGTCAAAGGGATCAATGGATCCGATGTACCGGCCCATCTCGCTGTGCCAGTTGAGCACTCCTGGGAACCACTTGGAGGACTGGATGTTGTGGATACCTGTAAACTGGACTTCGTTGAAGAATTCCCAGGCGAAGAGGTTTTTCGACCAGGCCCAGCGTGCCACGATGTACCGGAGCAGTTTTTTCGCCTGGGCCATGCAATCGTCGTTGTAGAAATACTCCTCGGCCCGGTCGACGTAGCCCCCGTTGACGGAATTATAGGGATTGGTCTCCCACATCGCATCCACGTTCTCCGAGAATTCCCCGTGCTGGAACAGCACCATCTGCATGTAAACATCCCTTGCCTCGCAGAGCTCCAGCAGCGAATCTCCCATCGCGGCCGATTCCTGGCGGTACCTGCCCAGTCCCCCGTAATCAATGTAATAGCCGCTTTTCCACTCCAGTGCCTGTCCCGCAAACGGGGTGAGCCAGTAACGGAATACATTGGCATTCCCCCGTGAAAGATTGTTAATGATGGTGGCGTAATTCCCGATCCCGTTCCACCCGATGTTGATCCCCAGCGGATAGAAAGGCTCGCCGGTCGAATGCCTGAAGTATTGCCGGTTTAGGGTATCGGCCCGGATGATCCCCCTGCTTTCCCCTGGGGCGACAATAATTGTCCAGGGACCGGCCTCCGAGTAACCGTCACCGTCCGTGATAGTAAGTTTCAGCGAATGGGTGCCTGCCTGAGGGGAACTGAACCGCAGCATCCAGGACTGGAATCCGGGATCCTCCACCCATTGCCCGTTTTCATAATCAACCTTTACGTAATAGAAGCAGGGCACCTGCGAGGTATCCCCATCCGGGTATGTGACAACGGCATCCACCATTACCTCGTCCGGGTCATAGACGTTCGCATAGCTGCCGTTGATCTCGAAGACGGCCTCGATCTTACGGTTGGTTTCGGGCGCCGGGGTCAGGATATGCGGGGATGAGATCTTGCCTCCGGAAGGGATTATAAAAATATGCGATGAGAGGGAGGCGGATTTGTCCTCGTTATCCGTGATGGTCAGGGTGGGAAAGAAGAGGCTGTCCCGCTCAAAGACATGGTTTACGGTCTTCCCCGAGCCCGTGGTGCCGTCGCCGAAATCCCAGTGATAATCGACGATGTCCCCGTCGTAGTCGTACGAGGCGGAAGCATCGAAGGTGATTTCCTTGCCCGTGAGCGCTTTGCCGGCTGACATGCTGAAAAAAACCTTCGGGGAGCCGTCGCCCGCCTCGGGATTGCTGAGCCTCACGTCATCGAACCAGACATCAGCCTCTGCTGTATTATCAACGCATGCGGCCAGCTGCAGCAGCGTGAATTCCTTGCCCATGGCAGGGGTCATGTCCATGGTGCACTCGGTCCACACATTGGGTGAAGGCCTGAAATTCCACTCCGGGCACCAGTTCTCGATCATGACCTCGCTGCCGATCCAGAATTTAGCAAAGATCCTTCCCTGGGTGCTGGTACGGAGTTTGAAGGTCAGGGTATTGTTATAGCGGACCTTCATGGTATCGGGGAACTGAAGTGAAACCCAATGCCAGTTGTCTGCGACTTTCCTGTAATATCCCACACTGTCGCTGGTATTGATGCCCGATTTATCCGGATTTGGTACCACGGCACTGCTGTCACCGTAGAAGGGGGGAGTCTTCTCAGGGGATTCAAAATCAGCCAGCATCTGGGCATCCAGGTCAATACCCGCAAACACAAGGGGAATAAGCCATAGGAGTTTTTGCAAGCGTCTGGTCCACAGCTTATTTTTCATCATGGTAGCTTAGCAGGTTCATCATTAATCGCAGCAATTCAGGTTCTGCAGGGGGAGCCTTCCGGGTCCCGTAATATTTACAATTCTGTTCCCGTAAATATAGTGGATTCTGCTAAAACGGGTACCCTGGTGTTTTCCCAGCGGAAAACTCCCAGCCGAGATACCCGTTGTGTATAAAAGAAAGAGTAATACCCGGAATTGATTGGGATACTGCACTCTCCGGCATTGTTTTTGCGAAATTACATATGGGTCCCCGACCCCTTGAACCTAAATTTCGTAAAGCGATGAAACCAAATAAAATACTTACAAGGCTGGCTATCCTGGTGCTGGCATCGGCTGCCCTGAGCCTGAAGTCCTGCGAACCTGATTACTGTGCCGAATGTTTTGATTATTCCGGTGTTTTCCGGAACAAGGCCATGGTGATCTGTGCCGATGACATGGAGGAACTGAATTACATGATGGACGAAGCGGAATATTCCATGGGCTATGTATGTGAATACAAGTAAATCCCGCTTTTCAACAGGTTTCGTTTGGTTGCTTAAAGGTTAATCTGCAGGTTTAAACCTGCCTGCTCTTTTATGGTTTTAAGCAGACATGCGTATAACCATGCTCTTGTTAATGCCTGTTGATCTGGCTGATTTCCGGACCGGTTTGAGTTCTGCTATTCCTTCCAGCAGGCGGTCCAGGTTCCCGGGGAAGGTATAATGACAGGTGTCGATCATGCAGCACTGCAATTCAAGCTCCCGGTTTTCCCTCCCATGTTTCAGTTTTTCGTAAGTTTCCCAGTCCCATGTCATCCTTGAAATTAACAGACGCACCAGCCGTTCTTTTTCAGGATCTCTTTTCCCCGATGATCGCAAACACGACCTCATCATTCGGTTTTACGGATTTATCTTTTAGCACGACGGGCTCCAAGGCAGATTTTCTTCCAAGTTAATGCAAATTTTCCGGGCCTAATTCCCGGTAATTGAAAATATTCCTTACTTTTATTTGACCTGTTAAATTCTAAAAACCTTTACCATGAAATCCTTTCAAAAAAATCACCTGCTGTCAATGTTTCTGACAGCCGCACTGGTCCTCGGATCTTGTTCATCCTACAGGCAGGTTGCATGTCCCGAGATAGACCAGAATAATTATCTTGCCAGGACCACCAGCAAGATTAAAACCAAAGCTCCGCAAAGGACCAGGCAAACCTACGCAAAGAACCTGGACAAGCTGAGTGCCAATAAGTACGATACGAAAACAAACCGGTCCACCAGGGACGCCGGCGCGCTGGTAACCAGGGACCTGAAACCGGAGATCTCACCCGTTTCCTCCCTTGAGGCACAAATTGACAACGGAGCGGGAATTCATGAAAATCTGATCGCATCTGCCGATAACAACTCCGGGAATTCAGGCATTTCCGCCTATGCCGGAGAACAGCTCAGAATTTCAAATGCGACCGAAACTTCTGTCCCCCTTGAATTGATGAGCCCACGTGAGATGAGGAAGTTTAACCGGAAGTTTGAACGTGATCTGCGCAGCATGCAGGTGGCACCGAGGGCCGCCACTCCGTCCTCGAATGCCAAACCGGCGAAAGGTCTGGCTATAGCAGCTATGGTGCTGGGTATAAGCTCGCTGGTAATATTTCCTCTAGCGGGTATCCTCGGGATAATATTCGGAACCATAGCCCTGAAAAGGATTAAGGCCAATCCCAGCCAGGAAGGAAGGGGGATGGCACTTGCGGGCCTGATCTGTGGCATTGTTGGGGTAGCCTTCCTGGTTATTCTGATTGCAGCCGGTTTCGGCGGACTGTTTATCCTCTAATATTTTAAAATACATATCCGGGCGGAAGGGTGCAGTATAAATCGGTCATTGCAGGCCCTCAGTAAACCGGTTTAATTTACTGCACCTTTATATTTTTACCGTCCAGGTCAGAGCGGATGATATAGGAGGATTCATTAAAAAAGAGGGTTACCCTGAGGAAATGGGTTTTATCACTTCCTTCGACTTTCTCGGAATAAGATATGCTGCCATTGGGATAATTCTTTTTGACATAGTCCTGTAATGGTGCCGGAAGATCCATATCGGAAATGATCTCCGAAGTTTCAATCCATATGCCATCCGCCTTGAAGACTGCAGTGTACATCGTTCCTCCTTTGTAGAAATCAATGGAATACAGATTGTCACTGAAGCTCCAGTCATCGATGGACAGGCCCGGGTACTTACTGTTGAAAACGGATTTCACGTTCTCCGGCAGAGAATCTGCCTGTGACGCAACGCTCAGGCAGATACTCAGCAATATAACAGATGCTTGTATTCTCATGTCCCATTAACTTTAAGGTTCTGTTATTAGGACGGAAAACAGGGGACTGGTAACGATTTTTAGGACCAAATATATGCGGATGAGGCCGGTCAAAACCGGCCTCATTTTACATCCGAATAAGGGTATACGCAATTGCGAACAACATGAGAGCCATAATGCCTAGTATAATGATTGTTGCTCTGACATTGGTCCTGGCTTTAGGTTCTCTTACCTGTTCAATTCTATGTGAATGTTCCATGGTATGATCATTTAATTGAAATTTTCAATAAAGACTCATTCAGGGCATGCCTTCCCGCCTGCATGACCGTATGCAGGGGAGTATGCCCTTTCATTATTCCGGGGAATGGATCTTCAGTTAGGGTGAGTGAACCTTTGGAACAACCAGGTGGACATTGATAATCCGTGCCGGCTCATTTGTGCACGGGAATGACTTTCCGGGAATTGGAGCATTTATTGCAATCAGCCTTCCCTGCATTTTCTGAAAGACCTGTTGCAGCGGTTGATCGGGAATGGATTGAATGTTGTAGATTTCACCGACTGAAAGGAAATTTTCTGCTTTTGCCAGGGTCAGGCATTCGTAAACCGGGACAGAAGGTGTTGATAAAACCACCCTCCCCTCAAACGCATGAACGGGACCTTTGAGCAATACTATTGCAAACAGAAGGAATTTCACTTTTTCGCCGGTTTATTATTTTGACGTTGCCGATAGATAAAGTAACCGTTCCGAAGGAATTAAAAATTCAGTCCCCCCTTGAGATCAGGTTTCCCTGTGATATCAGGTCCCTCTGTGAGGAAAGACCCAATCAGGGTTCAATATGGGATTGCTTTCCGGGGATGATCATGGACAGCAGGATGCTGCCAATCAATACGGTAATTATGATGTAAAGGGAATAGATTGGCCTGAACCCGATGGGATCGAGCCACTCATGGAGCATTAATTTGATCCCTACGTAACACAGCAGGATCGCCACGCCGATTTTCAGCAGGTGGAACTTTTCGACCACCCTGACAAGCAGGAAAAACAGGGAACGCAGTCCCAGTATGGCAAAGATGTTTGAGAAAAATACAATGTATGGGTCACGCGTAACCGCGAAAATCGCGGGTATCGAGTCCGATGCAAAAATGACATCTGTGAACTCGATGATCATTAATACGATAAAAAGAGGAGTGATGTATACCACGCCGGATTTCCTGATGAAGAAACGGTCATCCACATATCTCGGGTACACCTTGAACCTGCGGGACAGGAATTTGACAACCGGATGGTTCTGCGGCTCTATCCTGGTTTCCCGGTTCCGGTTAAGGTACATCCTTACGCCAACATAGATCAGGTAGGCTCCGAATACGTAAAGCACCCATTCAAACCGGTAAATAAGGGCCGCACCTGCAAAAATGAAAATGAAGCGCATCACCACTGCCCCGATTATTCCGAAGAACAGGATCCTCTTATAATCCGATTTCCTGACCGAAAAAGCAGCCAGTATTGCCATGATAACAAACAGATTATCAACAGAAAGTGACCACTCGATCAGGTAACCGGAGATGAAGTTAATGGCACTGTCTTTCCGATAGATCTCCAGGCTGTTCTCGAAGCTGGATGGATCAAGTTTGAGGAATGGTGAGTATTTCCTGGTGATAAACGCGAGTTTGTCAAAATTTTCAATCCCGTGAAAGTGTTCGGCAAAGAACCTGAGTAAGAGGGCAAACCCGAACGCAAGGCAGATCCAGACCCCGCTCCAGATGGCAGCTTCCCTGAAGTGTACTTCATGGCTTTTCCGGCCGATCACAAGCAGGTCAAGTAACAGGACCCCCATGACCAGTACCAGGAAGAGACTGAAAAAGATTATATTTTCATACATCTGTTGAGTTGCCAAAGATTCTGCAAACTAATAAAAAGTAGGCAGTTCTATAATGCTGGGATTATAATTTGTCTACCTAAGCAATTAATCACCTATTGCAATCAGAATCCTTTTTCTTAAATTCTGCTGGTATTTTACTTAAAAAACATTATTCATAAAAATCCTCAGATTATGTTCAAAGAATTTAAAAATTTCATCAGCCGGGGCAATGTCCTGGAAATGGCAGTTGGCCTCATCATGGCAGTTTATTTTGGGGCCATCGTTAAATCCCTTGTGGATCATATCATTATGCCACCCATAGGGTTGCTGCTCGGGAATGTCGATTTTTCAAGCCTGAAGATCTTTCTGCAGCATGCAACCGTGAAGGGGGATGTGACCATACCGGAAGTTGCGATCAGTTACGGAATGTTCCTTAATACCATCATAACCTTTATAATCGTTGCCTTCGCTATCTTCCTGGTCCTGAAGGGCTACAATAAAATGAGGGAAAAACTTGAGAGGAAAGAGCAGGAAGCCCCTGCTGCACCGCCTGCCCCCTCGAAGGAAGAGGTTCTTTTAACTGAAATAAGAGATCTGCTGAAAAAGTAAAGTCCCCCGAACGCCTGGCCTGCTGCCTGTCTGTCTGGCTTGGGGGTCGCTGGTCTGCCTGCCTGGAAATTCTTCCGGCTTTCAATGATGATAATCCGGAACGATCTTTATAAATTTATGTGGATCTTTCGGATTAGCAATACCATATGCCAGTTACAAATGCCATCAAGCAGAAGTACTCCTTCATAAAAGTGATGACGGGACACGATCTCTCCGTACGGCGCATTGCCGTCATGGAAATGGAAAGCTCCCAGCCCGGGCCGGCTGTGGTCATCACGGCCTGCATGCATGGCGATGAAATAGGGGGGACCGTGGTTGTCCAGGAACTATTCAGGATACTGAAAAAAACATTACTGCGCGGCAAAGTCTACGCCTTTCCCCTGCTCAATCCCTTTGGATTTGAAAATACAAGCCGGAGAATAAGCCTGAGCAACGAGGACCTGAACCGGTCCTTCCCGGGCAGCCATATAGGAACCCTGGCCCAGCGGATCGCTGCCATCATCATGGATAAGCTTTCCGAGTGGAAACCTACCATCGTACTGGATCTCCATAATGACTGGAACAAGTCCATCCCCTATGTCCTGATCGACGCCCTGCATGAACATCACAGGCACGATGAACTTAAGCATTACGCGCGGATATCAAATCTTCCGGCTATCCAGGAAGCGGAAAGGATTTCGGCATCCTTCTCCTACGCAGTAAATATGAACGATATCCTCGCCCTGACCCTTGAACTGGGCGAATCCCTGATCATCAATGAACGGAATGTTGCCTACGGGACGGCCGCGATAATGAGCATTCTTATTGACATGGGAATGGTAGACGAGAGCATGAGAATCCCGCAGCATCCAGTCCCGGAAGCTGTCCGCAATCAAATACTGACCTATTCATCAAATCCCCTTTGCTCCACCAGCGGGATCATCCGTTTTTCCAAAAAGCCGGGTGAAGTGGTGCATCGTGGTGACCGGCTGGCCAGGGTCTACAATGCCTTCGGGAAGCTGAATGAAACCATAACCGCGGTGCATGACGGGATAATACTGGGCCACAATGACTACGCGGTCGCATACCCCGGTTCGCCGGTGATGGCGTTTGGTTTGTTTAACTGATTCCCTTGCCCAGTTTTATATGAAATGGGAAAATCCGGGAGTTGGATTTATTCAATTTTACCTGTAGATGTGAATATGGAAAACAGAACCAAGGCCTCGGGCTGGTTTACCGGCACTTCGGGCTGGAGTTACCGGCACTGGTCCGGAATCTTTTATCCTCCTGAAATAAAACCGGCCAGGTACCTTGAATTCTACATCTCGAAGTTCGATTGTGTCGAATTGAATTCCAGCTTCTATCATCTGCCAAGGGCAACAACCGTAGATGGATGGCTGAAGCGTACCCCGGATACATTCAGGTTTTGCGTGAAACTCAGCCGTTTCATTACCCACCAGAAAAAGCTGGGGGATTGTGAAGAAGCCCTGGTGCGTTTTTTTGATCTTTTCGGGAATATGCAATCGCGCCTGGGTCCGGTTCTGATCCAGCTGCCCCCGGGCCTGTCATTTGATAAATCCCTTGCAGCTGATTTCATCAGCCTGTTAAAGGCTCAGTACGGTTCATACAGGTTTGCGGTCGAGGTCCGCCACAGATCCTGGATCACCGATGGTTTTTTTACATTGCTTGCGGAAAATGGGATCGCATTTGTAATTGCCGATTCTGGTAAACGCTTTCCTTATCATGAAGCCGTTACGGCGGATTTTGTATACATGCGTTTTCATGGAATGGAAAAGCTGTATGCTTCAGATTACGATGAGTCTTCCCTGTTGCATTATGCGGAAAAAATCCTGTCCTGGCTCGGTGCGGGTCTCGATGTATGGGCATTCTTTAATAACGATTTCAATGGTTTTGCAGTGAGAAATGCATTGAGATTAAATGAAATGGTCCGAACCAACCGCTGAATATCCATAAAATCAGGCCCGGCAAATAGTATCCCGAAACAAATGGTATATTTTAAGAATTCTTAACATAATATTAAGGATTTTTAAAATAAAACCGGGACAAATTCCCTGAAGGTGAATGTAACTTTGTATCTTTGATCGTTATGATCAGATACAAATTTCAGGTACAATGCCTGATCGTAAAATAGAAAAATCCTTAAATATTTTAAGTTATGAAAACAATGAAATATTATCTGGGAATATCCCTTACAGGTTTAATGGCCTTCCTGGTATACAGCTGTAAGACAAGTTCTCCGGGCGATGCTGTAAAAGCTGCAATGGAAAGGGAGATCATAAAAGAAAAGGCAGAAGAATTAATTGACGAACAGAAGGTTCCGGAAGTTGTTGTGGCGGCATTCATTAAGAACAAGCCGGATATAATTGAAAGGACCTGGCTGGTTTACAAGGAAACACCTGAAGAGGAAGTCAAGGTAAAAATTCCGGAAGTCTATATTGTGGCTTACAGGGACAATGATCAGGATTACAGGGCCAAGTACTCCAAGGAGGGAGATATTATCAATTTAAACCATTTGATCAGTCTTTCCATCCTTCCTGATGCGGCTCTGAACACGCTTCAGAAG
>Ga0307419_10001367_pt1 | contig 12592 bp, 9 predicted proteins | sample SalMarWE160230MG_2_FD_202512 | JGI IMG/M metagenome (GOLD analysis project Ga0307419, IMG submission 202512) | Salt marsh sediment microbial communities from the Plum Island Ecosystem LTER, Massachusetts, United States - WE1602-30 | ecosystem: Environmental > Aquatic > Marine > Intertidal zone >... | reverse complement strand
GGCCGGTTCTACCGGGAGGGGTCCCTGATCGGCGAGGCGTTCTCACCGGCCTGGATCGCCGCGGTCGGGATCGTCCTCCTCACCTCCGTGTGGCTGGGCCTGTTCTCCTACCGGCACGTCGAGCTCAGCTCCAGCCTGTGGTGGCGATTCGCCCTGCGGGGCGATGCCCCGCGCTTCCTGCGAGCCACGGTGGGAGCGGTGGGCGTGACGCTCGTCGTGGCGGTGCTGCGGCTGGTGCGGCCGGCCGGCGCGGAGCCGCGCTCGCCGGGAACCGACGAGATGGCGCGCGCCGCGGCCATCGTGGGCACCTCGCCGGTGGCGGCCGCGAACCTGGCCTTCCTGGGCGACAAGTCGTTCCTGTTCAGCGAGGCCGGCGACGCCTTCCTCATGTACGGCGCGGAGGGCAGGAGCTGGGTGTCGCTCGGGGACCCCGTGGGAGCGCTCGAGCGCTGGCCCGAGCTGGTGTGGCGCTTCCGCGAGCTGGCCGACCGCTACGACGACTGGCCGGTCTTCTACCAGGTGTCGGCCCGGCGCCTGCCGCTCTACCTGGACATGGGCCTCACCCTGTTCAAGCTCGGAGAGGAGGCGCGCGTCCCCCTGGCCGAGTTCACGCTGGAGGGTAGCTCACGGCGAGGTCTGCGCCGCACCCTGGGCCGGCTCGAGAAGGAAGGTTGCTCGTTCGAGTGGGTGCCGGCTGGCGGCGTGCCGGGGCTGCTGCCCGAGCTGCGCGCCGTGTCGAACGCGTGGCTGGAGGGGAAGGCGACCCGCGAGAAGCGCTTCTCGATGGGACGCTTCGACGAGGCCTACCTGTCGCGGTTCAGCGCCGGGCTGGTGCGCCGAGACGGCCGAGTCGTGGCGTTCGCCAACCTGTGGACCGCGGCCAACCGGGCGGAGATCTCGCCCGATCTCATGCGGCACCTGCCGGATGCGCCCCAGGGCGTGATGGAGTACCTCTTTCTTCGGCTCATCCTGCGGAGCCGCGAGGAGGGCTACCGCTGGTTCAACCTGGGCATGGCCCCACTGTCGGGGCTGGAGAACCGGCCGCTGGCGACCGCCTGGAGCCGGATCGGCTCCCTCGTGTACCGTTTCGGGGAGCACTTCTACAGCTTCCAGGGGCTTCGGCAGTACAAGGAAAAGTTCGGGCCGGTGTGGGAGCCACGCTACCTGGCCTCGCCCGGGGGGTTCGCCCTTCCCCGCATCCTGACCAACATATCGAGCCTCATCTCGGGCGGACTGGCCGGGACCTTCACCCGCTAGCCCCCGGGCCGCCCGACACCGCCTCCGGGCCCGCCGGGCGCCCTATTTCTCGATCACGTCCAGGATCCCGCTGCGCAGGGCCCTCCACAGATAGGCCCAGAAGGTCTCGTGCGGACCGCGCAGGTGGCCCACCCGGCCCACGCGTGGCTCGCCCCCCGGCTCCTCCGGGTTCGAGTGCCGGATGCGCCGGTCCATGACGGAGGTGGCGATCCGCTGCAGGAGCCCGGGGCTCGTTTCCCCCGGGCGGACCCTCTGGACCCCGAGGCTGTCGTACAGGAGCCGCACGGTCCCGGTGGCGGCGCTGTCCCCCATGCGGTAGTCGAACGCCACCGTGTCGATCCTGCCGCTCGTGATGTGGATGCCCGCCAGCGGGACCGTGGCCGAGTCGAGGGCGGCCGCCGACATGGCGCCGAGCCCGCCGCGGAGGTGAAGCGACAGCGAGTGGCCGGTGAGGTCGCCGCTCACGGTGACGCGCATCGGGCTCTTCCCGAGCAGCCGGGCCGAAGCGTCGAGCACGGTCGGGCCCGGCGACGCCGCCGAGTCCGCGCCGGCGGCCCGGCGCAGCGCCCCGGCGCGACCATTCAGCAGGTGGAGGACGGTTCCGTGCACCTGCCCGAACGAGACGCTTCCGAACGAATCGCCGCCCTCGGGCGTCTCCTGGTAGGTGATCGACCCGCTCTCCATGACCACGGTATCGAGGGCGAGGGGCGGGCCGACCGAGCGTAGCCAGCCGTCGGGCAGCCGGTGATGGGCCGTGTCGGGCCCGGCCGGGAGGCTCTTGTCGTCCCACACGAGCACCCTCACCTTCGCCGCCCGCACGAGCCCGGCCTGGATCCCGTGTTCGGAGGAGACGAGGCTGGCGAAGTCGACGTGACGTGCGGCCAGACTGTCCGCGGACAGGTCCAGGTAGTCCCGGCGACGCGAGAGCCGCCGGGCGTACTCCGCCTGGCTCACCGTCGGCCCCCAGCGCGCGCGGACCACTCGCAGGGTCGAGTCGCCCGTCGCCAGCCGGAGGCTGTCCACGTCGAGGGCGTACAGACCGTCCGCCGTCTCGTGATGGATGGTGGGCACCCGGAGCTGGACATCGCGACTGAACAGGACCCGTCCGTCCTGAATCCGCCCGGATGAGCCGGTGCGCACGTCCGAGAACCGGCCCGACAGGCCCGAGACCGAGTCGAGCGCCGAGCCATCGTCACGCGCCAGCACGAGCCGCGCCCGGCGCAGGACGACCTCGCCGATCTCGACCCGGGGAAGCGAGCGTCCGAGGCGCTCCTGGGGCGGCATGCGGGAGCGGGTGGATCGGGTGAGCGCATGGGCCCGTACGAGCAGCGAGGCGTCGTCGAGCTCGAGGCGCGACATCGAAAGCGAGTGGCCCAGCAGAAGGGCCATGCGATCGAGTCCCCGCATGTCGAGATGAGCGACCCGGAGGCGTGGACCGACGCCGGCGGGGCTCGACGCCGTATCGGCCCGACGCACGTCCAGTCCGCGCAGGTCCAGCGAGCCGCGGACCAGACTGAAGCCGACGCTGCGGACCCGCACCGCGAAGCGCGGACCCAGGCGGCTCCCCAGGCGCTCCTGGATGAAGCCGGAGTTCACGATGGCGTGCGCCGCGATCTCCGCCCCGATCGTCAGCGCCACGAGGGCGACCACGCCCCACGTCAGCGACTTCTGCCAGCCTCCGACTCCCCGCCGACGTCTCGATCTCATCCCGTCTCCCCACTCCACACGCGCACCGGCACGACCACCACGCCGCCGGCCTCCACCACGATCCCGCCCAGATCGATCGTGCGGGGTCGGATGCGTCCCGGTTCGGTGACCTCGAGACGCAGCCGGTGATGACCGGCCGGGAGCCTGAGACGCAGGACCCGCACCTGCGCCGGGAGAAGGTCCAGGCCGCGGGTATCCGCCTGCTCCAGGAGCGCGGTGGCGAGGTTGGCGGCCAGGCCGAGCGCCTCGCCCAGTTGCTCGTCCTTCTTGGAGGCCGTCTTCTTGACGGCTTCGACCAGCGCCCTCTTGGCCACCGCCCGGACCAGCGCCTGGGCGAGAATCCCCGGCGCGTCCCGGTCGAATTGGCGGCGGACCGCGGCCGAGATATCGGCTTCCTCGTCATCGACGACCGGGACCGGGTCGCCGCCCGAGCCCGAGTCGAGGACGCGCAGGCGTGCATCCGGGACTCGCCCTCCGGCATAGGCCGGCCACGCGACCCGGAGGAGATACGGGTCGCCGTCGCCGTGGCGTCGGCCGGAAGGCCCGTCCGAGACCGGCACCAGCCCGAGCCCGCGGCGAGCCACCAGGTCGGCCACCACCTCGCCCTGGCGCGCGTCCCTCGCGTCTCCCGAGCCGGCCGCCCGCAAGGCATCGAGCTCGCCCGGCCACAGGAGGAGCGTGATGGACCGGGGCACGCGATGGGCCACGAAGCCACGTTCGACCGCCAGCACCACGATGCCCGCGTCTCCAGGCAGACCCGCCGCCGCGCCCGCCGGTTCCACGACGCCGCCGCCGGCTGCCGCGACGGGGAGTCTTCCTGCGGTGTCCGAGCCGGTGGGGAATCCGGCCTCGGAGTCGGACGCCACCCCGGGTTCGAGGGCGGCACCGGAATCGGCCGCCGCGCCCTCCCCACGTCCCGCCGCGCGCCGGGCGAGCCGGTAGGAGACGGCCGCCTCGTCGGGCCGACCGGCCGCCTCGAACACGCCACCCGCGAAATCGTGCAGGGTGGCGGCCAGGCGGCGCTCGTCACCCTGCCGCTGGTCCATGCCCGAGAGCGCCAGGCGCTGCTCCAGCAGACGCGCCTCCACGGCGGCGTCCTCGCTGTCGGCCGTCGCCAGGTAATCGAGAGCCGCGTAGTAGTGGAGGAACAGCCGGTCGACCGCCGGCGGGTCGTACGCACGCGTACGGTCGCCGGTGAAGAACGAGAACAGCGTGCGCGTCAGGCTCCGCGTGTAGCGATCGTCGGCCACCTGGTCCGCGGTCGCCAGCGCCACGCGGCTCCGCTCCGGGAAGCCCGCGTAGTGCGCGAGGATGCCCTCGTACTCCAGGCGCAGGAGGTCGTCCCCGGCGTCCGCGTGCTGGGGCGCCGACAGCGCGAGCGCCGAGTCGAAGCGCCCGGCCCGGAGGAGGTCCCGCAGGCTCTGGTCCCAGCTCGACAGGCCCGAGGGCGACCGGTCGAAGGGGCGCAGGAAGGTGGCGCACCCCGACAACGCGACGGAGACCAGGAGCGCCGCGAGCCCGAGGCGGCGGCGCACGAGACCCCTACTGGGTCTGCTTCTCGAGGACGATCACACGCTGGCGCGCCTGCGCGATCGCGTCGGCCATCTTCGCCGCGGCGTCCCCGCGCGCCTCGATGTTCTCGAGCTCCATCTGGTGCAGGAAGAGTTGATACTGGATCAGGGCCTCTACGGGGCGCAGCTCCTTGTCCAGAACGGTGGCGATCCGATAGCCGATCATGGGATCGTCCGGCCGCAGGACGTCCGCCCGGTCGTACCGGTTGAGCGCCCCCTCGAAATCGCCGCGCGCGACCAGGTCGTCGCCCTCGCGCAGGAGCTGCTCGGCCAGCGCCGACGCGCGACCGCTGGTGGTGGCGTCCTCCGGACGGCTCACCAGGCGGAGCCCGGTGGGCTCGCGGTACGCGTAGCTCGCCACGGCTCCGCCGTCGAGGCGGACCATGGCGATCTCGCCCACCCCGTCGGACGGTCCGCCGACGACGGTGCGCGGCATGAACACGACCGCCGGCCCGGATCGCCGAATCCGCCACGACCCGGCCGTGGTGCGCGTGGCGGCCAGCACCTGGGTCTCGTCCATGCCCAGCGCCAGCTCGCCGCGGACCACGGACTCGCACACGTCGCCCGTGCACGAGGCCAGCGCCTCGGCCCGGATCGAGTCGGCCCGTTCGCGCTCCCGGGCCATGTCCTCCGCGACCTGCGGATCGGCCGCCTCGGAGCCGGAGGGGACTTCCACCCGGTCCCCGTTCTCCATGATCGGCTGTTCGTGGATCCGGTGCGTGGCGCAACCGGTCACCCCCAGGCAGAGCACGGCCCCGCCCAGCGCCATCCGGCGCGGGAGTCGACCGTCCAGGGCGCCGCGCGGTCCCACGAGCCTTCCGAGTCCCACGTCCATGATGCCCCCCCGCATCAGAAGCCGAACCGCTTGCGCTCGATGTACTTCTTGATCCGGTGCTGCCCGGTCCAGACCTTCACGTTGGACTCGAGGTCGATGAGGGTGGCGTCCACCTGGTAGTAGACGATCTTCTCGCCTCCCTCCTCGTCCTCGATGGACTGGATCTGCCCCTGGAGCATGTAGTTGGCGCCGAGCTCCTGGGCGGTGCGCGCGCGGGTGTCCGCGCGGGCGTTGTCCTGCTGGTCCTGCCGCTCGCTGCGCACTTCCTGGCGCTCATCGGGGCTGGCCACCACCCGCACTTCGCCCGACGAGATGAAGGCCCGCTCGAGATCGTTCACGAACGTGGCGACCGGGATGTGCTCGTAGCTGTCGTTGCGGAAGGTGCCGACGATCACCGTGGGAGCGTTCCCGCCGTGGTCGCGCGCGTAGCTCTCCACCCAGTCCGCCCCGAGGCTCTGCTCGATCAGGGCCCGAGCGACCAGACGGGAATCGGTGTCGTTCCACCGTCCTGACAGGTCCGTGACCGAGTTGGGATCGATGCGCGAGACGTGCTTCGGGGCGCAGCCCCAGGCGGCGCCCGCGGCGGCCAGGGCGGCCACCAGGGCGAACCGGGCGGAGGCCTCGCTCCAACGGAACGTGCGAACCCGACGGCGTGCGCGAACGCGGTCGTACACTCCCATGGTTACCCTCCCGTTGAAGGCACCGGCTGTCCCGTAGACGAGCGGCCGGCCGAGGATGTCACCGGAGACGAGCGTGGACGGTGTGGATCGAGGAGCGCGGCGCACGAGCTCCGCGCAGGGGACCGCGGGCCGTCGACACCCGCACCGAGCCCAAGATAACGCTCGGAGGCCCGCACCACAGGGTGTGGCTGGACGGTCGCGGGCCAGCCACCGACATTGCACCCTCGTCGCGGACGGGGCGCCGAGCCGCGCCCGGCCGCGCTCATCCCGGAGCCGAACAGGCGGAGGTATCGATGGAGCGCATGGAGGACCGTACGGTGCTGGTGACGGGCGCCAGCTCGGGCATCGGAGCGGCGTGCGCCCGTCGGTTCGGAGCCTCCGGCGCCCGGCTCGTACTCTGGGCCCGCCGCGAGGAGCGCCTGCGGGACGTGGCCGCGAAGATCGAGGAGCACACCGGCCGAGCCGTGAGAACCGGAACGGTGGACGTGCGCGACCGGGAGGCGGTCCGGATGGCGGCAGAGGCGCTGGCCGCCGAGGGCGTCGTCCCCGAGGTGCTCGTGAACAACGCCGGCCTGGCGGCGGGACTCGACCCGGTCCAGTCCGGGGACCCGGACGACTGGGACCGGATGATCGACACGAATCTCAAGGGCCTCCTGTGGGTGAGCCGCGCCTTCCTCCCGCACATGATCGAGGCCGGGCGCGGACACGTCATCAACGTGGGCAGCACGGCGGGCCACCAGGTGTATCCCAGGGGCAACGTATACAACGCCACCAAGTTCGGGGTGCGAGCACTCACCGAGGGGATGAACCTGGACCTGGCCGGGACGCCCCTGCGCGCGTCCAGCGTCGATCCGGGCCTCGTGGAGACCGAGTTCTCGGTCGTCCGCTTCCACGGCGACCGGGAGCGGGCCGAGGCCGTATACGAGGGATACGAGCCGCTTTCGGCCGACGATGTGGCCGACGCCATCCACTACGTGGCGGCGGCCCCGGACCACGTGAACGTCTTCCAGATCGTCCTGCTCCCCGCGGCCCAGCGCAACGTGTACGTGCTCGACCGGAGCGCCTGAGCCGGGAGGCCGCCGCCGGACCCGGCGCCGACCGACCCGCCTCTCCCCCGGGTCGTGCGCCGCCTAGTTGGCCGAGACGGTGCGCCCCGCCGCCCAGGCGCGAAGCGACGCGATCTTCTCCGACATGACGCGGGACAGGGGCCGCGTCCGGCGGATCTCCTCCAGTATGCTCGCGGTGTCGAGCGCCCGGCCGCGCGAGAAGGAGGCGTACAGAGCGGCCACCACCGCCTGCTCGAGTTCGGAGCCGCTGAAGCCGTCGGCGGCCTCGGCGAGCGCGTCGAGGTCGAAGCGCGCCGGGTCTCGGCCCCGTCTGCGCAGGTGCAGATCGAGTACGGCCCGGCGCGCGTCGCGGTCGGGAAGGTCCACGAAGAAGATCTCGTCGAAGCGGCCCTTTCTCAGCAGCTCCGGGGGGAGCCGGGACACGTCGTTCGCGGTCGCCACCACGAATACGTCTCCCTGCCGGTCCTGGAGCCAGGACAGGAAGGTCCCGAGGACGCGCGCCGAGACGCCACCGTCTCCCTCGCCGGCCGCCGCGAACGCCTTCTCGATCTCATCGATCCACAGCACGATGGGCGCCAGCTTCTCGGCCATCTCCGTGGCCCGGCGGAAGTTTCGCTCCGTCTCCCCCACGAACTTGTTGTACAGTCGCGAGGGATCGAGCTTGAGCAGGGGAAGCTCCCACGAGCCGGCCACCGCGGTGGCGCTGAGGCTCTTCCCGCAGCCGGGCACCCCGAGCAGCAGGACACCCCGTGGCGCCGGGAGACCAAAGGATCGGGCCCGGCCGGGATCGTGGAAGAAGGCTTTCCGCTCCTCGAGCCACGAGCGCAGCGCGGCCAGGTCCGCGACGGACTCGAGGCCCGCGCCGGAGGGGCGGTACTCCAGCAGACCGTCCTTCTCGACGATCTCCCGCTTGGCCTCGAGCACCCGGTCCAGGTCGTCGGCGGCCAGGCGACCGTCCTCGACGATGGCCCGGGTGAGGACCTTCTCGGCCTCGAGCAGCGTGAGGCCCCGCAGCCGTTCCAGCAGACGGCGACGCGACCCGTCGTCCAGGTCGACCTCCACCCGCCCCCGGGCCCGCAGGTCGCGGAGCAAACGCTCGAGGAGCTCCCCGTACTCGGCCACTCCCGGAGCCGGGAGGCGGAGGCGAGCCGCGACGTCGTCGACCGCGTCCGGCAGGACGAGATCCTCTCCGCTCAGTACCAGCGCGCCCGCGAGCTCCGCGTACGGGGCCGCGGCGTCGGCCAGACGCCGGGCGACCACGTCGTCGCCGAGATACGATCCGAGGCCGCGGAAGTGGTAGATGGCGGGAAAGCCCGAGACTTCCACGTGCGCCAGGGCCTTGCCCGGATCGGTCGATCCATATACGGAGCCGTCCACGCCGTCCCGGCGGAGACCCTTGGTCCGGGTCCAGGTGAACAGCGGCAGCTCGAGCGCGTCGGCCAGATGGCGGAGCAGGGTCGCGGCCCGCTCTTCCTCCGCCGTCTCCAGCAGGACCAGGCCGTACCGGGCCTTGAGGAGGAGCTCGAGGTCGGCCAGTGGGTCCCCGATCCCGGGATCGGCTGTCGGAGTGGAGGGCGGCGCCCCCGGTCTCGTGGGTCCTGGTTCCGGTCGTGCGACGGGACCCGTCCCGGGTGCTCCATCTCCCTCACGCTCTCCCTCCATTCCGCCTCCCCGGTCGTTCCAACCTGCGTCCCGCCCCGCCCGGTCGCGGCGCTCTCCTTCGCCGGTCGACTACCGCTTTCCTCTTCGCCGGCCGGCTGGCCCATCGGAAGGTAGCGGGCCGCCCCCGCGGCGGCAGGGCCGCACCATGGACCTCTTCCTGCTCGAGGAGTACGATCCGGAGGCGCCGGCCGGAGCCTCAGGACTCCGGCCGCATCCCGACCGGACTCCCGCCGCGAGGCGCTGACCATGAACCTGCACGACATCGACCCGGGACCGCGTGCCCCCGAGGTGGTCCACGTGGTGGTCGAGATCCCACGTGGCAGCCGGAACAAGATCGAGTACGACGCGACTCTGGGAGCCTTCCGCCTCGATCGAGTCCTGTACGCCTCCGTCTACTATCCGGGCGATTATGGCTTCATCCCCGGCACGCTGGCCCCGGACGGAGATCCGCTCGATGTGCTGGTCCTGGTCAGCGAGCCGACCTTTTCGGGCTGCGTCCTCGCCGCCCGGCCGATCGGCGTCCTGGACATGCGGGACGAGAAGGGGGTGGACGAGAAGGTGCTGGCCGTACCGGTGCGCGACCCGCGCTTCGACGAGACGCTGGACCTCCCGGACCTGCCACGCCATCTCCTCGAGGAGGTGGAGTACTTCTTCGACATCTACAAGGAGCTGGAGCACAAGGTGAGCGCCACGGGCGGCTGGGCCGGTGCCGAACGGGCCCACCGCATCATCGAGCGGGACATCGCCACCTATCGACCGCCAGGCTGATTCGTCGGGGACGGCCAGGACGGAACGGGCCATGCATACTCTTCGTCGCGGACGAGCCGAAGGTTCGCAGGTTGCGAGATACGCAGGGGGAGATCATGGCTAACGGTTGGGTCATCGGCGTGCTGGGGATCTGGATGGTCATCGTGCCTTTCCTCGGCTTCGCGGCCGCGGCCAATTCCTGGATCGACTGGATCGTCGGCGTCATCGTCGCCATCTTCTCCTTTACGTTGACTCCGGCCCATCCCGGCCAGGGATGGATCGCGGGGATCGTGGCGGCATGGCTCTTCATCGCCGGCTTCATTCCGGGTCTCGTGCACGGACCGGGCACGTGGTGGAACGACATCCTGGTGGGACTCGTCTTCATGGTGATGGGGTTCACGGCTCTGCCCGAGAGCCGGACGCATCACCCCCGGACCGCGTGAGCGCGACATGAGGGGGACGATCGGCAGGGGGCCGATCGTCCTCTCCGGTCTCTTCCTCGCCCTGGCGGGGATCCGGGTCACGGGTGGCGCCGACCACGGGCCGCAGCCACCCGAGGCGTACCGGGCCCCATCCTCGACGACCACCCCCGTGGACGCGGAGAAGCCCCCGATGACTCTCGACGTCGCCAGCCCCGCCTTCGACTCGGGCGATCCCATTCCGCCCCGCTACACGTGCGATGGCCAGAACGTGTCGCCTCCGCTTCGCTGGTCGGGTGTGCCGGAGGATGCCGTGGCGCTGGCAGTCGTGGCCGACGACCCGGATGCCCCGCGCGGCACTTGGGTGCACTGGGTCCTCTACGGTCTCGACGCCGGCCGCAGCGGCCTCCCGGAGGATGTGCCCGCGCGCGAGTCGGTCCTCGACGGCGCCCTCCAGGGTCGCAACGATTTCAAGGACATCGGCTACGGCGGCCCGTGTCCACCGGCGGGCCAGCGGCATCGCTACTTCTTCCGGGTCTTCGCACTCGATGCCCGGCCCGACCTGGGCGCCGGGTCCACGCGTGACGAACTGCTCGAGGCCATGGACGGACACGTGCTCGCCCGCGGCGAGCTGATGGGAACGTACCGGCGGCGCTGAGGTCCCCGGCCCTCCCTTCCGCCCGGCGGGAGGACGCGCGGCAGAGCCACGGTCTCCTCGCCGCCCTCTCCCGCTCCCGGCCGGGCCGCCTGGCGGCCTTCCCGGCCATCGTGTGCGCCCTGGTCACCGGTGAGTCCGCTCCGGCCGCCCCCTCCCTCGCCCCCGGAACGGTCGTGGCGGCCGACTCCGTCCGGGCGGACTCGACCACGATCGAACAGACGTTGCGCGCGGCCCAGAAGACGTTCGAGTGGAATCGCCGTCGGAGACTGCCGACGACCCGGTCCGAGCACGACGGTTGCCCGGAGCGGGTGGGACGGTTCTGCGTGTGGTTCGACGATGACGACGTCCCTCCGCGTCCCGAGCCGCCCGCCATCGGCGAGCTTCGTCTTCGGCTCGTCGCCCGACTCGACTCGGGCTTCGAGCGGTTGCGTGGATCGCGCTGGATCTCGGGCCAGCTCGTCCGCTATCTGATCGAGGCGGGTCGACCCGACTCGGCCCTGTCGGCGGCCCGGGCCTGTCGAGCGGACGAGGCCTGGTGCGCGGGCCTCACGGGTCTGGCCCTGCACGCCCTCGGCCGGGAGGCGGCGGCGGTGACTGCCTTCCGTCGCCGGGAGGCCGCGATGCCGACGCCGGAGCGCTGCCGCAGCACGGACCTCTCCCACCTGCTGCGCGGCGAGGTCGCCTCCCACTACGCCCGCCTCCCCTGCCCGAGCCCCGCACGGGAGGTGTTCGAGCGCCGCTTCTGGTGGCTGGCCGATCCGCTCTACCTGGTCCCGGGGAACGACCGCCTCGCCGAAGATCGCGCCCGCCGGCTCACCTCGCGGATCGCCGAGGACGCCGATTCCCCGTACGACGTTCGGTGGGGTCCGGACCTGGCGGAGCTCACCCTCCGCTACGGCTGGCCCACGTGGTGGGAGCGGGCACGCCGAGACCCGCTCCTTCCCGGGCCGGACGCGGGGATGGCGGCGCACTTCGTCCCCCACGCGCGCTATCTGGTGAGCCTGGTCGATCCGCTGACACCACCCCGTGAGCTTGCGCCCTCGGACTGGAAGATCGACGCGCGGAGGGCGAAGTCGTCCTACGCTCCGGCGTACATCGACACACTGCTCCCGCTGCCGAGCCGCCTGGCGGTGTTCCGGCGCGGGGACTCGGCCGTCGTGGTGGCCGCCTACACCCTCCCGCGAACCGACTCCGCCGGCGCCGGCGGTCGAGGGCTCGCCCGCGCCTCCCGGAAGGCGAGCGTCCCGCCACCGGCCGCTTCGACCGGCCCATCCGACGGGAGCGCATCGAACGTCGCCGCGCTCCTCTACCTCTCGGGCGGACCGGAGGAGACTCCCTCCCGCGACCTGCACGAGTCGGCGCCGCGGGAGGGGGTGCTGGCGGTGCGCGTGCCGGCCCGCGGGCTGCTCGTCTCGGTCGAGGCGCTGGATCGGACCCGGCGCGTGGCCGGACGGGCGCGGCGCGGACTCGACCTCCGTCCCCCGCCCGAGGGCGTGCCGGCCATTTCGGATCTGCTGGCGGGTCCACCCCTCGAGCCGAACCGGCGGCGAGCCCGGACGCCGGGCTCCAGGCGCCTCGCCTCCGGCCCCGCCGACCCGGTGGCGGCCGCGGCCGACTTGCGGCTCGCCGGGCCCGGTCCGGCCGCCGCGCCCGCTTCCCGGCCGGGCACGCGGCTCGAGCTCTACTGGGAGCTCTACGGTCTGCCACCCGGCCGGGCTCCTTTCCGGGTCTCAGTGACGCTTCGACCGGCCAGGGCGAGCTGGTTCGAGCCCGGGGGGGCCCCGCCGAGGGTTTCCGACACCCACGGTCCCGCCGCGGATCTCGAGTGGACCGAGGAGCGGGGCCCGTTCGCCCCCGCCTATCCCGGGAGGGTCGCCCTGGCGCTGCCCGCATCCCTGCGCGAAGGGCTCTACGAGGTCGAGGTGAAGGTCTCCGTTCCGGGCTGGACGCCCCTGGTCAGCCGGGCGCCCGTCCTCGTCGAGGGGTGGC
>Ga0307419_10001366_pt1 | contig 12595 bp, 16 predicted proteins | sample SalMarWE160230MG_2_FD_202512 | JGI IMG/M metagenome (GOLD analysis project Ga0307419, IMG submission 202512) | Salt marsh sediment microbial communities from the Plum Island Ecosystem LTER, Massachusetts, United States - WE1602-30 | ecosystem: Environmental > Aquatic > Marine > Intertidal zone... | reverse complement strand
GACATAACACGTATGTTGATCATACAAATAGAATGGCAGATACTGGTTGTTGGATTGATAATAAGGCTTCATTTATCTCAATTAATGACGGGAAAGTTGAAAGCGTTCGGTGGCCAAAAAGGTAGATTTGTTGCGTTGATGTCTTTACTTTATTACTATTTTTAGTAATTCGATGTGGGGTAAATCAATGGCTGACAATACAGACATCACACCAACCTATATGGATGGACCATTTTTCGAACTGAGAGATTATGCATGGATGCTGGCCACCTTTGTGCTTACACCAATCACTGCGGCAGCTCTTGCCAGAACAGGGTATATCCCAATGAATCCGTATATTGCGGCAGTCAATGGTCTGCTAGTTTCGTTTATGTATGTTGGATTTCGTGTCATTAATGCATGGAGACGTTATCAATTATTTAAGAACGCCCTTTCAAAGAAACCTGATGATACACTCATGTCAGAGTGAAACTAAGGGAAATTCAACAAAAACAATAAGGGAGATACGAAACCTTTAGGAATATGATTTCCATATCTAACGAGTACGCTCTCAAATGTCACATCAATCCCCAAAAAGGACAGATAAAGGTTAGTGGCACTATCATCATTCCAGCTACGGAAGAGAGTGCATACTTTATCTTTAATCGAGGTCTAAGATGGACTAAGACAATAAGGCGTACAGCTTCTGGATATCAGAATCTTACAACATCAAAAACAGATATCGTTGAAGTTCCAAAATTCTACAATGGTGATCTTTGGACGTTTGATGTTCAAAGTTCTCGACAAGATGAATTTGTTCTTGAGGTCGAATACAGTGGACAGATACATCCGCCCTCGAGGGATTCCGGTACTCCGACTATGGGCTATATTAAGCGTGATTTCGTTGAACTTGCTTGCTACAGTGCATGGTATCCAGTTCCGTTCAATATGGAAACGAATATGTCATTTGAACTTGAACTTGAAGGACCTGATGATTGGACCTGGAAATCTAATGGAAAGTTGGAGTATGTAGAGAATAACAACGGTTCTACAGTATGGAAATGGAAACAAACCAGACCCGTTAATGATATCGTGGTGGTGGGATTACCAAAGAGAGAAGCCCATCTTGATGAAGAGAGTTTATTTTGGGGACCTAGAAACTTAGTAGGATCACATAAAGTATTAGACAACAGTGCAAAAGAGATGACGAAGTCACTGGAGGACTGGCTCGGACCAAGAGATACCGAAGATTCTGTTCGTTTTGCAATAACACCCAGAAAAGACGGTGGAGCATACGCTCGATCGGGCCTCATTGTTGTCGGCGGAGGTTATTCAACTGATGCAAGCCTTCGTAAGCCAGTGTTACAAGCGATGTGCCATGAGATATGTCATGACTGGTTTTGTAAGGCGAGTGTCAGAACTTATGATAATTGGCTCGATGAAGCATTAGCGGAATATTGCTCCATTATGATTACTGATGATTATCTCGATGAAGGATTCTTGGAATCGCGTATTGAAAAAACGAAACAAATTCTTGAGAAACAGGGGAACATTCCTGCAATCAGAAATTTAACTCGAGAACAAAGAGAGGCATACGCAGCATACTATTACAGAGGATTCCTGCTTCTACATGAAATATCTGAAAAAACTGGAAGAAGTGAATTTCGTAAGATGGTTGGAGAATTTGCGCAAGTCTGTGCCAAACACAAAGCAATCACAACAGAAATGTTTCTTGAATTCTCAGAACAGGCTCTTGGAAAGAAATCACGAAAGATAGCTAATCAATGGTTGGATTACAGTGGAGCTGGTATACCATCCAACTAATCATCATATTTGAGTAAACTCATTCTGCAATTGGTAGAACTATGGTAAATGTTGCTCCCACTGGGGAATCTTCTAAATCGATTGTTCCCCTACACGCAGCGATGATTTGTCTTGTAAGATATAGACCAAGTCCATGTTCTGGGTTAGATCTACCACGCTGAAAGATAATCTTCTTGACTTCATCAGAAATACCCGGTCCACCATCACTTATCGTGACAACCAGATCATTTGATCTTCTGAATATCTTGATATCAGCAACTGGATGTTCGCCGGAATATTGTGCTGCATTTCTCATCAGATTTGCGAAGGCAAATTGAATCATAGATGCTCCTGCAACCTTCAAACTTTCAGTTCCGGGTTGAGCATAGAAAGAGGTCTTCAATCCAAAATCAGCTTTTTCAGCTTGTATTGCTGCACTTTGAACTAGAGGAACTAAGGATAGTTCGTTATCAAGTTCACTAGGCTTGAAAGCTTTTATCAGGCTGGTCATTCGTAGTGCAGCAGCTTGAGCAGATTCCATCAACTCAATAGATTTCGGACTACATCCATCTGGAACCATTAATGCGGTTTCAATGTACCCAAGTACTGCCTGCAAGTCATTGCCTGCATCGTGGCTCATCAGAGATGTATACAATTCAATTATTCGGTGTTGTTGCTCCTGAGTTCTTTGGGTATCCCACATTTGTCTTGTCCAAAAATACAAACCAAATGAAACAATAACAAGTCCAAAGAAAATCATAGCTGTAAAGATGTTCTCGTTCTCAATAGTGGTTGTGTCGAGAAACGCTGCATTTAGTTTTTCAACAGCAGCTATGAATACTAGTCCCCATCCAACACTCAAAGTGAGATGCAGTGTCCTAAAATCAACAAATTTCTGAAATAAAATTAGAAGTGTGTAAGTCACAAGAGCCAGAGCAACGTAGAATGTAATCGTATCAAGTCCGCTCTCTCGAACATCAAAAAAGATATTGTAAACTATGGTGATGCTTAATGCTCCCAGCAAAAAGATAATCGGAAAAACTTCCTTTCTAATATCCACCATTATTTTCACACGCCATCTAGATTTTAGACGTTGCAAATTGAATATTCTGAAGTTCAACTTAGATTCAGGAGCTAAATAACAATGTAAATCCACCGATTATGAATGTATTAACATGCGGAGATTTCTTGCTATTACAGGAAGAAAGTATGATGCGTGTTCAGGTGGGAACATACGAGTCTTTTCAGATATGGAATTGGATAATGCATCATCAAAAGTCCCGCTTAGTATCTTCTCAGTTTCATCTTCTGACACAGAATCCAACTTCTGAGCCATTGTCAAAGCTTCACCATTTGCAGGACATGGCAATTGACATCTCAAGCAACCCATGAGGGCATTATGTGAGTCAGGGTTTATCCAGTCTGGAAATTCACCAGGTACTTCATTATACAATGGTATGCATCTTTCAATATCTAAGACGAAATTATCCTCTGATATGCTCCCAGTAGGACATTGCTTCAAACACACTTTGCAGTTCGAACACGAGTTCATCAACTCAACTTCTTGCCAGTTATCCTCATCAAATGAAAAATCAGTGAAGAAGGCAAATAGTGTCAAGAAACTACCCATCCCATCGACGTAGCATATATTGTTACGGCCGTATTTTCCCAGACCAGTTCTAACTGCAAGACGCTTGAGAAGAACGTGCATTTTAGCATTCTCAACACCATATTTATTGTCACCAACAATCCTGTTCAAAATTGTCGTTTTCAATTGATCTTCTGTAATGCCATCATTGTAATAGTGGGAAAGCAATATCTCGTGAGTCTTCCCTTGATAGTGAAAATCTATTGTCATTAATGGAGTGAAAACAGCCATCACTATAACCGACTTAGCATTGGGGAGTGATTCAGGTAGATGATGTTGCTGCTGATGAATATAGCTTCTGAAGACGGAATTGGTACTGACTTTGCCTTCAGCATCCAATGTTTCGAAATCACTTTGAAGCTCTTGTAAATGCTTGACCGACATGACACGGTATTTGTAGATTGACTCAGGAATACCATTTTCCAAATCTGTTTCCCAAATTCTTGCTTTCATACTAATGAAAATGTTGAATCTCGCTACTTTTCAATCACCTTATTGACGTAACCGATATTCTTCATGCCTTCCGTTGAGTGGGAATCGTTTCTGTTGCAATCTACGCAATCGTTTGGACCAATGAGGAGAGGGGATTGTTTCAACCTGCAATCTTCCGAATTACATCCGTTGCATCCTCGTCCAAGCCAGTGAGAACCATTAGTTTGCCGGATACAGGGTTCCGAATTTTTACTTGATAGAAAGTCTTTGATCCTTCGCTGTACCCTGATTTGATTTCAATATATTCGTCAACGTCTACTCCTTGAAATGCTTCAAGAGGCATCTGAGTTCTGACCAATCCACCTCTTGCTTCTACGATTCTAGCATTAGTCAGGTAGTATTTAGTCCTTCTAGAATTCACAAATTCGAGAATAGTTAGAAAAAGACCTATCAAAATCACGATTAGTAGTCCATTTCCTACAAGAAACCCAAACCAACCATACGCGACAAGTAGAATCCAAGGAGAAAACACCAGACAACATCCACCTCCAAACATCCACCGTGCAGCCATTCCAGCGCGTTGGCTCCATACTACTTCTTCACCAGGATTCAATCCCGTTTCAGGAGGAGAAAAGTCTTCGAACAAATCGTAACCTCTAAACTTGGTGGATTTGTCTAGTACTTTGCTCCTATTATTTGTAGGCTTTCTTGTAGTTATGACTTCAATTGAAGAAAATCAATTCAAACATAATGAAAACCAAAGCTGCTCCAGCAATTTGCAGAGCTAGTTTTCTCTTCGTTCAGGTCGATTATTAGATCTAAGAATGAAAATGACTGAGAATCCTTATAGCAGTAAATATCTATAGAAGGAGTGGAGGGACCACTATGAAAGAAGCAACATCAGCCCACAATTTACGAGGATTGAGTCTGATTGGTGATCTGTATATCTTGATGGGGATGGGATTGATTGCTGCAGGTGTATTCTTCCTCTTTTCAAGTAATCTCATTGGATTAGTCTTTGCTGGAATGGGGATTCTTCTTACAGCAATTGGTCACTATCTCGATGATTTAGAACCGTGGGCGTGGTGGGGAGCATTCCTTGGCAATATAGGTTCAGGAAGCTCGGTAGTCATCATAATTTCAGGGGCACTGCTTGCAATAACAATCAGTATAGTTTACTATTTGCTTGAGGTGACATTGACAATAGCAATTTTCGTGTATCTTCTTCGACCTTCAGTTAGAAAGCTTTTCTTCAATCGCTAAAATGAAAGAAATGGGGCCCGAAGGGGGAATTGAACCCCCGTCAGAGGAGCCACAATCCTCTATGCTGCCGTTACACCACTCGGGCCATGGATTTCACGGCAATTTGAGGCTCTATGATTTTAACTTATTAGGTTATCCTTGGGTGACTGATTGTTCGGTCGATAGCATCCAATCTTACCACAACTTATTATCTTCATTACTTGTCAATAGATGACGTTTCAGGTTTGAACTGTTTACCAATAAATGGTGCTTAACAACCTCCAAAAGGGATAACTAATCTCTTCGATATTGGTCGTCACTATGGAAAGAATAATGAATTTCATAGATAGAAATGCAAACCTTCGAAATCTAGTACTTGGAATACTCAGCAGTATCATCATAATTGCGATAATGAGCACCTTAACACAAATGCTAGTTTATGCGGTCTATGGCAATTTCACAATGCCGGATACAAGATTTGGGTACTCCTTTGCTGATATTCAGGCAGCTTTCAATTCTATTGGTATCGAGGGTCTGAGAGTCTGGGCAATAGCCCATTCACTAGACTTCCTATTTCCACTTGCATACTCGTTTTCAATGATGTTTGGAATAATGTTGGAACTTAATATTGTGAACAAGAATTCTGGTCTTCTGAGAAAGACTATATTCTTACCTCTTGCAGCAGGAATTGCTGATTATATTGAGAATACACTGATTCTCAGTCAGATTATCACGTTTCCAACTCTTTCAGAATTGGTGATATCAATTGCAAGTCTAGTTACATTGGCAAAGTGGGTGTTCCTTATTTTTGGATTTGTTGTGGTCTTCGTTCTACTAATTCTGATTGTTTACAAGAGATTCTCATCAAAAGGGACAACAGAGTAACTCACCTCAACAGACAGTGATTAATACTAGCAATGCCGGGAGCAGATTGGAGTTCTCAGCAATGAAATCTTTAGCAGATGGGATGTATAGAATCCTAAGTGAAGGAGCCCTTACCGTGCTTAGAGAGGCTAAGATCCTTGAAAACAGCGGAAGGTCGATTATCCACTTTGAGATTGGACAGCCAGATTTTCCCACTCCGGAGCATGTCAAGAAGGCGGGTATTCAAGGAATCACAGAAAATTATACACGCTATACTGTAACTGAGGGAATTCCAGAGTTTGTTCAGGCTATTCAGCAAGAGATTCAGACTACACGGGGTTTTACTCCAGACCTAGATCAGATTCTATCACTTCCAGGCGGAAAGCCAGGCATCTATCTCACGATGATTAGTACTGTTAATCCGGGTGATGAAGTAATCTTTCCAAACCCTGGATTTCCAACGTATGGTTCCCTTAGTCAATATATAGGTGCAAAATCTATTCCCATCAGGCTAAAAGAAGAGAATCAATTCCGTATGGATCCCGTAGATATCGCTGAGAAAATGACTCCTCGGACCAAACTGATAATCTTGAACTCTCCTCAGAATCCTACTGGGAGTGTGATGACAAAATCAGAGTTGGAGCACGTTGCAGAAATTGCAAGAGAGTATGATTGTTTCGTTCTTTCCGATGAGATATACTCCAAGATCCTCTACGATAGAGACTTCTATTCTGTTACCTCGTTTGATGAAGCAAGCGAACGATCACTTGTTCTGGATGGATTCTCAAAATCCCATTCAATGACTGGATGGAGGTTGGGATATTTAGTGGGTCCAGCACCATTGATTCAGAAAATAAGCACCTTAGTTGTGAATACATTTACCTGCACGTCTGAATTCATCCAAAAAGCAGGAATTGCTGCACTTACAGGACCTACGGATCATCTCGAAATAATGATGAATGCGTTTCGTACGCGGCGAGAGATTCTCGTTAATGGGTTGAATGAGATTCCGGGAGTTACTTGTCAAATGCCAGCAGGAGCGTTTTATGCCTGGCCAAATATCACTGGTACAGGGTTATCATCACAGGAGCTAGCTCATTATCTACTGCATGAAGCAGGTATTGCTTGTCTTCCGGGAACAGCATTTGGATTGGGAGGTGAAGGATACCTGAGGTTCTCATATGCTACATCCATTGATTTAATCGCTGAAGCAATCCCATTGATTAAACATGCTATTGAGGGGCTTGAAAAATGACAAGAGAGGTTATTGTTGTCGCTTACGATAATAATTGGCCAACACTGTACCAACAGGAGATTATGAGAATTAAAGATGTGTTGGAAAAGGAGATTGTATCTGCACATCATATAGGTAGTACTTCAATTCCTGGTATGAGTGCCAAACCCATTATTGACATACTTCTTGAGGTCAAAGATATCGCACAGATAGATAGTTACAACACTGAGATGGAAAAACTAGGCTACGAACCCCGTGGAGAACTTGGGATTCCTGGAAGGCGGTACTTTAGTAGGGAGGAACCAAAAGATGTTCGGACTCATCACATTCATGCATATCAAGTAGATAATAGGGAATTAGAACGACATCTAGCCTTCAGAGATTATATGATTGCACACCCAAAAAATGCAAGAATCTATTCAGATCTTAAGCGGGTTCTCGCACGAAGGTTCCACTGGGATATAGATGGATACATTTCAGGAAAACACCTCTACGTGGAAAGAATGGAGAAAGTCGCTGTTGAATGGTACAGGACCCTAGATACACACAAGAACTGATAGTATTCATGATATGGCATATTGTGTGTGACTAACGTCCTGTGGCCTTTAAGAGCTCAATCTCATCTTCCAGATTTGTCACTCGCTCGTTCATTTCAAGAAGAGTGTTAAGTAAGACAGATACAAGATAGCCATAGTTCACTGCATACTTGTTATCCTCACGATCAATAATGCTTGCTTCTTCTAATCGCCTAGCAGCATTAGTGATAGATTGTTTTGATACACTTCGTTTGTTCATTAGCAAGTCCACAGATTTACGGACTTCACGAGGTTCAACAGGCTCACCCTTTAGATTGCTGAGTAGACTATGAAGAACCATCAATCCAGCAGTCATACGCGGGTTTGTCAATTTTACAAAAGCCACATCAAGATCTAGTACCATAGGTCTCTCCTACACGCAGGGTCGTGTATTCACAGTAAACGTTTGTACGGTGAAAAAGCTTCTGCCCATTCTTTTAGCGTTGATTGAGAGGCTTTTTTACGGGCATCAAATAGTAAACGTTTACCGTAAAATTGGGTATGGCAAAAAGAACATATCTAGGTAATGTATCCACATTGTGAGAGTGAATGTGGTGGGTAAACAACTTGATAGGGTCATATTCGTTGCAGTTATACATACGGACCTTGAGAGTGTAGAAAAAGTACGAAGGGTTGTGAGAGAAGTTCAACCTGCTGTTGTTGCAGTTGAATTGGACCATGAACGGTACGAACATCTCTCAAATCCTGGTACTCAAGAAGAACTAGCCACAATGCCATTAACGGGGGATACCGCGCAGGACCTGATGCAACAACTTGCAATTATGGAGAAAGCCCTTGGAGGAATAACAGGGTCCAATGTCGGTGATGAAATGATGACCGCCATAGAAGAAGGTCGTGCAATCAATGCGAAGATTGCTCTAGTTGATAGACCAATGAAAGCAACAGTTCAAGCAATGATGAGAGCCCCCCTTGATGAGATCTATCGTTTGACCAACATGCTGCCCGATGCGACCAAGGATATTGAAGATGGAGGAGCATTTGATCTCTTGGATATGTTGAAGGAGGATGGAGCTGTTGACGATATCATGGAACAATTCCGTTCTGAATTTCCAGGATTAACAAGGGTCTTGATTGAAGAGAGAGATCAATACGTAGCAAATGCACTTCATTTCATTCTAAATGATGTTCAAGGACCGATAGTAGCTGTTCTTGGTGCTGGTCACATACAAGGCGTTAAATCAGCCCTTGAAGTATTGCTGGAGGATAATTAGAAACCAAGTGATGCTACTAGCTCGGGAATACCGAACCCAGTCTTAGCACTGACTTTATGAACAGAGAGATTTGCATCTACTTCGCGGATATCCTTCACTAAAGCATCAATATTAAATTCCAATACTTCTGCAAGGTCGATTTTATTGATTACTATCATATCAGCTCTTTTGATTGTTAGTGGATGTTTCTGGATCATATACGGGCCCTCAGTCACACTAACTACTACAATTTTCTTATCAGCTCCAAGAGAATATCCTGCTGGACAGATTAAATTCCCAACATTCTCAATGAAGACAATATCGTAGTTTGAGAGGTCAACATCATCCAGAGCAACACGAATCATTCTTGCATCAAGATGGCATGCAGTACCGGTATTGATTTGAACAGTGTCAACCCCATGGGAACCAACTCGGTTAGCATCAATATTTGTAGCAAGGTCTCCAGCTATCATGAGAATTTTGTGCTGATCACGCAGACGCTCACATAAAGTTTCAATTAACTGAGTCTTTCCAGTTCCAACAGAACCCATAATATCAAAAACAGTTATCCCGTGTTTCTTGAATAGAGCCGCATTTAATGCAGCGGCATCTTCATTAGCACCAAATAGATCTTTACGAATATTGATATTCACAGTCTTGTGTTGGTCAGTCATATTCTACTTGCCTTCTTTTTCATATAGTTCTTTAATCTGGTTTTCAGAGTATAGATAATTCCCAACTATCGGTCGAATGATAGCGCGTTCAATTACAAGTGCTACAGCAGACCATAGAAATGCTTGAGCCATGTCAATCGAGGCTGCAATCAGATTGACAATTACTGGATCAACAAATGAAGAGAAGACAGTCATTGTTGGTATAAACCCACCAATAATACCACTACCTAGAATAACCATAGTGTAGTACTTCAAATTGTCACGTTTTACAAAGTATATTGCATATCCAGACCCAATTCCCAAGCATATATTTCCAAACATAGGAAGAATCGGAATCTCAGTTCCCGTTAAGGCACCGGATACTCCAACGATTGCACCTACAATCGCACCACCAGGTATTCCCCCTACGATGCCTCCAAGAATTGAAAACATGAATCCGGGAGTAAGAACAACAGCATTAGGAATAATAGGGATTTGAATGGTATACCTGACAACAATTCCGATAGCCGCAATCATTGCAATAGTTGAAAGTGCAACTGTGTTTATTCTAATAGGTACAATTGACATTGAAACTTGCCTCAGTGTCGTATTCTACTGAGACGTTTGCGACCAGCTCTCTTTCAAGAAGCTTTTGGTTGCTCGATACCAGTCTTCAAGTTGATCAAGGATTTGGTCTCTAACAATTTCAGATTTTTCAGCACTGTATTCGTAATAGTAACCACCACGTTCAATCGTGTGAGCGTCACGGTTAGCTAGTCCCTTTGAATGAAGTTTATTCAGTACCCTTTGTACAGTGCTTCGATCTTTACTAATACGCTCGGCAATCTGTTCCACTGTTTTAGGGCCAGATATCAATGAGAAATATACATCTAGCTCACTATTTCGGAGCCCAAAGGCACAACAGAGTAGATCGGAGGGTTTGTTAAAGCTCTTGTTGAATAGACCTACCATCGGATTGCGAGCGCTCATGACTCATATCATGAAAATATATCAAAATAAGGGTTGTGTATAGACGATGCACAATCGATTTTGATATAATACTTCGGTTCAAATGGTTATACTTCAGATTCTATACGGGGTACCTCTAGTGGAATTTAGTCAATTTCGTAACAATCAAGATAATGACTCAATTGAACGGCGTGAGATTATTGGTTCACGCGTTCAACCAATCAACATTGCACCATTGAAAGGAGCAATCGACGCAGATCCTGTTCGATTGAAGGTTTTAAAGGTGCTTGCAGAAGATGGAGAATGGGTCACCACTGCAGATTTATTGCGAGCTGCTCGTCATGTGAGGCCCATTGTAGGTGCGGTCACTATAGGAACGATCTTGAATGGCATGAATGATCTGGTTTCATCACGATTGATTATTAGTAGAACATCCCTCACTTCTGGAATTGATTGGGCAGAATGGAGAATCAATCCAGACTGGCTTGTGCAGACACGTAAATTGCTTCAGATGATGAGTCGGCCTAAATTTCAACCAGCAACTCATGAGGATTTTGAGGGTAAAGTAGATCGATTGTTAGGCGACACAACATAGCTGTTACTCATATTTGGGTATCTAACAACAAATGGGTAGATTCTTAAGTGGTCGCTTCTCGCAAAAGAATCATGGTCGATACCTCTACTAATAAGGCAGTATCAATGGCGACACAGTCTACAGGTGAGGATTCTCTCGAGCTAACAGGAGAATCTGAGAGTAGTGAGAGAATTAAGCAGATAGTCACAGCTAGTGTTCTCGCTTCATTGTCTATTGCTATTGCTCCCAGTGCAACTATGCTTGCCAGAGTAGCAGGATGGGGTATTGCACTCTTTGACCCGGTGTCGTTATTCTGGATTGCAGCCTTTTTACTTGGAGGTTATCGTGTAGGAATCATTAGTATGTCAGCGGGGACACTTGGTCTTTTCCTATATGATCCCACTGCGATTGGACCAGTCTTCAAATTTGCTGCAACTTTACCAATGATATTGATTCCCCTGTATGGCGTAATAAAACTGAGAAGCAATGTAGGGGGGGAGGCCCTTTCAAGACCCAAGTTTTACGCAGTAATGATGTTTCTAGCGTTCTTGGTGCGTCTTGCAATCATGATACCTGTTAACTTTCTATATTGGGGTCTAATTCTACCTACATTAGATACTGCAACCATAGTTTACATTCTGGTGGTTGTTCTAAGTATAAACTCAGTACAAAGTATAGGAGATGCTGTAGTACCATATTTGATAATTCATCCAACTGGGATCTTCAAACATTTTGGAATGTGGTAATTTCACATCATAGTGAATAACCGGCATTCGCTTAAATAGATAGAAGCATCATTCATTGTTAGTGTTCCCCCACAGGTGAATGGGTTATGGTTCGACGCTGTGAATTCTGTGATAGTCCTGTACCAGCTGATGCAACAATTTGTCCAGTCTGTAGAGAGGAGATTGCAGAAGAGACCCTTGAGAGGATCCTGCCATTATTGAAGAGACCTGAAGCAAAGGAAGTGCGCTTCATGGGTATTTTCGCACGATTGTGGGGCGTTATTAGAAGACCTTCTGCAACCTTTCGTGATATTGGTCAAAGACCAGAAGCAGCTGGGCCGCTCATTATTATCTTGGTTAACGCAGCTATAATTGCAGGTCTCTTTCTATCATTGTCATCCAGGGTTACAACCGTTGTTGTACTGAATGCAACCTCAGGAACAACCGCAAATGCAAACCTTCTTGTTAGTCCACATGGATCGTATTTCTTTCTCTTGGCATTGATAGGTATGCTACCGAACATAATGTTAGGAATAATCTATCTTATTATTGGAACAGCATTTGCACACTTCGCATTCAAATTAGCGGGAGGTGCTGGGGGAAAAATGAAGACTCTATCCATTGTTGGATACAGCATGATTCCAGTCATTTTCGTACGACTTCTTTCAATCATTATCGTACTTGCA
>Ga0307419_10001365_pt1 | contig 12596 bp, 12 predicted proteins | sample SalMarWE160230MG_2_FD_202512 | JGI IMG/M metagenome (GOLD analysis project Ga0307419, IMG submission 202512) | Salt marsh sediment microbial communities from the Plum Island Ecosystem LTER, Massachusetts, United States - WE1602-30 | ecosystem: Environmental > Aquatic > Marine > Intertidal zone... | reverse complement strand
CCAAATTCGAATCGATCATTGCCTACAATCATCCGCTGCTCGACCGCAAATTCGGCTACCCCGCTTTTCGCCCGGTGATCAGCGACGACGAGATCAAACGGATGATCGAGGATTTCGTCATCGCCGCCGAGCGGGCGCAGCAATGCGGTTATGACTTCGTCGACATCAAACATTGCCACGGCTATCTCGGCCATGAATTGCTCAGCGCGCACACGCGGCCGGGACCCTATGGTGGCAGCCTGGAAAACCGTACCCGCTTCCTGCGAGAAATCGTCGAGGGCATCCGCACCGAGGCGCCGGGCCTGCGGATGGGTGTGCGGCTGAGCGCAATCGACACTGTGCCGTTCAAGCCGGATCCCGCCACTTCCGAGCCCGGCGCGCTCGGCCCGGGTATTCCGGAGGAGCATAGCCTGCCCTACATCTACGCCTTCGGTGCCAACCCGGAGAATCCGCTCGAATACGATTTGACTGAGCCAAAGGCGTTCCTCAATATTCTGCGCGGGCTCGACATCCGCTTCGTCAACCTGACGATCGCCAGTCCCTACTACAATCCACATTACATCCGGCCGGCACTCTATCCGCCGTCTGACGGCTATCATCCGCCAGAGGACCCGTTCATCGGCGTCATGCGCCATCTCGCGGTCGTGCGCGATCTAAAGCAGGCATTCCCCGATTTCTGCTTTATGGGCAGCGGCTATACCTATCTGCAGGAGTTCTTCCCAAACGTCGCGCAGGCAGTAATTCGCCAGGGCTGGGCCGATGTGGTGGGGCTTGGGCGCATGATGCTCGCCTACCCCGAGCTGATGCAGGACGTGCTCAACGGCCGCCCCGTCCAGAAGAAGCGTCTGTGCCGCACCTTCAGCGACTGTACCACGGCGCCGCGTAACGGCATCGTCTCGGGCTGCTATCCGCTCGACGCGCATTACAAGAAGTCGCCGCAGTTCAAAGAGCTCGCTGCGGTCAAGAAGCCGGCAAAAGCAACGGCGGGGTAACATGCCGCGCCGCATCGCGCTTCTCGGTACCGGCATTATGGGCGCGCATATGGCGCGCCGCTTGGCTGAGGCCGGGTTTGCGGTCACCGTATGGAATCGAACGGCAGAAAGAGCCGCGAAACTCGCAACTTTCGGAGTTCGGCAGGCGCCGAGTCCCTCCGCTGCCTGCGCTGAGGCCGACGTTACGATCGTCATGCTAAGCAACGGGCCGGTGGTCGAGGAGGTGCTGTTCTCGGACGATGCAAGCGGACGCAAGCCGACGGAAGCGTTGCCGCCGGGCGCGGTGCTGGTCGTCATGAGTTCGATCCCGGTCGAGGTCTGCCAGTCACAGGCGCAGCGCCTGATCGCGTGCGGGGTCGAATATGTCGACGCGCCGGTATCCGGCGGTGAAACCGGCGCGCGAGACGGCACGCTCGCCATCATGGCGGGCGGCGATGCCGATGTCGTCGCCGGATTGTCGGATGTCTTTGCTCCACTCGGGCGCCCGACCCGGCTTGGGCCAGTTGGCACCGGACAACTGACAAAGCTCGCCAACCAAGTCATTGTCGGCGGCACCATGATCGCGGTGGCCGAAGCGCTGCATTTCGCCACGCGCGGCGGCGCCGATCCCGCGGCGGTTCGGCGCGCCTTGAGCGGCGGCTTTGCCGATTCGAAGATTCTCACGCTGCATGGCGAACGCATGGTGGAGCGCAATTTCGTGCCCGGCGGTCCCGCCGAATATCAGTTGAAGGACATGCGCACGGCGCAGGAATTGGCCGGCAAGCTGGGACTGCAGCTGACCCTACTCGATAGCATGATCACGATTTTCAGCGATATGATCGCGCACGAAGGTCCCGGCCTGGACGTGGCCGGCGTCTTGCTCGAGGTTGAACGCCGTTCGTAAGGTGCCTGCGAATCTTGGAAAGGATGTATGATGACTGGCCGGGTTGAGTTGTCCATGGCTGATGGCGTGGGGCGAATCATCCTGGCGCGGCCGGAGAAACACAATGCAATCACGCGGGAAATGGCCTTGGAGCTTGCCCGCATCTGCCGCGAAATTGATGCCAACGATAAGATTCGCGTTGCCACCATCACGGGGGCTGGCGAGCGCGCCTTCTCCGCCGGCAGTGATCTCAACGGCCTCGCCGATCTCTCCGAAATCTGGGCATTTCGCAATCGCGTGGAATATGCTGCCGTGGTGCGCGATATCCGTAAGCCGGTGATCGCCGGTCTCAAGGGCTGGGTGCTGGGCGGCGGCATGGAGATTGCGCTCGCGGCCGACATTCGCATCGCCGGCCGGAGCGCTCGTATCGGTGGACCGGAAGTCACGCGCGGTTGGGTCGGCGGCGGTGGTGCCTCACAGATGCTGCCGCGACTGGTCGGCTACGGCCAGGCGATGCGCATGTTGCTGGTCGGCGATCCTGTCGATGCCGGGGCGGCGCTGCGCATGAGGCTGGTGGAAGAAGTCGTCGAGGACGCCAAGGTGATGGTACGCGTCGACGAACTCGCGGCCATCATTGCCGCGTTTAGCCCTACCGCGACGCAGGCAGTAAAGGCCGCCGTGCGTGCGGCCCTGTCGATGCCGCTCGAAGCCGGCCTGCGTTACGAGAACGAAATTCACGTCATCTGCATGACCGACAAGGGCCGCGCCGAGGGCATCAAGGCGTTTCAGGAGAAGCGGCCGGCGCGGTTCTGATGTCGGTCGGCGTTGGATCGGCCCTGTGCCTGTCGCAAATTAGATCCGCACATATTGGTGATGCAATCCGCCAAAGACCGGTCGGCCGACTATGAGGCCAACAGATTGGACGGCGCGCGAAAAAGGGGCATCCTTGTCCAAAAACAGGTGCGTGCGTGTCTCATTGCAGTAGTTCAGCTACGACCGCAGCAGGTGCCGGGCACTCGCCAAAGACGATCACGTGGTCAATGCATTCTCGCCGGATCGACCTGATCAGCCGCTCCGCATAGCCGTTTTGCCAAGGCGACCGCGGGGATGTGGGGCGATCGCGGATGCCCATGGCACGAACACATCGGACGAATACCTCGCCATAGCATCGATCGCGGTCACGGATGAGGTAGCGTGGAGCCTCGATCTGGCGTGAGCCTGCGACGGATGTCCGGCTGAAGAAGCGCATTGTCCGCGAACTCATCCGCGAAGTGATCGCCGACCTTGAAGCGGCAGGCGGAGAAATCGTTTTGATCGTGCATTGGATAGGCGGCGTTCACACCGAACTGCGCCTGCCGCGCCGGCAGCGTGGACAGCGCAACAGCACCGCAAAGGGAATCGTCGAAGCGGTGCGCTTGCTCGCGCGCATTTGCAGCGACAATGTGATCGCTGGCCTACTCAATCGTAATGATCTTCGCACCGGACACGGCAATCGCTTTACCCGTGAGCGAGTGACCTCGCTGCGCAGCCACCATCACATCCCCGTGCATCGCCCGGAGATCGCTGACGCTGAGGGTTGGATGAACCTGAGCAAAGCCGCCGCTCGGCTTGGCATCAGTGCCAAAATACTTCGCATCGCCGCGGAACGAGGTCACATCGACGCGGTCCACCCGCTCGGCGAGGGACCCTGGTTGTTCAACCGCTCCGTCCTTGAGCAGTCGACCCGCCACCAACACGGACGGTCTTTTCCGGGAAGGCCGGAAAATCGCTACCATGTGCTACAGTTCAGACATGCTGGTTCGTCCGACCTGGCATCCGGACCGCGGCAGAATTGACGGACTCGATTATCGTTTCATATTGGGACTGTGCATCTAATAACAGCGGTGCGCGCAATGCGATCAAGATCGAAGGAGGTTGAATGTCCGACTAGGTGAGGGTGCCGTCGAAGGGCAAGGGTTTTGAGCGGTCGAAGGGGTCGAGCGCTCAAGCAAATGCCTGTTCCGCACGATCCGCCGACAGCCATCCGCGGTCGTGCTGCGGTTTACGAAGACCCATATCCGCGCGTTGCCGTTCCCCAAATCATATCCTCGCGCAGCGATGATGCAGCTGTCCCGATCGCAAATGTCATCCGGTGGTTCCGGGAAATCCTATCCGGCCGGACTCTCACGGTGAGGCAGAATCGGCGCATCATAGCATTTGATGCTTGCGCTCCTCCACTTGCTTACAGGCTTTATCGCCAATCTGTTCAAGTTGCGACGACGGCAGAGGCCGCGAACCTTGCCCTCCGTCATCAAGTCACTATCGCGTTGAGGCGACGAGCGGCACGTCTGCCGCTGCAGGGCAGCGGCCGCGCGCTACTGGTGTCGTTGCCGAAAATCAAACCCGCGCGTAGGAATGATGCGGTCCTAAAGGATCAGCACAGTAACGATGGCTCCATGCGGTTGAACGGCTGGGATTCGGGAACCACAACTGTTCAAGAAGCGGATCGGCTCATGAGTCATATGAGTGTGACGCAAGAGGGCCGCATCGCCGCGTGGCGCTGCGACCCTGATCGCCTCACTCACGCGCCATGGGCGCAACGACCTCGTCATACGGATAAGCCTGCGGCATGATTTTCAGGTCGACCGAAATCTTCTGGGTTTCCTCGACATGCGCCTTAGGGAATTTCCCGTTCGGCGAATAGACTTTGTACATGTGCTCGAGCGCTGACTTCAGGATCTCCGGATTGGTCTTGGGGAAGCGCTTACTGGCGACCTCGAACACCTCGTCGTGATGGCTCCGGATGAACTGCTGCGCCTCAGCGAGCGCGTCGAAGATCGCCTTGGCTTCCTTCGGCGACTTCTCGAGGAACGCCTTGCCAGTCGACAGCGGCGCCGATGAGAACGCATCAAGTTTGGCTGCGACGTCGACCACCACGGTTGCCAGCCCCTCCTTCACCGCAATGGAGACGAACGGCTCGAACAGCATCACGGCGTCGGCCTGCTTGCTCTTGAGGGCGCCGAGCAGCGAGGGGCCGCCGCCGACCGAGACCAGGCTGATGTCTTTGGCCGGATCCATGCCGGCCTGCTTGACGAAATAACGCGTTAAGTTGGCGGTGAGCGATCCAGGGCTAGTGACCGCGACGGTCTTCCCCTTGAGATCGGCGACCGACTTTATGCCGGCGCCAGTTCGGCCAAGCAGGGCGAATGGCACCCGCGAGTTTTGCGCAAAGAACAGCATGACGTCGACGTCCTTGGCGCGCATCAGGCCGACCTCGGGAAAACCGGTGCCGACGATCTGCACCTCGCCGGCGACGTAGGCCTTCATCGCTTCGCCGCCGCCGCGGCTGACGATGACGTCGACACCAACGCCGTGCTTCTTGAAGAAGCCCTTGTCCTGCGCGATGTAGATCGGCATCGACTCCAGCGACGCCACCGGCAGAGCGATCTTTACTGGCTCGGCTGTGGCCATGGCCGGCGCTATGACAAGCGCAGCCATCATGGCAAACACTGACTTCAATCGTCGCATGATATCCTCCCGTTCCGGACGCGGCGCGTCCCGTTTGGCTTTATTACTTCTCGTCGAAAAACCGCCAGCGCACGAGCAACGGCCCCATCGCGTCGATGGTGAGACTGAGAATTCCGGCGAACACGGCGAGCGCGATGATTCCGAGGTATAGGGTCGGCGTGTCGAGCGTACCCGACGCATAGAGGATCATATGGCCGAGCCCGGAGCGAGAAGCCACGAACTCCCCGATCACCGCACCGATCAACGCTAGGCCGGAGCCGATCTTGAGCCCAGTATAGACGCTCGGCATCGACGACGGCACCACCACCTTCCAGAAGATCTGCCAGCGATTGGCGCCCATCACCCTGAGTGCATCGACCAGCGTGTGCTCGAGCCGCAGCGAGGCCGTATAGACCGGGATGAACATCGCGAAGAACACGATGTAGACGCTGACGCCAATCTTGGAGAGCAGGCCGAGGCCCAGCCATAGGATGAACAGCGGTGCGATCACGATCACCGGAATACCGTTGAGCACCATCAGGAATGGCTCGATCACTCGTGACAGCGTGCGCATCTGCGGCAGCACCAACCCGACCGCGATGCCGGCGAGTGAGCCGACGACCAAGCCGAGCAGGGTCTCGAACACGGTGATGCCGATATTGGACAGCAGCGTGCCTTGCGCCAGCTGAATTCGAAAAGCATCGGCGATCTGGCTCGGGCTGGAGAAGAATAGCTGGCTGAGCAGCCCGTATCGCACGCCGAGTTCGGCGCCAAGCAGGATCACCACCAGCACGATGAGCCGGCCCGTGAAGACCAGGAGCGTATGACGGGACAGGCTCATGCCGCGTTGTCCATTCCGGTGACGCTGATGTCGAGTGCGTCCCATATCCGTCTGAAATAGGTGGTGAACTCGGGCATGCCCGGCACGTCGGCTACGCTCTTGGCGTCGCGACTGAACGGGATCTCGAAGGTCTCCTTCACCGTGGCCGGGCGCCGAGTCAGCACCACGACGCGGTCGGCCATCGAGATTGCCTCAGCGATGTCGTGGGTCACCAGCACCATGCTGCGCTTGCCGGCGCGGCAGATCTTGACCACGTCATTCTCGATCACGACGCGGGTCTGAGCGTCGAGGGCGGCGAACGGCTCGTCGAGCAACAGCACCTCCGGCCCCATGGCGAGCGTCTGTGCCAGCGCGGCACGCTTCTGCATGCCGCCCGACAGTGCGTGTGGATATTTCCGCTCGAAACCGCTGAGGCCATATTGCCGCATCAGCGTCACCGCCTTGTCGCGCCGACTGTCCTTGGGTTCGCCGCGAATTTCCAAGCCCAGCTCGACATTCTCGACCACCGAGCGCCACGGCAGCAGCGTGCTCTGCTGGAACAGCATGCCGATCAGCCGGCTAGGGCCGTCGACCGGCTTGCCGTCGAGGATCACTTTGCCCGCGGACGGTTTACGCAAGCCGTTGGCGAGACTGAGCAGGGTGGACTTGCCGCAGCCGCTGGGGCCGATCACGGCGACGATCTCGTCCGCGCGGCAGGCAAACGACACGTCATGCAGCACTTCGACCCCGTTGCGGCGGCCGGCAAAGTTGAAGCTGACGTTGCGAAACTCGAGCACCTGCCGCTCCGTCAGCGAGCATTGCTGGCGCCGGTCACCGGCTTACCGATGCCGAGCGGCTCGGCGTCGATCAGGACGAAGGCGACCCGCGCGCGTTTCTGACTGCGGTTGGTCCAAGCATGGTTGGTGCCGCGCTGGACCATGACGTCGCCGGCTTTCAGGGTCACTGTGGAGTCGTCCATGTCCATGTCGATCTCGCCCTCAAGCACGATCACGTAGTCGAGACTTTCGGTCCGGTGCATATGCGGCGAGTTGCCGGGTGGGAAGTCGATCACGGCAAACCGCGAGCCGCGCGCCGGCGGCGCGGTGCCGAGAATGCGCGCGCCCATGTCTTCGATGTCTTCGCCGGCCGAGATCGCAGCCGGGCAGCGGTCGGTGCACCAAATCACGGTCGAGACTGTGCCGGGGGAAGGATATTTGGCGTTGCTGGCGGCATGGTCGATCAGCACCTTGGCGACGTTGCCGGCATCATGGCCGGTGACGACGCGACGGATCGGCGGATAATCGGGTTTATCATTGCTCATGGGCACCGCTTCGCTCATAGGGCGATAGCCTGGAAGTCCATCGGATAGCTATGCATGCGCCGCGCACCGGTCTCGGTGATGTGCACCGTGTCGGCGAACACGCAGCCGGTCTTGCCGTCGCGCCATTTCGGATCGAACAGGTCGATGTTGAACGCGAACACCATGCCGGGGCGGAAGCTGTCGCCCACGGTTTTCAGGGCTTCCTGGTCGGCCTTGAGCGCATGGTGACGGTAGCGCGGATATTCCAGCGAGGCGAGGCCATGGCCGTGAATGCCGGTTTCGCACATGCCAAGCCCCTGGCCGTGGATCACGTCGCGGACATGGTCCATCGCCGCCGTGATTGGCCGGCCCGGCCCGAACAGCTTCATGCCTTCCGCAAAGGCGGTGACGCAGCCGTCATATATGCGGCGCTGCTCTGGCTCGGGATCCCCGAGCGAGAAGGTGCGCTCGACATGCGTGAAGTAGCCCCCGGTCTTGGGGTGGATTTCACAGGTAATCAGGTCCCCGAGCTCCATTGCCCGGGTGGTCGGCAACCGAAACGGGTGCGGGTAGGGGTAGCGGTCGCAGGCCCAGAGAAACAGCGTCGGCTCCTCGCCGCCATTGGCCAGCATGGTTTCCATCATGCCGCCATAGACGTCGCTTTCCCGCACGCCGGGCCGCGCGGTCTCCCGGCAGGTTGTGAGCATGGCGTCACCGAGCTGGGCGGCGCGCTTGAGGATGGCGATCTCTTCGCTGCTCTTCACAGTGCGGATCAGCTCGAGCATGTCGTCGAGATTAACGAACTCGGCCTTGGGCAAGAGACTTGTCAGCCTTTCATAGATGCTGTGCGGCAGCCAACCGTCGGGATCGAGCGGGCCGGCCAACCCGTCCATGCCGATGCGGGCGCTGGCGAGGCCGAGCTCCTTGAGCCGGTCCGCGACGGTGTCGGCCCAGGGGCCGCGCCGCGGCCGCACATCGCCGACCCAGTCCTGGCTCGCTTTCCAGCCCTCGACGAAGGTCGGCATCAGCACGAAGCAAGTCGGATCGCCCCGGCGCGGAAACACCAGGATGTTATGCTCGCTGTTGCCGCCGACCGGACATAGATAGCGGGCATTGGCGGTACAAAAATCCCACATCGCCGGCCAGCCCCACAGCACCAGGACGTCGAGGCCGCGCTCCTCCATGGCCCGACGCGTTGTCGCCCAGCGGCGGTCGCGTTCGGCGAGGGATAGGCGGGGCAGTTCGAGACGGTCGCGCATAATAGATCTCCGCTCAGTCGCCGTGCGCCCGCATGCGCTCAAGGCTGTCAACGTAGTCGCTGATGGCGCGCTGGGGACCGTACTCGGGCTTAAAGCCGAGCTCGTCGCGGGCCCGCGAGACGTCATAGACGCCGTGTGGTGGGTAAGGCGTGCCAAGAAAGTTCAGGCCCGGTCCGATTTGGATGTCGGCGCCGGGGATCCTGGCGCGAACGACCTCGGCGAGTTCGTTTAAAGTGCGACCGACGCCGGAGCCGATGTTATAAATGCGGCTTGGCACCTTCTCCGCGACAGTCGCCAGATAGATGCCGAGTGCGGAATCCTTGTTGTAGATGAAGTCATCCTTGGCTTCGGCGCCGGCGGGATGGTGGAACGGCTGGCCGTTGAACGGCGCCTCGACGATTCGGCTGGTGACGCCCATGTTGCCGTGGCGCGCGGTCTTGCCCGGGCCATAGGTGGTGGCGAAACGCAGCACCGCGACGTCGACGCCATGGTTCTTGGCGTAATAAATGCCGGCGTGCTCGCCCATCAGCTTGGCGCTGTCATAGATGCGCTGCGGGTTCTTGGGCATGTCCTCGGGCATCGGCTTGTAGCGCGGCGGCCCGTAGTCGCCGGTTACCGGCCCGTAGACGCCTTTGGCGCTGGTATAGACGACGCGCTTGATCTCGAACAGTCGGGCTGCCTCCAGCACGTTGACCATGCCCATGACGTTGACCTGGACGCTCAACGCGGGGTTGGCGGCCGACACCGCGCCGACGAAGGCGGCGGTATGCGCGATATGGGTGATCTTGTGCCGCTTGATCACGTCGAGCAGGCGCGCCCAGTCCAGGATATCGCCGGCTTCGAAATCGATCTTCTCGCTGATGTCGGAGATCAGCCGATCGTCGCGATGGCGGGCGAACACTACCGGACGGTACCCTTCGCAGACGAATTTCCGGCTGGCCTCGGCGCCGATGACGCCCATACCTCCGGTGATCAGCACCTTCATTCCGCTCCTCCCCGGGTCCTGTACGGCGGGTCTTCTTATTAACTCTCCGGTGAGTTAAGAGAGTGCGGCAACGGTTGTCAAGAATCGCGCCGAGCGCCGATGGCGCGCGGGTTAGGGTCAGCTGCGCAACCGCGACACGAACCGAGGTCGCGAGAGGATGAGGAATGATCAAGAACGGACGGACCGCTGCGACGCTGCGCAGCGCCCACGGCGCCACGACGCCGATGACGACACTGGAGCCCGCGCGGGCGCGCGGGCGGGGCAAGGCGCGGCGCGCCGCTTCGGACGAGCGGGTGGCGCCACGCAAGCGCGACGCCGCGGCGACCCACGCCAAGATCCTCTGTGCCGCAATGGACGAGTTCGCGGCGCGCGGGCTGCCGCACGCCCGCATCGAGGATATCGCCGCGCGCGCCGGCGCCAACCGCCGGATGATCTACTACTATTTCGGGAGCAAGGAGGGGCTCTATCTCGCAGCGCTAGAGATGGTCTATCAGGAGCTGATCGACGAGGAGCGGAAGATCAACGTCGATGAGATGAGTCCGATCGACGCTATCACCGCGATGATCAGCCTCAAGATCGATCACTACACACGCTATCCGCGGTTCATCGCCTTCCTCAATATGGAAAACTTGTACTGCGCGCGGCATCTCAAGCAGTCGAAGCGGCTGCGAGAGTTCAAGACGCCGCTGACCGAGATCATCAGCCGGGTGCTGGAGCGCGGCCAGCGCGCCGGAATTTTCCGCTCCGGGATTGATCCGATCGATCTGTATATTTCGATCTGCGCACTGGGATACATGTATTTTTCCAATCAGCACACCTTGGGGGTGATCTTCGGTCGCAAGCTGATCACTCCCAAAGCGCTCGAGCAACGCAAGGCCACAATCAGCGACATCGTGATTAGCTACCTGACACGGCGGGAGCACAGGCTCGGCAACACGACGATCCGGATGGCGTGAGCGCGGACGCTTGCAACAGGGGGCCATCGTTACCATGCCGATTTTATCAGGGCTGCATCATTGCTACGCGCGGATATAATTTTCGGAAACGACAGCACGTCGCTAGCGCTGCCCACGGCGAACGGCACGATTACTTGAATGGGTGGGGTAGATGTCGGTGACGATTATTGGAGCGAGACCCTCGCTCGGTTCGTCGATCAGCAAAACTTTGGGATCGCCGACCAGCACGCGCGCCACGGCGAGCATCTGCTGCTCGCCGCCGGAGAACGTGGTGCCCTGCTCATGCCGCCGCTCCTTCAGGCGCGGCAGCCGCTTGTAAACCCGCTCCAGCACCTCCCGGTTATCTGCGGCGCTGCGCCGCGACGCTTGCAGAAACCCCAACGTCAAATTCTCTTCGACCGACAAACCCGGAAAGATGCGCCCGGTCCCATCCAAACACGTCTCGGCCAGCTTGCGGTTCGAGTGGATCGACACTGCGTTTTGTAATCTTCGCCATGTCCGTTCCCGATCTATCCTTATCGTTCGATGTTGGTTCCCACTCCGCTTCCCCGGCTCGCGGGGTGGAGGCCGGGGAAGCAAGGGGGAAGCACGAGGAGGAAAGTCGCCGGCTAGGTGTAGGATAGGCGAGCGTAGGTCGCAGGCAATAAAAACCATTTTATAATAAGGCTTTAGCGCACAATAGCGCGCGAAAAGATACTTTGGCGAAAGCCAGCTGAGGACTTTGCCAAGGTTGGGGTCGTGGGTTCGATTCCCATCGCCCGCTCCAATTTTATTCAGGAAGATCAGTTATTTAAACAGGGCCAACCAAAGGTTAGCCGTTTACAGCGCTGGCCAGCGCGGTCAATGTAAGCCAATTGTAAGCAACAAAAAATTGCTGCGTCCTGCTCGGTTTAGGCGCCCAGGCACGAACGGGAGCTTGTTGATTGCGTCGGTCAGCGTGACGAAGCGGAGCGATCGCCGAAATTTGTTGACGGCGGCCGCCTGGTGCTTGATCTGCTGATTTCAAGTCTCAATTAACGTTGCCCTGCAGCAGGGTCGCGCGCCGAGGAAAATGGCAGCCGCCTTTCGATTTAGCGACGGTGCGAGATCTGCCCCGGGCTCCGACTTACCCGCACCAGCGCGGTCCGAAATTCGGATCCACGAACGGCAACCTTCAGTACACCGACTTCGTCAGTCTCCAATGCGATCCTGCGTGCCAGCATGGTATCCGCGACTGGAAGTTCATGCCATTCTCCGGCACAAAGGCCCTGGCCGCAGCAAGCTGACGCAGCCCGTCGAAATCCGCCACCATGCTTTCTGCAGTCGCAACTGCTTCGTCCGCTTTTACCGCCATCATTGCCTGGTGTGCGGCAAGGAAATCAAACAAGCCAAGTCACCGAACCGTTATCAATAATTCGGGACCGATCTTGCGATAGACTGCAGAGTGGCGAGCACATGCCGCAATTGCCGCGCCGTTTCGCCACGAACGATAACTCCACACTCAAACGAGCGATCCAAAGCAGATCCCATAAAGTTGCTCGAGCCTATATAAAATGAGGTTGCGTCGGACAGAACGACTTTTGCGTGAAAGGTTTCTCGGCCCGATGGCAACAATGACGGCAGCGCGTACTCATAAACGGCGACGCCCAACCGTCTGAAATCAGCTGATCGACGGCGGAAGGCATCTCCGCACTCGGGCTCATTCAGCGGGCGACATATCAAGCTCCGCAGCACGCCCTCGGAGCACAACGCGAACACCATGTGGACACCAGAACTTAAAACGAAAAAGCCCTCCCCGTGGTGGCCTCTTCATAAGAAGCTTATTTTGTTGAGTGAGCGGTCTGAGAGATAGGTGACACTTCGTACCGGACACATGGGTAACACTTTTCGCCATTTGGCGGGAGGTGTTGATGCCGTGGACAGCGAGTTCGGTGATGGAGGAACGCCTGCGCTTTGT
>Ga0307419_10001364_pt1 | contig 12597 bp, 10 predicted proteins | sample SalMarWE160230MG_2_FD_202512 | JGI IMG/M metagenome (GOLD analysis project Ga0307419, IMG submission 202512) | Salt marsh sediment microbial communities from the Plum Island Ecosystem LTER, Massachusetts, United States - WE1602-30 | ecosystem: Environmental > Aquatic > Marine > Intertidal zone... | reverse complement strand
GACCAGCAGATCACGTAACACCTTAGAAGTGGAAAATGAATAACAACAAAATAAAAATCCCCAGGGGATTAAAAACCTGGTTTGTGATCCACTTTGTGATAGATATGCTTTTTGCCATCCCGCTTTTGTTGCTTCCGGAAATGATTTTGCCCTTGTTTGGTTGGGAATCTTTCGACCCGGTTATGCCAAGATTGGTGGGCGCAGCCCTGCTAGGTATTGGCGGAGAATCCCTGTTTAGCAGAAATGCCACGGGTGAGGCATTTAATGCTTTACTGCGTCTGAAGATCATCTGGGCTTCCGGGGCGATCCTGGCCCTGGGTTTGGGCATTCTCAGAGGTGGGCCACCCGCCACCTGGGGATTCCTTGTAATATTTGTTGGTTTTCTGGTGATTTGGATATATTTCAAGATCAAATTGAACGATATTGATCAAAAATAAGCCCTCAGATGAGGGCTTATTTTTGATCGGGTCTTTTTATAACTAATTACCGCTTTCTGCCAGTGCTTCCTCAATTGCCAGTCGGAAACTCTCGATCGGCTGGTTCCCGCGCAATAAAACTCCATTCACCAGAAATGAGGGGGTTCCGGTGATTCCGTTCTGGCGTGCCAGACTTTCATCATTTGCTGCCAGCGATTGGTAGGTGCGGTCTGTCAGGCAGGTTCTAAATTGCTCCAAATCCAGATTCAGGATTTCTGCATAAGTAATAAGTTTTTTAGAATTATCCGCAGCCCGATTGCCAAATAGGTTGAGCTGGTTGGTAAATACCAGGTCATGGAAAGTCCAGAAATTATTCTGTTCTCCAGCGCAGTAGGCCGCTTCTGCTGCCTGTAATGTCGCAGCCGATCCCAATAACCCGCCCACACTGTGGAACTGCAGATATACTATACCGCTGTCGATGAATTCCTTTTCAAGCAATTTTTTGGTTTCAAGACCAAAGTCAGCGCAGTGTGTGCAGCCAAAATCAGAAAATTCCTGAATTACCACTGGAGCATTTGGATCCCCCAATCCGCTCAGTTCATTCTGTTGGTATGTTTCCAGTTCGGGTATGACAACCTGATTGGAAGATATGATCGCATAAACGATTGCACTAACTACAAGAACAACACCTACCCCCATGATCCAGATAATGATATTTTTCTGACGCTGCCTTTTCCGGCGGCGTTCTTGGATAGCCTTTTTAGAACTCATAAATACCAACCTTCTTCTGTAATCCGTTTAACATACCCATTTTACACATAGATCTACAATAAAAATAAGTTCTAACAAAATATTAAGGTAATTAGTGATAGTTCTCATTTTGCCAGTTAACAAAAAAATCCACCGTTTCCGGTGGATTTTTAATTACTTAGATCGATTTCTATTTCTTTCTTTTCCCGACAAATACTTTGGTTAACTCTGCCGCGATTGAGGGACCCAACAGCAGGGGCAGGATCACTTCCCATTGAGTCCAACCCAGGGGTACAGTATCAAAAATGCCCTGCAAGAAAGGAATATAAACAACCCCCAATAGTAAAACCAGGGAGGAAAGAATTGCCCAGTTCATAACCTTGTTTTTAAACACTCCGATTTTCAAGATCGGCACCCGTTCGGATCTGGCAGTAAAGGCTCGCAGCAGTTCCGAGAATGACAGAGTCACAAAAGCCATGGTTGGGGCCATTTCAGGAAAATAGGTCAATCCTATCCAGTAGGCGCCCAAGGTGACTGCTGTAATTGCCACTGTTTGAATACTGATACCGGTGAGCATAAATCGATTCAGAATCGGCTCATCTGGATCCCTGGGGGGCTGCTCCATCAAGTCAGGGTCCCCTTTTTCAAGACCAAGCGCCAGGGCAGGCGCACCATCTGTGATCAGGTTCAACCAGAGGAGCTGGATCGCGCTCAAAGGTGATTTCCAACCCACCATTGTAGCCAGGAAGATAGTTGCGATCTCAGCAATGTTGCAGGACAGCAGGAAATAAACGAATTTTCGGATATTGCTGTAAATCACCCTGCCCTGCTCTACCGCAGAGACGATACTGGCGTAATTATCATCCGTCAGCACCATATCGGCGGTTTCCTTGGCCACATCAGTTCCGGTGATGCCCATTGCTATCCCAATATCTGCCATCTTAATGGAGGGGGCATCATTGACGCCATCACCGGTCATGGCTACGACTTCGTTATTGGATCTGAAGGCATCAACTATGCGCACCTTATGCTCCGGTGATACCCGGGCAAACACATCGGTTGTTCTTACCGCTACTTTCAACTCTTCATCAGAGAGTTCATCCAATTCCTTTCCGGTTATTACCTGGTGTCCCGTCTGGAGCAGACCAATTTCCTGGGCAATGGCTTTGGCAGTATTTGGGTAATCACCGGTGATCATCGCTGTCCTGATACCAGCTTCACGAGCTTTCTGCAGGGCTGGCTGGACTTCAGGACGGGCAGGATCGATCATACCCAGCAAACCTACAAAGATCAGTTCCTCTTCAATTTCTGAACTCAAATCGCCGTTGTGGTGATATTCCAGTTCTTTCACTACCCGGTATGCCACACCAAGCACTCGCAGTGCCTGAGAGGTCATCCGGTCATTGGCAGCCAAGATTCGCCGCCTCTGTTCTTCATTCAAAGGAACAGCGACATCATCCCGGCTCTGGTAATGGGTGCAGCGTTCCAGGACTACATCCGGAGCGCCTTTTTGAGCAACTACATACCAGGCTTGATGTTTTTGATCTAAAAATGGAGACACATCGCCTGCTTCTGGCTGATTGATGGCATGAACGGTTACCATTCGTTTACGTTCGGAATCAAAAGGAATTTCTTCAATACGGGGATAGGCTTGGGATAGTGGCGCTGGCAAAGCGCCGCCCTTGGCTGCGGCAACCAGCAGAGCTCCTTCCGTAGGATCACCTACCATCCGGATGGTTTTCTTCCCTTTGTCGTCATAATCTGTTTCCAGGATAGCGTCGTTATTTAATGCGCCGATCCACAGCGCAGTCCGGATCCCGGGATAGTCTCCAGCCAGATCCACAATCTCACCATCACAAAGGAAATCACCTTCCAGGGTATACCCTGTTCCCGTAATATCCAGAAATTCTCCATCAACCGCGATATGGGTCACAGTCATTTCATTCTGAGTCAAAGTACCTGTTTTATCCGAGCAGATAATGGTCGCTGAACCCAAGGTTTCCACAGATGATAATTTTCGCACCAGGGCATTGCGGGCAATCATCTCCTGCATACCTAATGCCAGGGTGATCGTAACCACTGCCGGCAATCCTTCTGGAACAGCAGCAATGGCAAGACTGACAGCGATGATGAACATTTCCAGGGGAGGTGTGCCGGTGATCATCCCCTCAACAAAAACAATCCCGCTGATCACCAGGGTCACCCAGCCCAGGGTACGTCCAAAACTATCCAACCGCTTCTGAAGAGGAGTGTCACCCTCCTCTACAGTCTGGAGCAGGGTTGCGATTTGTCCGATCTCAGTAAACATGCCGGTATTGGTAACCACACCGACTCCACGGCCGTAACTTACTACGGTGCCAGTATACGCCATGGTTTTTCGATCTCCCAGGGCTGCGTCTTCTTCCAGCTCCATCTGGGCATTTTTGGTCACTGCCACTGATTCGCCGGTCAAGGCCGCTTCTTCGATCCTAAGATTGACAGTTTCCAGCAGACGCACATCGGCAGGCACATAATTACCCGCTTCCAGGAAAACAATATCACCCGGCACGACCTCCCGGGCAGGAATCGCTTGTCGGTGCCCATCGCGGAGTACATTGGCATCCGGGGAGGCCATTTTCTTAAGCGCGGCCAAAGCTTCTTCTGCTCTGCTCTCCTGGATCACTCCCAGACCGGCATTAAGGACAACAATGATCATAATGGCTGCGGCTTCAACCCAATCGCCCAATACAGCTGATATCAGCGCCGCAACAAGCAGCAGGATGACCACAAAGTTGGCGAACTGTTCATAGACCTTGACCCAGATGCTGGTTGGCGGGGCTTCCTGAAGCTCGTTCTTCCCGCAGGAATTTATCCGATCCTCTGCCTCGGCAGCTGATAAACCTAACTCCCGGTCGACCTCCAGTCTGGAGACCACCTTGGCGCTTGGAATAGCATGCCAGTTATCATTTATTTGATTATTCTTGTTTTCTTTTTGGATTTGATCTTTACTCACGATACCTGCTCTCCATCAATATCTTCGTGATTAAGGAAAACAGCTGGTGATTTATTCTCCAACTGTTTGGTCTTCAGTAGGTTCTAAGCCTCCAGGCACTTCCACATAGAAATACCAATCCGGGATAGTTTCCAGACGATCAGAGGGTTCAAAAATTGGACCGATTCGGACGCCCTTAACTTCAGAGGAAACACCATAAGTATAGACCGGATAGTACAGGGGAAGCGCGGGAAGCTGATCATAGAATCTGACCTGGAAGTTCTTGTATAATCTTGCCCTTTCACTTATATCCAGGATAATGCGGGCCTGCTCCAGATATTCACTGGCCCGGCGATCATTCCACATGGAATAGTTTTGCCCTCCCGTTGCCTGGGTCTGATGCCAGAAAGGATAGGGGTCTGGATCCGGCATACTGGTTAAATTTAAATCTACCAGAGCAGCTTCGTAATCCCTGTAATCTAACCTGTTCAGGACTTCCTGGTACGGCAGAGCTAATAGGTTTACCTCAAATCCCAGGGCAGTCCAGTTCTCCTGGATAGCCTGAGCGATCTGAGTATGCAGTCCGGTTTCAGGATAGATCAATTCCACGGACAAACGGTCGCCATCCTCATTGGTGCGGGCAAGACCGCCCTCTCCTGGGAAAGTGTAACCCAGATCACGAATGATCTCTACCGCTTTTTCTGGATCAAAATCATAGCGGGGTATATTTTCATAATATGCCCAGGTTGTTGGAAATATAGGACCGTCAGCGATAATTGCCTGTCCCTGATTAATATGATCGACCAGGTACTGCCGGTTGATCCCATGCAACAAGGCTTTCCGCATATCAACATCCTGGAAATAGGGGGTTTCTGGATTGTCCAGATTCAATAAGACCAGGGTCATCTCGGGTAACCGACTGGTATATAGTTTCAAATTCTCGTCAGCCAGCGCGTCTTCCAATATTTCTCCAGAGACCTCTCCGATACCCTGAATCTCACCTTCCAGGTAAGCATCCCAAACGGATTCATAATCGGGATAATACTGAAATGCAACCTGGTCTAAAAAGGCTTTTTCACCATAGTATTCCCGATTCTTTTGTAATACTACACCCGTGATCTGGTCATCTTCAATAATGAGACTGTCGAACCGGAATGGACCAGTCCCAACAGGCTGAAGATTAAATGGCGCATCTACAATTTCCTGGACCGACAGATCCGCAAGCAGATGTGACGGCAGAATTCCAAAATCAAGGTAATCTAAAAACGGTGAGAAGGCTTCCGGGAGTTTGAACTGAAGAGTCAAATCATCCAGTGCAACCACTTCGATTTCCTGCCAGAAAAGGGCCAGGTCTTCGGGAACAGGAAAGTCGGGGTTTTTCAGCAAATTTACAGTAAATACAACATCTTCGCTGGTTACAGGTTCGCCATCATGCCAGAATGCGTCCGGGCGGAGGGAAAAGTTATAAACATCTCCATCCCTGGAGATACCCCAGAAATCTGATAGATCTGGCTGGGGCAATCCTGTACTGTCAAACTGGATCAGACCGCTGTAGATCAAACTGCATGGGTCCTGGTCCGGAGGGTTGAACATAGCCAGCAGCGGGTTTAAGCGCATCAGTGAACCCACAATGCCCTCAAAATAGATACCACCACTGGTTGGTTCTGGAGCTTCAACAAGCACAGGTTCTGCCTGCTGTCCCCATAAAACAAATCCAATGACAACTAATGCCAGGACAATTATTAAAATCTGCCAGCGCAGTTTTTTTATCAATTTCATGGGCATTTTCCTGCTGTAGGGTTGGGCTTCTCCCCCCATGGAGTTAAACCTAGCCGGAAAACATGGAGTACCATATTTTCCGGCGATTCCTTGGCATTAAAAGGTATTCTAAATCAAGCCAGGCTTCATATTAAACTGTTACAATTACTGAGGCAATTGCCAAACCAAAAAACAAAACACTGAGTCCGATAGTTGCCCGAAATAAAGTCTTTTCTATACCACGCCGGGCAGAGAACACACCACCAGTGTCGGCGCCGGTCAAACCACCCAAACCTGCTCCCTTGCTCTGAAGGATAACACTGGCAATCAAGGCGATGGATGTGATAATCAATCCGATATTCAAATATGTTGACACAAAAACCTCCCAGATCAGTAAAAATCAGGAAAATCGATCCCAGTTCCACTAATCTATTTACTAATAACCTGCTATTCTGATAACAAGCAGGGCGATTATACCTTCTCTACTGGGAGAACGTCAAGAAGTTCCTCTCCCACCGATTGTAACCTGAGAAAAAATCACCCATAAACCTTCCAGACCAATCCACAAATCAGGAACCAATTATGTTTGAAATCGCCATTAATCTTCATATGCACACTCTTCATTCAGATGGTACAGGTACCCATCAGGATATTGCGGAGGCCGCGATTAAAGCAGGTTTGGAAGCTGTGATAGTTACCGATCACAATATCCTCGTTCAGGACCAGGAAGGATACTATACCAAAGGCAAGGATTCTGTCCTGGTTTTAGTTGGAGAGGAGATCCACGACAATAATACTGCCCAAAGGAACAACCATTTACTGGTCTTCGGCGTAAATCATGAATTAGCAGATCTGGCTCCAGATACACAGGGATTGATCACCAAGATCAACCAGGCTGGTGGGTTATCGTTTTTAGCCCATCCCATTGATCCGGCAGCACCCAAGTTCAACCAAGGGGATTTTTCCTGGGATAAATGGGACGTCACTGGTTTTACTGGTCTTGAACTCTGGAATGGTTTCTCCGAGTTCAAGACCAGACTCAATAGCATTCCTGCAGCACTCTGGTATGCCTTCAACCCTTCCCGGATCGCCCAGGGTCCCATTCCTGAGACAGCAATGATCTGGGATAAATTAACCGGAGCCGGAAATAGGATCGTGGCTGTGGGAGGGTCGGACGCACACGCCATGGATGCCAATCTCGGTCCGATAAAACGCACGGTTTTCCCTTATCTCTATCATTTCCTGAGTGTGAACACCCACCTATTGCTCCCTGAAAACCTCTCGGGAGACTTAAAGACAGACAAAGACCTGATTTATGATGCTCTGCGCCAGGGTCACGCCTTTATTGGTTATGATCTGCCCCACTCAACAAGGGGATTCAGATTCACTGGAACGGGAATTGGCGTAAACGCAGGAATAGGCGATGAAATCTCAGTGAGTGATGGTATCACCCTTCAAATCACCCTTCCCAGCAGGGCAGAGTGTATTTTAATTAAGGATGGTCAGCCTGTAAAAAGCTGGCAGGATAAAAGTGTTTGTTCTTATTCAGCAACCCGGCCAGGTGTTTACAGGGTAGAGGTCTATCGGCCATTCCTCGGTCGCAGGCGATCCTGGATAATCAGCAACCCAATTTATATTCGTGCATGAGGGAAAATGGATTTTAAATTACAGGCGCCATTCCAGCCCATGGGGGATCAACCCCAGGCTATAAAAAAAATCATTCAAGGCATCAAGAATGGTGAGCAGCATCAGGTATTACTGGGCGCCACAGGAACGGGGAAAACCTTTACGATAGCAAACGTGATCCAGGAAATGCAGCTCCCCGCTCTGGTTATTGCTCATAACAAAACCCTGGCAGCCCAGCTATACGCCGAGTTCAAATCATTTTTCCCGGAAAATGCCGTGGAATATTTTGTAAGCTATTACGACTATTATCAGCCCGAAGCTTATGTACCGCATCATGACCTTTTTATCGAAAAAGAAACTGACATTAACGAGGAAATTGACCGTTTACGACTGGCTGCTACTACAGCTCTGATGTCCCGCAAAGATGTCATTATTGTTGCCTCGGTTTCATGTATTTACGGCCTTGGTAATCCTGAAGCCTACGGCAAAGTAGTGATCGATTTAAAAGTGGGATCGGTTTACCGCAGGAACGCCCTGCTCCGCCAGCTGATCGAAGGTCAGTACAGCAGGAATGATATCGACCTGAAACCCGGATCCTTCCGCGTCCGGGGTGATACATTGGAGATCGCCCCTGCCTACGATGATCAATTCATCTACCGGATCTCATTTTTTGGGGATGAAGTGGAACGAATCACACGCATAGACCGGGTGACAGCTGAAATCCTGGAAGAGATCCAGGAAGTGAGTATCTTTCCCGCCAAACATTTCATCACAGACGAAGAGAAGCTCCGCCAGGCCATCCAGGATATTGAGAAAGAGTTAACCGAACAGGTCAGTATGTTCAATAAACACGGGAAATTACTGGAAGCCCAGCGGATCGAACAGCGTTGTAAATACGACCTGGAGATGCTGCGTGAGATCGGATACTGTTCCGGAATTGAGAATTATTCCCGCCATCTTGACCAGCGGCCTGTCAATTCCCCTCCCTGGACGATGATGGATTACCTCCCGCAGGATTATCTGTTGATCCTGGATGAATCCCACATGACCGTGCCCCAGATTCGAGGTATGTTCAATGGTGACCGTTCCCGGAAGGCTACTCTGGTGGAGTACGGTTTCCGTCTACCTTCCGCTCTGGACAACCGACCACTCCAGTTCGAGGAATTTGAAGAAAAGATGGGGTATACCATCTACACGTCGGCAACACCCGGCCCATATGAGCTGGGGAAAGTCAAAAAAGTTATTGACCAAGTGATCCGCCCCACAGGTTTGATTGACCCCGAGGTTATTGTCCGCCCCATTGATGGCCAGGTTGACGACCTGATCGGAGAAATTTATCAGCGTACCGGGCGCAACGAGCGGGTACTGGTTACCACACTCACTAAACGCATGGCCGAGGATCTTTCAAAGTATCTGGAGGACAGCGGTATTAAGGTTCATTATTTACACTCAGAGATAGACACCCTGGAAAGAGTAGGGATCCTGCGTGATTTGCGGTTGGGGATTTACGATGTTGTAGTTGGCATTAACTTGCTCCGGGAGGGTCTGGACCTGCCAGAAGTTTCACTGGTAGCAATCCTGGATGCGGATAAAGCTGGATTTTTACGCTCTGATACGGCTTTAATTCAAACCATCGGCCGGGCAGCACGCCATTTACAGGGCACAGTGATCATGTATGCAGATAAAGTCACCCCGGCTATGCAAACCGCACTGGACGAGACAAATCGCCGGCGGCAGATCCAAGCCGAATACAACCAGGAACATGGCATTGAGCCAGAAAGCATTAAGAAAAACATTTCTGATATCACTGAGCGGGTGAAACTGGGTGTTATCAAGGAAGAAGGCACTGATTACAAGGGCGGGCTGGAAGGAATACCAGTGCCGGAGTTGAAGAATATCATCCAGGAGCTTGAAAAACAGATGCTGGTTGCTGCTGAAAATCTGGAATTCGAAACCGCTGCCGGGTTAAGAGATCAAATTTTCGAATTGCGGGAATTATTGGCTCTGCAGACGGATCTGAAACCTTGGGAGAAGATAAACTTGTTGGCGGGAAAGGATTTATAAGACGGAAGACGGGAAAGAAAAGACCGGCACCAGGAAATGACGGAAGGTTTGTATCATCATACCCAAATTGAAGACAGAAGACAGGGGGCAGATTATAGAGGATTGAATGCTGATTCCTGGTCAGTAACCCTGTGATATTGATAGTACGTGTGGGGGATTAGATTTTTTTCATCAGGGGGATAAAATTCTTCCACAACCAAATCCCAATCTTCATTATCAATAACCGGGAAATATACATCAACTTCAAACCCGCTATGAACTCTGGTCAAATAAAGTCTATCTGCCAGGGGGAGAGCTTCCAGGTAAATCTCGGCGCCCCCAATTATAAAAACTTCGTCTTCTCCAGCGGTTTCTGCCATTTCCAGCGCTTCATTTAGACTTTCTGTTGTTATACAATCCGGTGCCTCAAACTCAAGGTTCCGGGTCAGGATGATCATTTGTCTGCCAGGCAGCGCCGATCCGATCGATTGGTAGGTTTTCCTGCCCAAGAGTAAAAAATGTCCCATAGTAAGCACCTTAAACCGGGCCAGATCAGCAGGCAGGTGCCAGGGAATTTGATTTTTAAAACCAATACCCCCATTCTCATCTACCGCAGCAATGATTGATATGATCATACCGATACTTTGGCCCTGATATGGGGATGAGCCTGGTAGTTTTCCAGTTGAAAATCCTCATACACAAAATCAAATAATGAATCAACTTCCGGGTTGATGTTCATCACCGGCAGCGGGTAGGGTTTACGTTCCAGCTGCAGGCGAGCTTTATCCAGGTGATCCAGGTACAAATGGGTATCTCCCAGAGTATGCACAAAATCGCCCGGTTTCAAACCACATACCTGGGCCATCATCATCGTCAGCAGGGCATACGATGCAATATTAAATGGGACACCAAGGAACACATCCGCTGAACGCTGGTAAAGCTGGCAGGATAGTTTTCCCTCGGCGACATAGAATTGGAATAGCAGGTGGCAGGGCGGTAAAGCCATTTTTTCGATCTGACCCACATTCCAGGCACTGACCAGGATCCGGCGCGAGTTGGGATTGTTCTTGATCTGTTCAACCGCCTGTGCGATCTGATCTACAACACCGCCATCAGGGTCTTCCCAGAAGCGCCACTGAAAGCCGTAAACCGGGCCAAGTTCCCCCTTTTCATCCGCCCACTCATCCCAGATGCGAACACCGTGTTCCTTAAGGTACTTGATATTGGTTTCCCCTTTCAAAAACCACAGCAGTTCATGGACAATGGACTTCAAATGCAATTTTTTAGTAGTAAGAAGAGGAAATCCCCGGCCGAGGTCAAACCGCATCTGATAACCAAAAACTGATTTGGTCCCGGTTCCGGTCCGGTCCCCTTTTTCAACTCCATAATCCAGGATATGCTGCATTAAATCCAAGTATTGCTGCATATTCACCTCATCAAAAACATGTTTTAAAACCCTTCAAACTTAAGGGGGTGTTGTGCCAAAATAGATCTCATCATAATAGATGTGCGTCTGTGTTCCCTCGGTCTGCTGCAAACACTGCTGCAGACCCAATCGGATAGAACTCACACCCTCAAGGTTCTCTTCAAGGATGCCAAATCCAACCTTATTCCAGGTATTTGGATCAAGATCGACACATCCTGTAACTTGGGTAGTGATGGTCCCCCCGTTTTCATCCAGGAACTCAGCACTGACAAAAGCATCCGCTCCATCAGGGGTCATAGCCCAGACTTGAAATACATGCCAGACTGGACTCTCAACCGGGATCGGATCAAGTAAAAACCAGCCCGGAAATCCCTTGTTGGCAGATTTTGTTGCACTCACCAGCAATGAATACTGTCCCAGTTTAGCCTGGTCTGTTGTCCAGGAAGCAACCACATCTGTGTTCTTAGTATCAATGTACCAGCCGGGCTGGGTAGTTTCAGGGTTGGCCTCAAATGAGCTATTGCCAAGTAAATTCCCGCCTGTGGCGGGTTGGGGCTCTGCAGTCGGAGGGGGAGCTTCCGTTGGTTCTGGAGCAGTTTCAATGGATGAGAAAATCTTGCCTTGACAGCTAAATGGATCCCAATCCGTCATTGAAAATTGCCCCTGCTCCCAGCGCTGGAGCGTCTGGATCAGGTCTTCCGGATTTCCGGAGCAAATTTCATCAAACCCAGCCGACGCCTGGGACTGTTCCATCGCCAATCGCTGAGCCTCTATATCTTCTTCACTCTGACCAGAATCCAGCAGCTGCTGGACTGCTTCATCGGAAAACGAGATTTTCACTTCATCGGTGATAACTGAGAACTCGCATGTGTCATCCAGTGGGCCTAATATCTCCAGGTGCAATGTCGTAGAAATTTCAGCACCCATCATATTCAGACTCTGGTAATAATCAAGGCTGGATTCCTGGCAGGAGCCCAAAGAATCATAAAAACAATCCAAATCTGTTCCACAATCCATGAAACTTTCAGTGGGTGTTGGCTCAGGTTTAGAGGTCGGCTCAGGCCCAGTCGTTGGCGCAGTGTCCTGGTCAGTCCCTTTTTCGCCTTTTCCCAGATCAATTGAGATAACAGAAGGTGCACAGGAAGCTAACAATAAGAGGATTGCTATAAGACTAAGGATTTTTTTTATCCGGGCCATGAGTCCTCCTTATTCAAGAAAATCAGCTGTCACTACGGTATTCTACTGATAGCATATCATATTTCTAATCCTGCTGCGACTGGGGAGGTCTGATAGAATATTATTCAGCAAAACATGGATAGAAAACGATGGCAGTAAATAATGTGACCCGATTCCTGGACAGCCGGAAGGTCCCCTACACTACCTTTGAACTTCCCCGAGAAAAATTCGGGGGAGAGGAAACTGCCCGCTTGCTGGATGCTCTCCCGGAGATTGTTTTTAAAAGCATTGTTATCCTGCGCAAGGGATCAGGTAAACCCATCCTGGCAGTGGTCCCGGGAGACAAGGAGGTCAATCTAAAAAAGCTGGCCGCAGCCGTAGGAGAAAAGAAAGTTTCACCCTCCACCCAGAAAGAAGCCGAGAAAATCACC
>Ga0307419_10001363_pt1 | contig 12606 bp, 13 predicted proteins | sample SalMarWE160230MG_2_FD_202512 | JGI IMG/M metagenome (GOLD analysis project Ga0307419, IMG submission 202512) | Salt marsh sediment microbial communities from the Plum Island Ecosystem LTER, Massachusetts, United States - WE1602-30 | ecosystem: Environmental > Aquatic > Marine > Intertidal zone... | reverse complement strand
CATTTTCTGGAATTTATGTAAAAAAAGAAACTTTTAATTAACTGACTTACAGCAAAAATCGCACCAGAAAACAATTGAACTGACTATCAGCCGGGATCAAATATTTTTAGTATTTTTAAGTGGGTTTAAAAACAGTGTCATGGGACGAAAATCAAAGATATCAGAAACCAGCAGGAATCTTCTGAAAGGATTAATAGCTCTGCCCTTTGCAGGCGGGTTGTCAATTTCATCATCTTGGATCACGGGAGAGAGCCTGGTATGCATAAAGAATGATTATCCCAATGGTTGATCATTATGCATGGCATTTATACTAGAGCTCCTCAATTATCAGGTTGCGCCATTTTACCTTTATACCACCACCGTCGTGTATCTGAAGAGCAATGGAGCCATTTGCTTTTCCTATTTTTTCATCATTAAAGTCAACCATAGGTTCCCCGATTAACCAGGTTTATCCCCTCTGTGTCATGTCCCGGAGGTGCAACTTCGCATTGCCATCCTGAGATTCTGGTGCCATAGATTTCAAGAGTAAGGTCGAAGTACTTATAGAATATTTTGCTCTAAGGTGTCTTAAAGAGATTTTTTTTACCACGGAGTGACACAGAGTTTCCAGCTTTCGCCAAGGCTTCAGTTGGCTAAGCACAGAGTTACACGGAGTTATAACAGTGTTACTCCGTGTTTACTCCGTGCAACTCCGTGGTTAATTATTTTTCTTTGAATTCACACCTGACCTAAAGCGGCCCTTTTTACTTCCTTCAGACGAAGAGATGCTGCATGATCATGAATCCGCATAAATGGAGTCAAAGAAGCAACATCCCTGCCAACATACATTTCTGTTTTTATTGTTTTTCTTTATTAAGCAGGTTTTTAATATCAGGATTTCCTGTATTGTCCAGTGCAGCCTTGCTTTCATTGTCCATCAGGTTGGAATTTGCCCCTTTTTCCAATAGCAGTTTTACAATTTCTGTATGTCCGTTCAATGAAGCCGCCATCAGGTCTGTGAACCTGGCAGTTCTCTCCAAATCAAAACGTGATTCTTTTTTAAGCATTATCCTTACAATTGATATATGGCCGCTCCGGGAGGCACGTATAAAGGCGGTAGTTTTATTGTAATTTTCGGGTAAAATGGAGTTTGGTTCTTTTGGTTTGGAAAATTCAACAGCTTCCATCTGTCCGTTTTCCGTCTTCCTGATCATGGCGGTCAACTGTTCGGTATAGAGTGAATCCGGCTTTAGTTTATTATAAAAAACATTTTTTATTGTTTCCGCGACTTCATCTTTAGCATTAATAAGAAGAGCCTTTGTGCCATCAGTTTCCTGCGAATCAGGTTTTGCTCCTTTTTCCAGCAACAATTTTACTATTTCAGTATTCCCGTTAAGGGAGGCTAAAAACAGAGCATTTGATCCATCAGCACACTTTAAACTGATATCAGCACCGTTGTCCAGCAACAACTTTACACATTCAGTGTGTCCGTACAGGGAGGCCGTCATCAGGGCAGTTGCTCCTCCTTTATCCTGCAAATCAGGATTTGCTCCTTTATCAAGCAAAAACTTTGCAATATCAATATGCCCGGTCAGGGACGCCTGGATCAGGGCGGTTGTTTTATTATTAAAATCCTGAATATCCGACTTTGCTCCATTATCGAGAAACAATTTTACAACCTCAGTATTTCCGTTCTGGGCTGCCAGCATCAGGGATGTATATCCATCAAATGCCTGAAGATTTATCTTTGCACCGTTATAGAGTAACATTTTTACAATCTTCGTGTGTCCGTTCTGGGATGCCATCATCAGGGCAGTTAATCCGTCAATTTCCTGCAAGTTCGGGTTAATCCCTTTTTTCAGCAATAGTTGAACTATTTTTGTATGACCGCTATAAGAAGCATACATGGCTGCAGTTAAACCATCAATTGCCTGCATATTGGGATCTGCTCCTCTTCTGATCAAAATTCTGCATGCTGTTGTATAACCGCTTGCTGCTGCATGCATCAATAAAGTCCTGTCATATCCATCCGTGTAATTAACATTATCAATATTTCTTGCTAATTCCAGTGTATTTATAAGGTCTATTTCTCTCTGAATTCTTTCTGCTTCTGTTATTCTCTGTGCCTCTATTTCAACTGAACAGATCAGAAGGAATAAACCAATCATCCCTATTAAAAACCTTATTTTCATATAACCTGGCTTAGTGGACTTTTATCTATGCTTCAATTTTTGAATTAATAACTGATCAATGCTATTTGACTGCAAAATAATTCCTGGTTCTGCAAGTCATTAAAGATATAAAAATGTCAGGAAAGTTATGAATACAAGGCAAATAAAATTGTTTGAAACATCATTAATTCAATTTAATAGCTTGTATAATCCATTGAAATATATAAATTTGATATTATGAGTTGATTTGTATTTCAACACTATCCCATATGGACTTTAAAGACTCTTTTAAAAAGGGATTAGTCAAACGCATTCCTGCTCTGGAATGGCTCCCGGGTTATAATCTGAAACTTTTAAGCAGTGATACTATATCTGGCCTTACTCTTGCAGCCTATGCCATACCTGTTGCTCTTGCGTATGCAACACTTGCAGGATTACCTCCACAATATGGTATTTATGGCTATCTGATAGGAGGGATTTTTTATTCTATGCTTGGGACAGGCAGACAGATGGCTATAGGACCAACATCTGCGATATCGCTGCTTATTGGTGTAACACTTGCTGATCTTTCGGGTGGAGATATTCAGCGATGGGTTGATCTTGCATCACTTTCAGCCCTGATATTTGCTTTTATGAGCATTGTGGCTTATCTGCTTCGCCTTAGCAGCATAATAAACTTTATAAGCGAAATTGTCCTGGTAGGCTTTAAGGCCGGTGCAGCAATAGCAATAGCACTGACTCAGTTGCCAAAGCTTTTTGGCGTTCCCGGCGGCGGAGAGAGTTCTATCGACCGGTTAGCAGTTCTTTTTAACCAGCTTCCTCAAACAAATATCTATGTTTTAATATTTGGCATCGTGGCAGTTGCTCTGCTTTTTACAGGAGATAAACTATTCCCGGGAAAACCTGTCGCAATTATTGTTGTGGCATTATCGGTAATCATAATATCATTTACGCCGCTTGGCTCGATGAATTTCAAAACCGTTGGTGTCCTGCCAAGCGGTTTGCCTGATTTGCGTCTTCCAACTTTAAACCTTGAAGATATTGGAAAAATAATTCCTCTGGCATTTGCCTGTTTTCTGCTGGCTTATATTGAAAGTGTTTCTGCAGCGAAAACACTGGCTCAAAAGAATGGCTACGATATTGATGCAAGACAGGAGTTGCTGGCACTGGGTGTTGCCAACCTTGCCACATCTTTAGGTCAGGGATACCCGGTAAGCGGAGGTTTGTCTCAATCGGCAGTTAATGATAAGGCAGGAGCTAAAACCCCGTTATCACTGGTAATTGCATCCGGAGCTATTGCTGTTTGTCTTCTATTTCTTACAGGACTGCTGAAGAACCTTCCCATGGTAATACTCGCATCGATTGTACTGATTGCCATCAGGGGGCTGGTTGATATTAAAGAGATGAAACGACTATATAAAGTCAACAAGTTCGATTTTATTATTGCAATGACAGCGTTGATAAGTGTTCTTATTTTTGGGATACTAAAGGGTGTTCTTATCGCAGCCCTCTTCTCTCTTACATTGATTATAAGGAACGTATCAAGTCCGAATGTTGCATTTCTTGGCAGGATTCCCGGAACAAACAGGTATACTGATATCAAGCGGCATCCCGATAATGAATTATTGCCTGGAATACTTCTATTCAGGGTGGAGTCACAGCTGGTATATTTCAATGTGGCGACAGTATACAATACCGTGTGGGCCAGGGTTAAGGAGATGGGGGCATCACTGAAAACAGTAATATTTGATTTAAGCACCTCGGCTACAATAGATTCCAGCGGAGCAAGGTTGATAAAACGGTTACAGCAGAATCTGAAAAAAAGAGATATTGAATTAAAGGTTGCTGAAGCTCATTCAGAGGTACGTGATATCTTAAGATATGAAGATATTGAGCAATTACTGGGCCATGTCAGCAGGCGGGATACTCTCCACGATATTGTTGTTACTGCCATTGGCGAGAGAGAGCCTGATATTAAAAAGGCACCTGTCAAGCCAAAAAAACTGCTTACGCCTGAAATTGTCGCACAGATAATATTAGGCAATAACTATTTTACAGAAACACATCCCCGCGAATATTTCGAAAGCTTCAGTTTCGAACAGAAACCATATATAACACTTGTGACATGTTCCGATTCGCGGGTACCTCTGAATTCCCTGATGCCTGATACTTCAAACAAGGTTTTTTCGATTCAGAATATCGGCAACCAGATCCTGTCGACTGAGGGTTCTGTCGATTATGGTATTTATCATCTGAAGACACCCTTATTGTTTTTCCTTGGACATTCTGATTGCGGGGCTATAAAAGCATACCTGAAAGGATTCGAGAAGGAGACCTACAATATTAAGCATGAGCTCGACTTCTTAAGGCCTTCTATTAAAGAGACTAAAGCTGTTGCAGACTTTGATAAGCTCCACACCAGGATCATCGAAAAGAATCTCGATTACCAGGTGAATATTGCTTACAAGAAATACAGGGAACTGGTACAATCGGGAGAATTGACAATAATCGCAGGTTTCTACGATTTCAAGGGAGAATATGGAAGGGGTATGGGTGATATAGTCATTGTGAATGTGAATAAACACAAGGATGTTGAGGAAATGCGTAACCTGCAGCTGTTTGATATTTTGTCGAAAACCCAGAAGGAATTACATATAGGCAGGCTGCCGGATTAGTGACATGTACTTACAATTAATCTATCTTATTTATCTAGCTGATCCAGAAGTTCCTTGTTCATTTTCGAATTCATCTCTATTTCTTCTGTAAGCAATGAATCAGTGCACAGTTTAAGTGCTCTCTTCAGATAGATTTCACTGTTGTTTAGAAATGAACTTTTAAGCTTATTGTTTTTATTAAACTTGCCAAGGCGCTGAAATTCAAGACCAGCCGAATAATTAGCCTGAATGTCATTTTTATCAGCTGCCAGTATCTGCAACTGTTTATTCAGTTCATCTACACCTGAAGGGAGTGATTCAAATATCCGGAAATAAGTGTTCGCTTCGTCATAACCCTCCCGTTCCCAGATAATATCGCCATTTACAGTAGCGATTATTACTTTCGGGATTGAGTTAGCCCTGTATTTTTTTACAAGGTTTTTTTCGGCTTCAACGTCAATCCTTACTCCGACAAAGTAAGTTGCAAATTTTTGAACCTCAGGGTTCTGCCATAGTTCCACATCCATATCTTTACAAGGATGGCACCAGTTTGCCCAGAAGTCCATTACTATTAATCTTCCCGACTTACTTGCAATTGATTTTGCAAGGTCATAATTACGCAGCAGGTGGATCTGGGCTCCGGCAGTTACTGAAAAAAGTAAACAGGCCAGCAGAAGTAACAAGATTTTATTTTTCACAATGAAATGAGATTACTTCTCAAAGTTAAAATATAAAAGAAAATATCCTGTAAAAGCAATATGTTTTTTTGTTTCTCTGCTCCATCCTTCACTTTGCTACGGAGGGCAATGCAGGGCATCTTTGATGGTTTTTTGACAGATTTATATTTCATGGTTTAGAAATATTGGTTTAAATTTGATAAGCTATATTGAACGTGTAGTAATTTTTAATTTGACAGTTCTTGATTCAATGGGTGAATTAGCATGATATTGATTATCTCACCAAAGAGGGAAGAGCAAAGAACAGGGAAACAGAAATAACATTAAAAATCATGAGCGTAAATTATCTTCAAATAATAAGCATTACTTTAGTTTGAAAGCTTCTAATGGTCAGGTTATTGGGAAAAATGAGCTGTACGAGTCTGAGGCAGACATGGAGAATGGTATTGCTTCAGTTAAAAAGAATGGGAAGAGCACGGTTGTTGTTGAGGAATAAGATAATATTATATTCATCATTTCAGGACTCCTGACTTCAATAATAAATGTGAAAAAATAGTTCATCCAAGGCTAAAAACTAAACCAGAAGAATAGTAACATGCTATAATATAGCACTCGACATATCTAAACAATAACTATTTAACTCCTGCTTGGTGTGGTGCATTTATTCCGGTGAGTTATGGTCAAAGACACTGATTTTACCACTATCCTTTAATTCTTGAATATTACTTATTTAGTGTATTTCTATTTCTATAATTTTGGGTATTTTCTTCTAATGTTAATAATTTTTCCTTATAAAATCTTAACATATTTACTATGTTATCCGCGGAAGGATTTTCTTTTAATTGTTTCTTTAAAATTTTATAAGTCTCATCAAATTTTTGAAGTTCAGATTTAAATTTAGCTTTTTCCTTTAAATTATTAATAGAATTATAAGTAAGTCGAGTACTTCGATTAATTTGATATTTAAAATTATGTTCTACTTTCCAATATTTAAAAGAAATGCGTGACAGGGGAGGACAGATATATGTTCTCCACAAAAGAAAAGATAAAATAAATATAAGTATTGTGGCTATACCAACTTTTACTAAATAGGGCACAATATTAATTACTTCCTTAAATTTATTTATTAATCTATTTAAGAAATGTTGATTATGATCGGGTTCAGGTTGATATACATCGAACTTATCTTTATTATCCCTAATAAATTTTTCTAAATCTTCTTCTTCCCGGTTTTTCATATCACTGTATGTCTTTAAACCAAAGCACACCATTTAAGATTATAAGTTAAGGTGTGGATATGTAAAGATATTTTAAATTTTCTCATAATTCAATTCTAGATTTTTAATGATATAATTTCTGCGTCTTTCTTTTGGAGTAACAGTATGGATGAATAGCATATTTGAAACAGATCGCTGCTATAATGTAAAATCCGTCCCGATAACAAAAAACATACAATACTGAACAACAGGGATTTAACTCAGGATTTGGATTGTCAATTTGTTCCGAACAGCCATGGCCAAGGATATTGACTTTTCAAATTGGATAATGATTGGTGTTAATTACCATGGACCTTCATTTATATTTAAAAATATTATCAAAAATCCTCCAAAAACCTGGCAAGATTTTTATAAGGACTACGATTCAAAATCAGCTAAAAACCAGATAAATTACTCTTAGTACAAATTTCTTCAAAATCAATAAGAACGTCATTTAAAATGAATCACTATAAATTCCTCCATATGTTTTGTTCCAAATTATAGTATTAAATGGAAAAGCTGGACATCTTGACCACATTTTGCCGGATTAGATGTGATTAACATAAATAGTTTAATGACAAGCATTTATCCCCGGCCCAGGATCGTCAATTTATTCAAACGTGGGGTGGTCAAGGGCACTGGCTTTTCCACCTGACCATGTAATAACTTAAAAGAAAGCAACACTTATTTGAATGTGTTAGTCAATATTTGCAATATAAATATATCTGGCAGGTAATAGAAAGTGTTGCCTTATGTATTATGATCTTGATTTATAGATTAGAAGTCGCTTCTATTCTTCAACAACTGTTTTATTTGGCCCATTCTTTTTGACAGATTCAATCCCATTTTCCATACCTGCTTTAGAAGCATACATCTCACTATTACCAATTATCTGTCCATTAGATGCCTTCAGAACAAAATAGTGCTTATCGTTGACAGATTGTTTACGTTCATATCTGGTATCATCAGAACAATTGACCCTTACTGATTCAATGCCGTTAAAACAGGTAGGTTTTGAAGAATACATTTGGCTTGTGAGTATAACTTGATAATTGTCTGCTTTTAAGTTAAAGTAATGCTCACCGTTTGTGGCTTTTTTAATTTCAAAATTTCCCATTGTATTATTTTTAAATTATTAATCAGATTATCCATGACTTTGATATATCCCTTCATAGTGCTAGGGTCTATGATAATATTAAAATGATTTATCATTATAGATACCTGACAAAGGTAGATACACTAATGATGATTAACATTACACAATTGCAGTAAAATGTTACATTATTCACACATATTTAGATGGAAACTAATGATTTATGATAATTACAATCAGTAGCACAATCTTTGAAATAATTGGCTGTTCCCTTAGTGGTAAAATTGTCCTCACCATCAAAGAACTCATAAAGAAGGCGACACTTTTGATGTGAAGGTCAAGTCTGCAATTTGTTGTGACATGGTCTGCTGTCTGAAGGAATAAATGTCGTCTGGAGGGTTCTTGTATATAATAATAATTGTTAGTTCATGGCTGCATACTAAATTTATGCAAAGTGATTCACTATTCAAAACTTATTTTAGACCGTACCTTAATAAAGCATATGGTAAAAGCTATTGATAACCACCCCAAAACCTGGCAAGAAACCTAGCGAGATGAAAAAACCACCTATCATGTTTTCGAGATAAGTGGTTCTATTTCAGGTTGCTCCGTCAGGGCTCGAACCTGAACTTTTCTGATCCAGAGTCAGACGTGTTGCCAATTACACCACGGAGCAGTGATGAAGGCTGCAAAGATAAATGAAATCCTGAAAAATAAAAAGAATTACTCGTTCCTCGGTCCTGGTTCCTCGGTCCCTGGCACTGAGTACTTTAGGATAATGGTTGAACGTGTGGAGATTGCTTCGTCACGCAAAGCGTGACTCGCAATTGTAAATGTCAGATAATTAGGATAACAAGCAACAAGGAACCAGCAACCAGTAACTATTTTTTCACCTTCGCCCAGGTATCCCTCAACGATACTGTCCTGTTGAAGACCAGATGGGATTCAGTGGAGTCGTAATCGACACAGAAATATCCCAGCCGCTGGAACTGAAATTTATCAAGTGGTTTTGCTGAACGGAGCGACGGCTCCACCTTGCAGCCTTTAAGTACTTTGAGTGAACCTGGATTCAGGAACTTCCTGTAATCATCTTCTTTCTGCCCGGCAGGATCTTCATGATCGAATAACCTGTCATAAAGACGCACTTCAGCATCAACAGCATGCCGTGCCGATACCCAGTGCAGGGTTCCCTTGACCTTCTTGTCAGAGGCATTGCCGTCGCTTTTTGTCTCGGGATCATAGGAACAATATAATTCCTCTATAGTACCTGTTTGTTCGTTCTTTTTAAATGACTCGCATTTTATAATATATGCCCCTTTAAGCCGTACCTCCATACCCGGTGCCAGACGGAAGAATTTGTGAGGAGGATCCTCCATGAAATCATCCTGCTCAATATATACCTCCCTGCAGAAAGGGATCTTTCTCTTTCCCATACTCTCATCTTCAGGGTTATTTATTACTTCAACCTCTTCAACTTTGTCTTCAGGATAATTGGTAATAATGACTTTCAGTGGGTTGAGCACCCCGAAAATCCTCGGTGCTCTTATGTTAAGGTCCTCACGGACAGCATGTTCCAGCAGTGAGACATCATTGATGGCTTCCACTTTGGTATATCCTATGAGATCGACAAACCTTCTTATTGATTCAGGAGTATAACCTCTCCGGCGAAGGCCGCAAAGTGTAGGCATCCTCGGGTCATCCCATCCCTTTACCTTACCCTCCTTCACCAGCTCAAGCAGTTTCCTTTTGCTCATCATGGTATAGGTGAGGTTGAGTCGATTGAATTCAATCTGTCGCGGCCTGTAATCATCCGTTTTCAACTGGTTTACCAGCCAGTCATAAAGTGGCCTGTGTACTTCGAATTCAAGAGTGCATAATGAGTGAGTTATCCCTTCAAAATAGTCGCATTGTCCGTGTGCAAAATCGTACATCGGGTAGACATTCCATTTATTCCCTGTACGGTGATGTGAAGCTTTGATGATCCTGTAAATTATAGGATCACGCATATGCATATTACGTGAGGCCATATCTATTCTGGCCCTGAGAACCCTGCTCCCCTCGGCGAGTTCACCTTCATTCATCCTGTAGAACAGATCGAGACTCTCCTTTACCGGCCGGTTACGAAAAGGACTTTCAGTACCCGGTCGTGTGGGTGTCCCTTTCTGAGCCGAGATCACATCGGCAGGCTGATCATCAACATAGGCAAGGCCTCTGTTTATAAGATCAACCGCAAAGTCAAAGAGCTTACCGAAATAATCCGATGCATAAAACTCCCTCTCTTCCCAGTCGAAACCAAGCCAGTGAATATCTTCCTTTATCGAATCAATATATTCAGTCTCCTCTTTGACAGGATTGGTATCATCAAAGCGCAGGTTGCATTTTCCTCCATATTTAGCCGCCATGCCAAAATCGAGACAAATAGCTTTTGCATGACCGATATGCAGGTATCCATTTGGTTCCGGAGGAAACCGGGTATGAACTCTTCCGTCATTTTTGCCCGCTTTTAGATCTTCAATGATAAACTGTTCAATAAAGCTTACAGGGGATTTCGATTCTTCTTTGCCCTTTATGGTCTCTTCACTCATCCATCATAATTTTAAGAGTACAAAAATAGGATGAATTTATGTCCATACCATTAAAATTATGATTTTTTCCTTGGTGATACTTCGTGTCTTCGTGTCTTGGTGGCTGTAAAATGATGCCACCAAGGCACCAGGGCACTAAGGTTCACCAGGAGACTCTTTTCAGGATTTCTGGTTTTGGTCAGGATTGAGGTACTCTTTCAGGGCTTTGACATATTCGGTAAACTTTTGTCGTCCCAGAGGAGTTATCCTGCAGAGGGTCAGCGGGTAGTTGTTCCTGAATTTCTTAGTTACCTCTATATATCCAGCTTCTTTAAGTTTTGTTATCTGGATACTAAGGTTACCTGCAGTTGCCCCGGTTTTTTCCTGCAGGTATGTAAACTCAGCCGTTTCCACTCCTATCAGCAGGGAAATCACAGCAAGCCGGAGCTGGGAATGAAGAACCGGATCGAGATCCTTAAATTGTGCCATGATTTTTCCTGTATTTTAAAATATAACCGGGGATTAAATAGCCTGTAAGCATAGCTGCCGGGACAGCCAGCGGAGCAAATGAGGGACCAGCAAAATGAGCAACCAGGGCAAAGATCCAGAATGTTATTGCACCGATTATGAGGGGCTTGAATTTAATGATAATGCCTGAAATGAAAGAAGCCATTGCTGCCAGTGTCAGGATAAGAGGTGCCACATACTGCATCCTTTCCCATACTACAATAAATAACACTATTGAGGCAAACAAAAATGCCATCCAGGTCCAGACATAAATAGATGTTGCATAAGTAAATACAACCTCTTTCCGTCCCTTCACAAATCCATAAATGAGTGATACAAAAACACCGGGTATTACTAATAGCCATACAAGCCAGGGCGATGCAAAGTCTGTCAATTGCCATAGCAGATATTCTGCCAGGCTGCAGAAGAATATCAACCATCCCCAGAAGAGCAGGTGAAAACTGCCCTGGCTGATGTTAACCTTTGTTTTACTTATCATATCTGTGATGATCCTGAGGCTCTCCTCGCCTGTCATAAGTTTTTCTTCGTTTTCCATAATAATGTTTATTTTTATAAGTGAGTAATAATAACGATAAACATATTGCAAATATAAAGTAGTTTATAATATAAACCAAATATTTTTGCAATTATTTTTTGTATTAATTTTAAAATAATTGATAATCATACATGTAGACGCGTCCCATGGGACGTGTCTACTGCCAGAATATTCATTAAAAAGAAAAATATGGGACTGGTACAGATAGAAGGAATGGAGTTTTATGCTTTTCACGGTCATTTCAAAGAGGAGCAGATAGTCGGCAATAAATTTCTGATTGACGTTACTATTGAAACGGATATGGAGAAACCGATGGAAAGTGATAGTTTAAAAGATGCACTCAATTATCAGCTTGCATATGAAGTTGTGAAGCAGGAGATGCAGAAGAAATCTCATCTGCTCGAACATATTGCGGGGAGGATTCTTAATGCGCTTTATGCAGAGATAGCGGGAATAAAAAAGGCAACAGTGAAAGTCTCAAAAATGAATCCTCCTGTCGGAGGAAAGATACATTCGGTAAGTGTAGTGGTGAGCAGGTGAAATGGCTAAACAATAAATATTGACTCTAAATGTCAGGAAACAAGGTAAGCATAAAACCGGTTATCATCTTTTTGTGTCTTTTCGTTGTGCATAATCTTTCCGCACAGGCTCCCTTCAGCAGGGGAGTTAACCTTACCGGCTGGTTTCAGGTCAGCTCTCCCGGACAGATACAATTCACGAAGTTTACAAAGAAAGACATTGCCAACATAAAAAGCCTTGGGTGTGACGTTATCAGACTGCCGGTCAACATGCACGCGATGACATCAGGAAGTCCCTATTATACTCTTGACCCGCTTTATCTTTCGTTCCTCGATTCAGCAGTTGCATGGTGCGAAGAGCTGGAAATATACCTCATTCTTGATAATCACAGTTATGATCCGTCGGGAAGCACAAGCAGCGGCATAGGTGATATTCTTATCAAAATATGGTCACAAATGGCTTCTCATTATAAGGAGAGGTCGGACTACATTCTGTATGAGATCCTGAATGAACCGAATGGGATCACAACCGAAGCCTGGGGGGCTATACAGGCCCAGGTAATAAGCGCTATAAGGGAAGAAGATACCAGCCACACGATAGTTATCGGCGGCTCGGGTTACAATACCTGTT
>Ga0307419_10001362_pt1 | contig 12611 bp, 13 predicted proteins | sample SalMarWE160230MG_2_FD_202512 | JGI IMG/M metagenome (GOLD analysis project Ga0307419, IMG submission 202512) | Salt marsh sediment microbial communities from the Plum Island Ecosystem LTER, Massachusetts, United States - WE1602-30 | ecosystem: Environmental > Aquatic > Marine > Intertidal zone... | reverse complement strand
GGGCCAGGGGGGCGTCCTTGGCGTAGACGCTGGCCGGGCCGCCGGAAAGAATAAACCCCTTGGGATTGAGGGGGGCGATTTTCTCCCAGGGGGTATCGTGCGGCATCAGCTCGCAGTAGACCTGGCTTTCGCGGACGCGGCGGGCGATGAGCAGGTTGTACTGCGAGCCGAAGTCCAGGACGATGATGGCCTCGCGCTCGGCGCCGGAAACGCCCTCGACGGTGGCCGCCGGCTGCTCCCCGCCGATTTCCTTGGCTATCTCCAGATAGGTGGACAGCTCAATATCGTCGGTGGTGGCAATCCGGTGGCGGTCGTCCGGGGGTGGCTTATGACTTTCCTTAACCATGCGTTATAGAACAAATTTACCACTCCGGCGTGGTTTTGGCAACTCCCCCGGGACGCGTTTTGAGCCTGCCGCGCCCGCCCCCGGTGGAAAGATATTTGCGCCGCCGCGCCTGAAACCCGCCCCGCCAACGTGATATACTGTTTTCAGTATGGAAAGGGCTTTCCGCCGCACCATTATCAGCCGCAGTCCCGCCGCCACGCTGGCCCTGGGACGGCACCTGGGGGAGCGGCTCCGGGCGGGCAGCGTTATCGCCCTCACCGGCGAGCTCGGCTGCGGCAAGACGCTGCTGACGCGGGGCATTTGCCAGGGGCTGGGCGTCCCGCCGCGGCAGGTCTGTAGCCCCACCTTCGTCCTCGTCAACGAGTACCGCGGGCGGCTGCCCGTCTGGCACCTGGATTTGTACCGCCTCGGCGGCGAGGCCGACGCCATCGAGCTGGGCATCGCTGACTACCTGGCCCGCGCCGGGGAGGGCGTGATGGTCGTGGAATGGGCGGAGAAGATACCATCGCTCCTGCCCGAAGCGCGGCTGGACATAGGCTTTGAGGTCACCGGCGAGCGCCGGCGCCGCCTGGAAATAACCGCTTCCGGCGAGGTCTTCGCCGGAATACTGGAAGGACTGAGCAAGCTGTGATTATCCTCGGCATAGACACCTCGGCCTACGTCAATGCCGTCGGCATCACCGATGGTGAAACGGTGCTGGCCGACCGCCGCTACGAGGCCAGGGCGGACGCGCTGGAGCAAATCGTGGCCAATATTGATAATACTCTGAAGGACGCCGGGCTGAAGCTTGCCGACGTGGGCGGCATCGGGGTGGGGCTGGGGCCGGGCTCGTGGACGGGCATCCGGGTGGGGGTGACAGTGGGCAAGATGCTGGCCTTCGCCGCAGGCTTGCCGGTAGCGGGCGTGCCCACCCTGGCGGCGCTGGCCTACGCCGCCCGCAGCGAGGCCCTGCCCGTCGTGGCGGTTATCCCCGCCGGAACGGGCGATACCGTCTACGCGGCGCGCTATGATTTTGAGAACGGCCTGCCCGTCAGGCAGGGAGATTATTACGTGGGTAGTGTTAAGGAATTAACAGGGGTGTTACCGGGGGCGACGGCGCTGGTCGGCGAGAACGCGCCAGCGTATGCCGAAACCATCGGGGCGGCGGGAATCAAGGCTATTGAGGCTACCCCCGGCGGGGCGGCGGTGGCCCACCTGTCGGGCGAGAGGCTGGCACGCGACGAGAGCGACGACGCCCTGGCGCTGACACCATTATATCTCAAGGAGTCCACCGCCAAAGCCTTCGTGAATAAATACGCCGCCCGGGTGAAGGGGACGGAATAAATGCTGGTTCTGGGCATCGAGACATCCTGCGACGAGACGGCGGCGGCCCTGGTGGCCGACGGGAAAGAGATTCTTTCCAGCGTTATCGCCACGCAGCTTGACCTGCTCCGGAAATACGGCGGCGTGGTGCCCGAGGTGGCCGCCCGCCGCCATACCGAGCTTATCGGCTACGTGGTTCAGGAGGCGCTGGACAGGACCGGCAAGACCCTCGACGATGTCGAGGCCGTGGCCGTGACCGCCTGGCAGGGGCTGGTGGGCTGCCTGCTGGTGGGCGTGGCGGCGGCCAAGTCGCTCAGCTACGCGCGCAACCTGCCCCTGGTAGGGGTGCACCACATCGAGGGGCACATCTACGCCAACCGCCTCAGCCACCCCGATATACCCTTCCCCCACGTCTGCCTGACCGTCTCCGGCGGGCACACCATCCTCCTCTACGTGGGCGAGGGCGAGGGCGGCGGCTACGAGCTATTGGGCACCACCCTGGACGATGCCGCCGGCGAGGCCTTCGATAAAATCGCCAAGTTCCTGGGGCTGGGATTCCCCGGCGGGCCGGTTATTGACAGGCTGGCCAAACAGGGCGACAGAAAGGCCTTTAGCTTCCCGCGCCCCATGCTCCGTGCCAATAACTACGATTTCTCTTTCAGCGGCCTCAAGACGGCCGTCATTAACATGTTCAAGGGGCCGGTCGCCCGCGGCGAGGCGCTGCCCCTGGCCGATATCGCCGCCAGCTTCCAGGAGGCGGTGGTGGACGTCCTCGTCGGCAAGACGCTGCGGGCCGCCGTGGAGCGCGGCGTTGACGCCGTCAGCGTTACCGGCGGTGTCTCGGCCAACTCGCGGCTGCGCGCCGCCTTCACCGAGGCGGGACAAAGGCGGGGGTTTCGGGTCTTTTTCCCCGATTTATCCCTCTGTACCGACAACGCCGCTATGATTGCCGCCGCCGGATACGCTAAAATAGAGCGGGGAGAGCAAGCCGGCCTGAGCCTCGACGTGCTGCCCAGCGCCCCGCTGCCGGGCCGGGCGGGAGGATAGGATGAAGGCGAAGATAGCCAGGATAGACGCCGCCAGTCCCGATGCCGCCGTGCTGGAGCGCGCCGCCGCCCTGATTATGCAGGGGCGGGTCGTCGTCTGCCCCACCGATACCGGCTACGCCCTGGCCGCCAACGCCCTGGACGGGCGGGCCATAACCAAAATTTTCCAATTGAAGGGGCGCTCGTACGCCAACCCGATACACATCGCCGTGAACTCTGCGGCGGAGGCCGAGAAGTACGCCTATCTTGACGAGGCCGCCCGCTACCTGATGGAGCACTATTTACCGGGGGCGCTGACGCTGGTGCTCCCCAGGAAAGACACCGTCCCGGCACTGCTGGTGGCCGGCGGCGATACGGTGGGCATCCGCATCCCGGCCAACCCGGCCATCCTCACCCTGGCCGCCCTGACGGGTCGCCCCCTCACCAGCACCAGCGCCAATATCAGCGGCCGGCCCACCCCTTACACCGTTGAAGAGGTTGTCGCCCAACTGGGGGACGAAATCGGCGGGGTGTCGCTCCTGCTCGACCAGGGGCCGCTCCCCGTCCACGAAGTTTCCACCATCGTCGACCTCACCGTCAGCCCGCCGCAGCTCATCCGGCAGGGGCGTATCTCCTGGCTGGAACTGCGCGAGGCCCTGCGGCGCTTCGCCCCCGAGGAAGACGAAGCGGCGACCGAAAGCGACGACGAGACTTAACCGAGGAGGTACCAACCGTGCGTATTGCTGTCGGCAGCGACCACCGGGGCTGCCAGCTCAAGGAGCTGGTATTGCGGCTCCTCAGCGACAAGGGCTACCAGTTTCAGGACTTCGGCTGCCATACCGAAGATGCCGTGGACTACCCAGATATCGCCGTCAAGGTGGCCGAGGCCATCATGCGGGGCGAGTTCGACCGGGGCATCCTTATCTGCGGCACCGGCATCGGCATGTGCATCGCCGCCAACAAGGTGCGCGGCATCCGGGCGGCCCAGTGCCACGACGCCTTTACCGCCAAGCGCGCCCGCGCCCACAACGATGCCCAGATATGCTGCCTGGCCGCCGAGGAAGGGAGGGTGCGCGTCGGCGCCATTCTGGAGACCTTCCTCACCAGCGAGTTCGAGGGCGGGCGGCATATCGCCCGCATCGAGAAGATTAAAAAGATTGAGGACGAGCAGTACGGGAAAAAGTAATGTCATTTCGAGGAGCTTGCGACGAAGCAATCTGACGGCATGTCATTCCCAACTTGATTGGGAATCTAGTATAGCGAGTAATAATGCCTGATTTCCGCCGAGAGTATAAACGCAAACTTATCTCCGCCGAGGAGGCCGCCGGGCTGGTCAAGTCCGGCATGTGGATTGACTACGGGGCCATCTGCGGTTTCCCCTCCCTCATCGACGAGAAGCTCTGCGAGCGCGCCGCCGAGCTCAAGGACGTGAAAATCCGCGCCGAGCACTCCCACACGCAAATCCCCCGCGCCGACCCCCGGCAGGAGCACTTTATCCACAACTCGTGGTTCCTGGGCAAGGTGGAGCGTGACTACTATAAAAACGGCGCCTGCTCCTACATCCCCTTCGGCCTGGGCGAGGGCCCGCGCATGTACCGCCAGTGGCTCAAAGACCAGGTGGACATCACCTTCATCGAGGTCACCCCGATGGACGAAAAAGGCGACTTCAACTTCGGCACGGCGGTAACGCGCCAGAAGGCCGCCTGCGAGGTGGCCAGGACGGTCGTCCTGGAAGTCAACGAGCACCAGCCCTGGGTCTGCGGCGGCTACGACGAGACGGTCAACATCAAGGACGTGGACTACGTCGTCGAAAATTACGCCTACAAGATACCGGAGTTCCCGGCGGCGGAGATAACGCCGGAGGACGAGGCCATCGCCGGGCTGCTGGCCGGGCGCATCGGGGACGGGGCCACCATCCAGCTGGGGGTGGGGGCGATACCGGCCGTCGTCGGCAAGCTCTTAATCAAGCACGGCCTGCACGACCTGGGCGTGCACAGCGAGATGTTCAACGACAGCATGATGGAGCTTATCGAGGCGGGAGTCGTCACCGGCGCCCGCAAGACCCTCAACCCCGGCCAGGCCGTCCACTGTTTCGCCGCCGGCTCGGAGAGGCTCTATAAGTTCATGGACCGGAACCCGGCCCTGGCCGGCTTCCCGGTGGACTACACCAACGACCCCTATACCATCGCCCGGAACGAGAACCAGATTGCCATCAACAGTGCCCTGCGCATCGACCTGCGCGGCCAGGTCTGCTCCGAGTCCGTCGGCACGCGCCAGATAAGCGGCACCGGCGGCCAGCTGGAGTTCACCCGCGGGGCGTACCTGGCGCCGGGGGGGCAGGCCTTCATCTGCCTGCACGCCACGCGGCCGGGCAAGGACGGCAAGCAGATTTCCAACATCGTGCCTATTTTAGAGCCCGGCGACATGGTGACCGTGCCCGCCTCGGACGTATCGCAGGTGGTGACGGAGTACGGCATGGTCAACCTCAAGGGTCTCAGCGTCTGGCAGCGCGCCAAGGCGCTCATCTCCATCGCCCACCCCGCCTTTAGAGACAGCCTCACCGAGGCGGCGATTGCGGCCGGTTTCATCACGCGGGGGACAATCGGGCTGGGGTGGTAAAGTCTGAGGAATATTGTTATATCCACTCAATTAATTGCCATGCTTGCTATCAAGGTTTATAATCAAATTAGCTTGGGAAACCACCCTTAAGGAGTCCTTATGGTTAAAGGCGTCGAGTTTGTTATTGATGATGACGGGCAGAAAAAGGCGGTGGTGATTGACCTCAAGACTCACGGGGAAATCTGGGAGGACTTCTACGATACCCTGCGGGTAAAAGAGCGGGAGTCCGAACCCCGCGAGACCCTCAAAGAGGTCAAGAAGAAGGTTCTCGGTCGGTCTTAAATGCCGTATCTTTCCCCTCCAACCAGCTTGACAATAAACGTACATCCGTGCTATCTTTAGATACGGGCTTTAAGCTGAAAGTCGCCTTTCCAGTCCGTCTCAAGGGACGGTTATTTTTTTAGTAGACCTGTTAGCGAGGTAAGGAAAAGTGAAAAGCGATGCCGTGAAAAAGGGGGTGGAGCGCGCGCCGCACCGCTCCCTGCTCTACGCCCTGGGCTGCACGCCCGCCGAGATGAATAAGCCCTTCATCGGCATTGTCAACAGCTACACCCAGGTGGTGCCGGGGCATATCCACCTGCGCGAGCTCGGCGTGGCCGCGGCCGAGGGCGTGCGCGCCGGCGGCGGCGTGCCTTTCGAGTTCAACACCATCGCCGTCTGCGACGGCATCGCCATGAACCACGCCGGCATGAAGTACAGCCTGCCCTCGCGCGAGCTGATTGCCGACGCCGTGGAAATCATGGCCGAGGCCCACGCCTTCGACGCGCTGGTCTTCATCCCCAACTGCGATAAGATTATCCCCGGCATGCTCATGGCGGCTCTCCGGCTCAACCTGCCGGCCATCTTCGTCAGCGGCGGGCCGATGCTGGCGGGGACACGCGGCGGTGAGAAAATCGACCTCAACACCGTCTTCGAGGGGGTGGGGGCGGTCTCCGGCGGCAAGATGACGGCGGAAGAGCTCTACGAAATCGAGCTGGCCGCCTGTCCCGGCTGCGGCTCCTGCTCCGGCATGTTCACCGCCAACACGATGAACTGCCTCACCGAGGTGCTGGGGATGGGCCTGCCCGGCAACGGCACCATCCCGGCGGTGGACGCCCGGCGGACGGGGCTGGCGCGGCAGGCCGGCGAGCAGGTGATGACTTTGCTCAAGACGAACACGCGCCCCAAAGATATTATCAACGGCGACGCCATCTTCAACGCCTTTACGGTGGACATGGCCCTGGGCGGCTCGTCCAACTCGGTGCTGCACCTCATGGCCATCGCCCACGAGGCGGGCGCCGATTTCGACCTCAAACAGGTCAACGTCATCGGCGGGCGCACCCCCTACCTCTGCAAGCTGCGCCCCTCCGGGCCGCACCACATCGAGGTGCTCGACCGGGCCGGGGGCATCCCGGCGGTGATGGGCGAGCTTAAAAGCCTCCTGAAATTGAAGAACAAGACGGTAACCGGCCAGACCGTCGGCGAGAATATCGCCAACGTGAAGACCCTCGACAGCGAGGTCATCCGCTCGGTGAAGACGGCCCACTCACCCACCGGCGGGCTGGTGATGCTCTTCGGCAACCTGGCCCCGGAGGGGGCGGTGGTCAAGCGGGCGGCGGTGGCCCCGGAGATGATGCAGCACCAGGGCCCGGCGCGCGTCTTCGACTCCGAGGAGGAGGCCACCAGAGCCATTTTAGCCAAGAAGATAAAGCCCGGCGACGTGCTGGTCATCCGCTACGAAGGCCCCAAGGGCGGGCCGGGGATGCGCGAGATGCTTACGCCCACCTCGCTGATAACCGGGGCCGGGCTGGACAAAGAGGTAGCCCTGATTACCGACGGGCGCTTCTCCGGCGCCACGCGGGGGGCCTCCATCGGGCACGTCTCGCCGGAGGCGGCGGCCCGCGGGCCGATTGCCGCCGTAAGGGAAGGCGACCTCATCAGCATCGATATACCGCAGAACAAGCTCAGCGTGGCGCTGAGCGATAAAGAAATGGCCGACCGGCTGGCGGGCCTGCCCGCCTTCGAGCCGAGAATCAAGACGGGCTATTTGAGCCGCTATATCGATTACGTGACCTCGGCCTCCACCGGCGCGGTCTTTAAGAAATAATCATTACCGAGAGATTCGGGTAAGGGAAGGACGGACGTCAATGAAAAAGTCCGGTGCCCAGATACTGTGTGAAAGCCTGCTCCGGGAAGGCGTGGAGGTCATGTTCGGCTTCCCCGGCGGCGTCCTGCTGCCTTTCTACGACGTCCTCCCCCAGTACCCGGATTTAAGGCACATCCTGGTGCGCCACGAGCAGGGGGCGGCCCACGCCGCCGACGGCTACGCCCGCGCCACCGGCAAGGTGGGCGTCTGCATGGCCACCTCCGGCCCCGGCGCCACCAACCTGGTCACCGGCATTGCCAACGCTTACCTGGACTCGGTGCCGATGGTGGCCCTCACCGGGCAGGTGGCCCGACCCTTCATCGGCAAGGACGCTTTCCAGGAGATAGACATCACCGGCATCACCCTGCCCATCACCAAGCACAGCTACGTGGCCATGGACGCCGGCTCGCTGGCCGCTATCGTCAAGGAGGCCTTCTACATCGCCAGCACGGGACGCCCCGGGCCGGTGCTCATCGACCTGCCCAAGGACGTGCAGACCGAACTGGCCGACCCCGTCTACCCGGACAAGATTGACCTGCCCGGCTACAAGATACCCACGCGCGGCCATCCCACCCAGCTCAAGAACGCCGCCAAGCTCATTAACGAGGCCCGCCATCCGCTCATCATCGCCGGGCGGGGCGTCATTATCTCAAAGGCCAGCGAGGAATTGAAGCAGCTGGCCGAAAAGGGGCAGATACCCGTCATCAGCACGCTGCTGGGTATCGGCGGCTTTCCGGAGAACCACGTGCTCTGCTACGGCATGGCCGGCATGCACGGCACCGGCAGCGCCAACAAGGCCCTGGACGCCACCGACCTCTTGATTGCCGTGGGCATGAGGTTCGACGACCGGGTGACCGGCAATATAAGCGGCTTCGCGCCGCACGCCAAGATTATCCACATCGACCTCGACCCGGCCGAAATCGGCAAGAACGTGGCCGTCAACGTGCCCATCGTCGGCGATGTTAAGGCGGTCTTGCCGGCGCTCAACAAGATGCTTGAGCCGGGCGAGCACCTCGACTGGATTCGCCAGCTCGACGAATGGAGGAAACAGCACCCGTTACCGGATGTCAACGCCGGCGAGGGGCTGCTGCCGCAGTATATTGTCCAGCAGCTCTACGAGGCCACCCGGGGCGACGCCATCACCGTCACCGGGGTGGGGCAGCACCAGATGTGGGCCGCCCAGTACTACCAGCACACCGAGCCGGGGCACTTCATCACCTCCGGCGGGCTGGGGACGATGGGTTTCGGGCTGCCGGCGGCCCTGGGGGCCAAGGTGGGCTGCCCCGACAAGACCGTCTGGTGCATCGACGGCGACGGCAGCCTCCAGATGACCATCCAGGAGCTGGCCACGCTGGTTCAAGACAGCATCAACGTCAAGATTGCCGTCATCAACAACGGTTACCTGGGCATGGTGCGGCAGTGGCAGGATTTGTTCTACGAGAAGCGCTACGTAGCCACGCCCATCTCCTGCCCCGACTTCGTCAAGGTGGCCGAGGCCTACGGCATCGCCGCCCAGCGCGTCACCCGCCGCGAGGAGGTGGCGCCCGCTATCGAGCAGGCTATGGCCCACGACGGTCCCTACCTGATTGACTTCATGGTGGAGCCGGAGGAGAACGTCTACCCGATGGTGCCGCCGGGAGCGTCCAACATCGAGTTCCTGGAGCAACCCAAGAAAGAGGTATCGTCATGGCCACGAACAAGCATACCCTAGTCGCCATCGTGCAGGACAAGCCCGGCGTGCTCAACCGCATGGCCAGCCTGTTCCGCCGCCGCGGCTTCAACATCGAGAGCATCGCCGTGGGGCACAGCGAGGTGGCCCACCTCTCGCGGGTGACCATCATCGTCAACGGCTCCAACGCCATGGTCGAGCAGGTGCGCAAGCAACTGGACAAGCTCATCGACGTGGTGCGGGTATCCGATATCAGCGCCGAGAAAATCACCGTGCGCGAGCTGGCCCTCGTCAAGGTAAGGGCATCCTCGGCGACGCGGAGCGAGATTATCGAGATTGCCGATATCTTCCGCGCCAATATCGTCGACGTGGCCTCGGACACGCTCACCATCGAGATAACCGGCGACGAGGAGAAAATCGAGTCCATGCTCCAGCTGCTGCGCGGCTTCGGCATCCGCGAGATTGCCCGCACCGGGCGGGTGGCCATGGTACGGGGCGCCCTCGGCGGAAGCAAGGGAGAAAAGGCCGCCAGGAAAAGCGCTAAATAATAACCGAAGGAGACCGGGTAAAATGGCAACCATAGATTTCGGCGGAGTCAAAGAAGAAGTCATCATGCGGAGCGAGTTCTCCATGGCCAGGGCACGCGAGGTCCTCAAGAACGAGACCATCGCCGTCATCGGCTACGGCGTCCAGGGGCCGGGGCAGTCGCTCAACATGAAGGATAACGGCTTTAACGTCATCATCGGGCAAAGTAAGAAATTCATGGAAGACTGGAACCGCGCCGTGGCCGACGGCTGGGAGCCGGGCAAGACGCTCTTCGAGATTGAGGAAGCCGCCAGGCGCGGCACGATTATCCAGATGCTGGTGACCGACGCCGCCCAGAAGCAAATCTGGCCGGACATCAAAAAGCAACTCGACAAGGGCGACGCCCTCTACTTCTCGCACGGTTTCTCCATCGTCTATAAAGAGCAGACCGATATCATCCCGCCGCCGGACGTGGACGTCATCATGGTGGCCCCCAAAGGCTCGGGGACGTCGCTAAGGCGCAACTTCCTCTCCGGGGCGGGCATCAACTCGTCCTTTGCCGTCTTCCAGGACGCCACCGGGCGCGCCCGCGAGCGCTGCCTGGCGCTGGGCATCGCCATCGGCTCCGGCTACCTCTTCCCCACCACCTTCGAGAACGAGGTCTTCAGCGACCTGGTAGGGGAGCGGGGCGTGCTCATGGGGGCGCTGGCCGGCATCATGGAGGCCCAGTACGATACCCTGCGCGCCCACGGCCACAGCCCGTCCGAGGCCTTCAACGAGACCGTGGAAGAGCTGACGGAGAGCCTCATCAAGCTCGTCGCCGAGAACGGCATGGACTGGATGTACGCCAACTGCTCGGCCACGGCCCAGCGCGGCGCGCTGGACTGGAAGCCGAAGTTCAAAGAGGCCGTCATGCCCGTCTTCAAGGAGCTTTACCAGCGTGTGGCCTCCGGCGCGGAGACGGCGCGCGTCATCGATATGTGCGGCCGCCCCGACTACAAGCAGCTGCTGGGTAAAGAGCTGGGCGAGATGGGCGGTTCCGAGATGTGGCAGGCGGGCAAGGCTACCCGCGGCCTGCGCCCCAAGGAAGCGGCCAAGAGCGGCGCCGCTAGCGCTAAAGGCACCGGGGGGCGGAAGGCTAATTAGTTGCCGGTGAGGTTGCGTATATGGTAACGAAACTACAGATGGTCTACTGGAAGGGTGACAAATTCTAGGTCGGCAAGCTGCTGGAACACCCCGAGATAATGTCCCGGGGGGAAACCTTGGCCGAGCTGGAAGAGAACCTGAAGGACGCCTATCTGCTGATGGCGCTCTAAGGAAGGAGGAATATTATGGCTGGTGAGGTAAAATCGGCTGCTGAGGCTACGAAGATTGCCAGGTCTTATGTTGGCCAATATTACTTTTTTTCGCGACCGGTTAAGGCTGTGCGTGAAAACGACACCTGGTTTGTTGATTTAGACGTAGGGCCTTTAGATACTGAAATAGCTAAAGTGAAAATAGATGCTAAATCAGGAGAAATATTGGGGTACGATATTCCTTAAAACTAAGGAGCTCACTTTAGGAGTGAAAGATAAAGCAAGCAGCTACAAAAAGCGAAGTATCCATTACTTTGAAAATGCCAAGAAATTCATTGACAAAGGTGATGCTGAAAAGGCTAGTGAGTTTCTGTGGGGCAGTATGGCTCAGGCATTGAAGGCAGTTGCGGCAAGTAGAAATATCTCATTGAGGAGTCATAATCAGGTTAAAAACTATGCATTAGAGCTCGCGCGCACTCTCAAAGATGACAGTATTAGACATACCTTTGATTATGCACAATCATTACATAGTAACTTCTATGAATCAGGGCTTCTTCTAGAAGATGTTGTTAGAGCTGCCGAAGATGTAAGAAGAACCGTAAGCCAGCTGCTGAAATTCGTTCCGGATTGAAACAAAGACAATAATATCCATAAAGATTTGAAAACTCTAGACAAAATTACATAAAGCGTGTATAATGGATTCAAATAGCCATGTCTAAACAGTGTTTCACCATAGGGAGAATTAATCTCATCCTTACCGGCCCCTCTCTGATTTAAGGAGAGGGGATACACGGTGGCACCTACTGATTAATTCTTCCCAGGAGGAACATGAATATGGACAAGGTTATTATTTTTGATACCACCCTGCGCGACGGGGAGCAGGCGGCGGGGGGCACCCTCAACGTACCGGAGAAGCTGGAGATAGCGCGCCAGCTGGAAAAGCTGGGGGTGGACATCATCGAGGCGGGATTCCCAGCCTCCAGCCCCGGCGACTTCGAGGCGGTCAGCCTCATCTCACAGGAAATCACGAATGCGGGCGTCTGCGCCCTGACCCACGCCAACTTCAAGGCCGTCGACAGCGCCTGGGAGGCGGTCAAGGGGGCCCAAAGCCCGCGCATCCACATCTTTCTATCGGCCTCGGATATACACATCATCCACCAGCTCAAGAAGAGCCGCGAGGAAGTGATGAAGATGGCCTGCGACAACGTGGCCCGCGCCAAGAAGTACACCTCCGATATCGAGTTCTCCCCGATGGACGCCAGCCGCACCGAGCCAAAGTACCTCTACCAGATACTGGAGGCCGTCATCGCCGCCGGGGCCACCACCGTCAACATCCCGGATACGGTCGGCTACGCCATCCCGGACGAGTTCGGCGGCCTCATCGCCGGCATCTTCCAGAACGTCAAGAATATAGATAAGGCCGTCGTCAGTGTGCACTGCCACGACGACCTGGGCCTGGCCGTGGCCAACAGCCTGGAGGCCATCCGGCGCGGGGCCAGGCAGGTGGAGTGCACCATCAACGGCATCGGCGAACGGGCCGGCAACGCCTCGATGGAGGAAATCGTCATGGCCCTGAAGACCCGCAGCGATTTCTTTAACCTGACCACGGGCGTCCAGGCCAGGCAGATATACCGCACCTCGCGACTGGTCAGCGACCTGACCGGCTTCCTGGTGCAGCCCAACAAGGCCATCGTCGGGGCCAACG
>Ga0307419_10001361_pt1 | contig 12616 bp, 11 predicted proteins | sample SalMarWE160230MG_2_FD_202512 | JGI IMG/M metagenome (GOLD analysis project Ga0307419, IMG submission 202512) | Salt marsh sediment microbial communities from the Plum Island Ecosystem LTER, Massachusetts, United States - WE1602-30 | ecosystem: Environmental > Aquatic > Marine > Intertidal zone... | reverse complement strand
CGTCGGTTCCATGACGACGCTGCACGCCAACTCCGGCCTGGACGCCTTGCTGCGCCTGGAGACGATGGCGATGATGGGGGGTACCAGCGTGCCCGCGGAGCTCATCCGGCGCCAGATCGTCTCGGCGATAGACCTGGTCGTGTGTCTGGACCGCCTGCCCGACGGGAGGCGTTACGTGCTTTCCATCTCCGAGATCGTGAAGGACCATCCGCAGGAGTACACGCTCCAGGACATCTACGCGGCCGAGCGGCGGGTCGAGGACGGCAAGGTGGTTTTTGAGCTCAAGCCCACGGGATACAAGCCGGCGTTCCTGGAAAAGTTCGTGGACCTGGAGAACCTGCCGGCGATGTTCAGGAGCTAAACCGGGCCATGGCCCAGCATGACATCGTCTTGAGGGTCAAAGAACGGGTGACCCCCTGCCTGGAGCGGGCGGGCTATGTGCTCGTCGACCTGCGCCTCTACAGGGACCAGATCGGCAGGCGGGTCCTGGAGGTCCTGGCGGACCGGCCTGACGGCGGCATCACCCTGGGCGAGTGCGGGACGCTCAACCGCGAGATCGGCGCGCTCTTGGAGCGCGAAGGCGTTTTGATGGACCGGTGCCTGCTGGATGTCTCCTCGCCGGGGACGGACCGGCCGATGACGCTGCCGGCGGATTTCCGGCGCGCCCGCGGCCGCCGGATCCGGGTCTTTCTCTCGGCGCCGGTCGCCGAACGGATCGAGTATTGCGGCATCCTCGACGACGTGGGGGCGGACGCGATCCGTCTCGCCCTGGAGGATACGACGATCGACATAACCTACGACAAGATCAACAAGGCAAAACAGGTGGCATGATGAGCAGTGAGCTGTTGGCTATATTGGACCATATTGAACGCGAGCGCGGGATCAAGCGCGATATCCTGATCCAGGCCGTCGAGTCCGCGATGGTGAGCGCCGTCAAGAAGGCGATCGGCGCCAAGACCGCCGAGAACATCCGCGTCGAGATCGGCAAGGAGGACGGCAAGATCCGGGCGTATCTGGACGAGAAGGAGATCAAGTCCGTGGACTTCGGCCGCATCGCGGCCCAGACCGCCAAGCAGGTCATCATCCAGAAGATCCGCGAGGCCGAGAAGGACGTGATCTTTCAGGAGTTCAGCGCCAAGGTCGGCATCATCGTGAGCGGCACGGTCTACCGTTTCGACCGCGGCAACATCATCGTCGATCTCTTGGGCCGGGCGGAGGGGCTGCTCTTGAAGCGCGAACAGTCGCCGCGCGACGACTTCCGCCAGGGGCAGCGCGTGCGCGCCTATGTCCTCGACGTGCGGCGCGACACCAAGGGGCCGCAGATCATCCTTTCGCGCACGAGCCCGCTGTTCGTCAAGAAACTCTTCGAGCTCGAGGTCCCGGAGATCTTCGAAGGGATCGTCGAGATGCGCGCCATCTCGCGCGAGGCGGGAGAGCGTACCAAGATCGCCGTCCAGTCCAAGGACGAGAAGGTGGACTGCGTGGGGGCCTGCGTGGGCATCCGCGGCTCGCGCGTCAAGGACATCGTCTCAGAGCTCCAGGGCGAGAAGATCGACATCATCCGGTGGAGCGACGACCTGCGCGAGTACATCACGGCCGCGCTCTCGCCGGCCAAGATCACGGAGATCCGGCTCGACCAGGACCACCACCGGGCGCTGGTGATCGTGGCCGAGGACCAGCTGTCCCTTGCCATCGGCAAGCACGGCCAGAACGTGCGCCTGGCCTCCAAGCTTACGGGCTGGGAGCTGGATATCCGCACGCGCACCGAGATCGTCAAGGAGAAGGAAGAGGCGAAGAAGGCGCGCGCCGATATGAGCCTGGTGGGCGTGGGGGACAAGCTCCTCGATGCCCTTATCGAGGGGGGCCTGGACTCTTTGGAGAAGATCGGGAACACCACCATCGAGAAGATGACCGCCATCAAGGGCATCGGTCCGAAAAAGGCCGAAAAGATCATCGCGGCGGCCAAGGAGAAATGGGCCGAGCAGAAGGCCCAGGCGGCACAAGACGCGGCGGCCGAGGAGAAGCGGAACGAGCAGAAGGCCCAGGCGGCACAAGACGCGGCGGCCGAGGAAGCGACGCCGGCACAGGGACCGGAAGAAGAGAGCCAGGAGACCGATGAGAGTTCATGAACTAGCCAAACAACTCGGGATGACGAGCAAGGACTTCTTGGCCCGCCTCAAGGAGCGCCACATCGTGGCCAAGAACCACATGACGAGCCTCGACGAGGACGTGGTGAAGCTTTTTCTGGAGGAGCGGGCCGCCAAGACACAGGTGCCTTTTGTCTTTAAGGGGAAGAAGGAGGAGGCGGGCAAGGCAAAGGGCCGCAGGCCCGAGACGAAAAAGTCCCGGGACCTCAAGCCGGGGCCGTCTGTCCCCTCGGAGGCCGTCTCCGTCCCGCCCGCAGCCCCGCCGCAGGCCGAAGCGGCCGAGGCGGCAGCGCCGGTGAAGGAGCTTAAGCCTTTCGAAGTGCCTTGTCCGATCACCATCAAGGACCTCGCGGTCTGCCTGCAGCTGCGGGCGGGTGACCTCATCAAGACGCTCATGACGCAGTTCAAGGTCTTTGCCAGCATCAACCAGAGTCTGAGCGAACCGATCGTCCGGGAGGTGCTCAAGATCTACGGCTACGCGCTGACGCTGCCGCCGGCGGCCGAGGATCCCTTCGTCGCCATCGTCAAGAAGGTGGACGCGGCGCGCTTCAAGCCGCGTTCGCCCATCGTGACCTTCATGGGCCACGTCGACCACGGCAAGACGTCGTTGTTGGACGCGATCCGCCGGACCAAGGTCGTCGACTCGGAACACGGCGGCATCACCCAGCACATCGGCGCCTATGAGGTCAAGATGCCGAAAGGCAGCATCACCTTTTTGGACACGCCGGGCCACGAGGCCTTCACGGCCATGCGGGCCCGCGGGGCCAATGTCACGGATATCGTCGTCTTGGTCGTGGCCGCCGACGACGGGGTCATGCCCCAGACGATCGAGGCCCTGGACCACGCGAAGGCCGCCGGGGTCCCCGTCATCGTCGCGATGAACAAGATCGATAAGCCCTCGGCCGACCTGGACAAGCTCAAGGGGCAGCTCAACGCCCTCGGGCTGGCGCCGGAGGACTGGGGCGGCAAGACCATCACCGTCGGCGTCTCGGCGAAGACCGGCGATGGGATCGACGCGCTCCTTGATATGATCCTCTTGGAGGCGGAGATGCTCGAGCTCAAGGGGCCCGACGACACCGACGCGGTCGGGGTCGTGATCGAGGCGAAGCTCACCAAGGGCCGCGGCGCGGTCGCGACCCTCCTCGTCAAGAGCGGGCGCCTGAAGCTCGGCGACTTCGTGGTGGCCGGATACCACAACGGCCGCGTGAAGGCGATGCACAACAGCTTCCGTCAGCCCATCACGGAGGCGTACCTCTCCTCGCCCGTTGAAGTCCTCGGTCTCTCAGGGGTGCCGGAGGCGGGCGACAGATTCTTTGTCGTGGCGGACGAGAAGAAGGCGCGGGAGATCGTCGCCCAGCGGCAGGAGGAGCAGCGCCGCCAGCGCCTGGAGCCGACGGCCAAGAAGGCCCACATCCACCTCGAGGACCTTTACAAGGAGATAAAGCAGGGCGCGGTCAAGGAGCTCAACATCATCTTGAAGGCCGACGTGCAGGGCTCCCTGGAGGCGATCGAGGATTCATTGAGCAAATTGACGGCGACCGAGGTCAAGATCGGGATCATGCACAAGGGGGTCGGCGCCATCAACACCTCGGACGTGGTCCTGGCGGCGGCGTCGGACGCCATCATCATCGGTTTTCACGTCGAGCCCGACCCGCCGGCGCGCGAGATGGCCGCGAAGGAAGACATCGACATCCGCACCTATCGCGTCATCTACGAGATCTACAACGACCTGAAGGCGGCGCTGGAAGGGATGCTGGCGCCCAAGATCAAGAAGGTCTTTTTGGGCCGCGCCGAGGTCAAGAAGGTCTTCAACCTCACCAAGCACGGCATCGTCGCCGGCTCCATGGTGAAGAAGGGGCGCATCGTGCGTAACGCCCACGTCGTCCTCGTGCGCAACGGCCAGGTCGTCCACGAGGGCAAGATCGCCGCGGTCAAGCGCTTCAAGGACGACGTGCGCGAGGTCCAGGAAGGCTACGAGTGCGGGATCTCCATCGTGGACTTCCAGGCGATCAAGGAGGGTGACATCATCGACGCCTTCCAACTGGAAGAGGTCGCCCGCAAGCTGAACGTGTAGATATGCCGGCCTGCGCAGGTGTCATCATGAGTCGACAACGTATATTAAGCGGGATGCGGCCCACGGGCCGCCTGCACCTCGGCCATCTCGTCGGCGCGCTGAACAACTGGGTGCGCCTGCAGGACGACTACGAGTGCTTCTTCATGGTGGCGGATTGGCACGCCCTGATGAGCGAGTACGAGGACGTCGCCGTCATCCGCGGGGCGGTCTGGGACAATCTCGCCGACTGGCTCGCCGTCGGCATCGACCCCGGGAAGTCCGTTCTCTTCATCCAGTCCCAGGTCCCCGAGCACCTGGAGCTCGCTATGATCTTTTCGGTCTTGACGCCCCTGGGCTGGCTCGAGCGCTGCCCGACCTATAAAGAGCAGATGCGCGAGCTCAAGGACCGCCACATCGCGACCTACGGGTTCTTGGGGTATCCGGTCCTGCAGGCCGCGGACATCGCGCTCTACCAGGCACACGTCGTGCCCGTCGGAGAAGACCAGCTGCCGCACCTGGAGCTCGCGCGCGAGATCGTGCGCCGCTTCAACGGGCTCTACAAGAAGATCTTTCCGGAACCCAAACCGCTTTTGACGCCCGTGGCCAAGCTCCTGGGGCTGGACGGGCGCAAGATGAGCAAGAGCTACGGCAACGTCGTCGCCCTCTCTGATCCGCCGGAGACGATCAAGAAGAAGGTCCAGACGATGTTCACGGACCCCTTGAGGGTCCGCAAGACGGACCCCGGCCACCCGGAGACGTGCAACGTCCACAGCTACTACGCCGTCTTCTTCCCCGACCAGGAGAAGGAGGTGGCCGAGGCGTGCCGCCGCGCCGAGATCGGCTGCACCGATTGCAAGAAGAGGCTCGGCGAGGCGTTGTGCGGCATGCTCGCCCCGGTCCAGGAGCGGCGCCGCGCCCTCTTATCGGATAAGGGCCGGCTCGAGGCGATCACGGAGGAGGGCCGCCGCAAGGCGCGGGCCCGCGCCCACGCGACGCTCGAGGTCGTTCGCGACAGCTTGGGTCTCGTGCGCTGCCCCGTCGGGTGAGCGCCGTCTCGGCGCAGGGATCATCCCATGTCCTATAAGGTAAAACTCGAGATCTTCGAAGGCCCCTTCGACCTCCTCTTGTATCTCATCCGGAAGGACGAGATCAACGTCTACGACATCCCCATCGCGACGGTCCTCGATCAGTACTTGCAGTACCTGGAGCTGATGCGGCTCCTGGATTTGAACATCGCCGGCGAGTTCATCGTCGTGGCGGCTACCCTGATGCAGATCAAGTCCAAGATGCTCTTGCCGCAGGAGCCCGGCGCCCTCGAGGAGACCCCCGAGGAAGAACAGGACCCGCGCGCCGACCTCGTCAAGCGCCTCCTGGAATACAAGCAGTTCAAGGAGGCGGCCGAGCAGCTGCGCCAGAGGGAGCGCGCCCGCCAGGACATCTTCAAGCGCACGCCCGTGATCCAGGACCAGGAGAGCGGTGAGGCGTACTTCGAGGCGAGCCTCTTTGACCTCATCAACGCCTTCTCCAAGGCCCTCAAGGACATCCCCAAGGACCTCTTCTACGAGGTCATCAAGGACGAGTTCACGGTCGAGGGCAAGGTCCATGAGCTGCTGCACCTGTTCATGACGACGCCGCGCATCGGGCTCGCCCCCCTCTTCGCCCGGGCGCGCAACAAGATGGAGGTGGTGGTGACGTTCCTCGCGGTCCTGGAACTCATCCGCCTCAAGGAGATCGTCGTCGTCCAGAAAACGGTCTTTGGCGAGATCGAGGTCTTTCGCAACGCGGAGAAGATGGTCCCCAAGGCGCCGGAGGCGGTGACGCAAGAGACGCCCCAAGAGGTATCGGAATAGATGGAAGAGAAGTTCACGTCTTTCAACAGTCCCCTCGATGCGTCGGGACGTCTGACCGAGCGGGCCGAGACGGAAGACGACGCGATCTTCAATCTCTCGCTGCGGCCGGCGACGCTCGATGAGTTCGTCGGCCAGCAGGACCTCGTCGGCAACCTGCGCGTCGCGCTGACGGCCGCGCGCCAGCGCCAGGAGCCGCTCGAGCACGTCCTCCTGTGCGGGCCGCCGGGCCTGGGCAAGACGTGCCTGGCGACGATCATCGCCCGCGAGATGGGCACGAAGATCACCGCGACCTCCGGGCCCGCGATCGAGCGTGCCGGCGACCTGATCGGCATCCTGACGAACCTGGAAGAAGGGGATGTCCTCTTCATCGACGAGATCCACCGCCTCGCCAAGGTCGTCGAGGAGTTCTTGTATCCGGCGATGGAGAACTTCCAGATCGACTTCGTCATCGACAAGGGGCCGTACGCCCGCACCATCAAGTTCAACCTGAAGCGTTTCACCCTCGTCGGGGCCACGACGCGCAGCGGCCTGATCGGCGCGCCGCTGCGTTCGCGCTTCGGCATCTTCCTGCATTTCGACTTCTACGCCGAAACGGACCTGTCCCGGATCGTCACGCGCTCCGCCAAGCTGCTGGGCGTTGCCATCGACAAGGAGGGCGCCGCGGAGATCGCGCGCCGCGCGCGCGGCACCCCGCGCATCGCCAACCGCCTCCTGCGCCGCGTGCGCGACTACGCCCAGGTGAAGGGCGGCGGCGCCGTCACCCGCAAGGAGGCGGACGCGGCGCTGGCGAGCCTCGGCATCGACCCGATCGGCTTGAACGATATGGACCGCAAGGTCCTGCGCACGATCCTGACGACCTACAGCGGGGGTCCGGTGGGCATCGAGGCCCTCGCGGCGACGCTGAACGAAGAGTCCGACACCATCATCGATACGATTGAGCCGTTTCTGCTGAAGATCGGACTCTTGAAGAGGACGGCGCGCGGCCGGGAGGCGACCGAGGCCGCCCGTGCGCATATCCGGACGTCATGAGGGTGCTCCTCCACATCTGCTGCGGTCCTTGCGCCATCTATCCCGCGACCTTTTTGCGCGAACAGGGTCATCAGGTCAGCGGGTTTTTTTATAACCCGAACATCCAGCCGTACGACGAGTACCGGCGCCGGTACGAGGCCCTGGTGACGGTGAGCGAACGCCTGGGCCTCGACGTCATCCATCACCGCTGCGACGACGCAGAGTTCGTGCGCCGCGTGGCGCCGCTGGAGGAGCGCCGCCGGCAGCACGAGGCGTGTTGGCGCATCCGGCTGGAGGCGACGGCCCGCGCGGCCCGCGAGCACGGCATGGAAGGTTTCACCACGACGCTGCTGGTGAGCCCTTATCAGGATATCGAGGCGATCGGCCGCATCGGCCGCGAGGCCGGCGCAGAGGCCGGCGCGGTCTTCCTCTTTGATAACTTCCGCAGAGGTTTCGCCGAGAGCCGCCGGCAGGCGAAGGAGTGGCGGTTGTACCACCAGAATTACTGCGGCTGTCTCGTCTCCAAACAGGAGAGCGACGCCGCCCGCGCCCGAAAAAGCGCGGTTTGACGAACGGCTGCGGCCGGCGTGGTCGTCTCCAGGCCGGACGGCCCCTTACCCGTCAGACGAACTTTTTCGCCGTCTGCTTCGGTTTGCATTTTTGCCGTGACGCTCCATTAAACCGGGTCGCTACGGCAAAAATGCAATTCCTCGCAGACGCTTGCCGAAAAAGTTCTGATTGTCTGTCGGGCAAGGGGACCATCCGGCTCAATACGGGCCGTATCGATTGCCGAGCCAGGTAACAAGATGAGCTTTGTCAGATTACGACCAGTGATCTTTGCGGCGACGGTGCTCCTGGCTGTCGCGGAGGCGGGGGCGTGGGAGCCGGAGGAGGCCGTCGAGCCGGAGGCGCTGACGTGGATCCAGGAGGCGTGTCCGCCGGGTTTCTTTAGTTCCGGAACGCAGTTCACGCCGCGCAGCGCCGAGCGCCTGGTGCGCCGGCTGTATGATGCCGGGGCGCTCGATGTCAGGATGGCGCGCGTCTTAGGCGAGCTCGCGGGGTTCCGGGTCTTGTTGCCGCTCGATCCCGAGCGGCGGCGCGACCTCCTGATGCTGGTCAACAAGAGATTGTCGGAGTGTTCCCTGGCCCGCGCCAAAGACACGGGCCGGGAGGATATCGTCCTCTGGTTCTGCAAGCCGTCACGATAGGCGCCATGTCAAAGATACTCATCTTCGCCGGCGTGCTCCTCGTCCTCATGGGCCTCTTCTGGCCCTTTTTGATGAAGGGGCCGTGGGGCCGCCTGCCCGGCGACATCACGATCAAGAGGGAGCACATCACCCTTTATTTTCCCATCGCGACGTCGCTCGTCGTCAGCATCCTTATCTCTCTTTTCCTATGGTTGATCAGAAAACGTTGAGGCTTTTCGTGTTTGCGGCCGGGGGCCTTCTTTTGGCCGTCGGCTGCGCCAGGGCGGGCTTTGGCCGCGAGCCGGTGCTCCTGCGCGTCGCCCTCGTCCAGGGCAAGGCGCAGGCCGTGATCGCCGTCGTCGGGACCTATGAGATGACGGACGCCCAGAGCGGCGCCTTCCTGAAAAAGGGCCGCAACCTGGGGTCTTCCAAGGTGACGGCCACGGCCCGCGGGATCCGCATCGGCGCCCAGGAGTGGCCCAGAGAGCGGCTCTACGTCAAGGTCCGCCGCAAGGCGGGACTCCACGTCAACAAGCGGCCGTACCGCGGCGACCTCCTCATCGCGAAGGACAAAGACGGCGGACTCCTCTTCATCAACGTCGTGGACATCGAATCGTATATCAAGGGCGTTCTCGTCCACGAGATCTCGCCCAAGTGGCCGCTCGCCGCGCTCAAGGCCCAGGCGGTGGCCGCGCGCACGTACGCCTTTTATCAGAAGCAGGTCAGGAAGGACAAGCCCTACGACGTGACCGCCGACGTCTCCTCGCAGGTCTACGGCGGGTCCAAGGCCGAGAAGGGGCGCACGAACCGGGCCGTGAACTTCACGGCGGGGGAGGTCCTCGCCTATGGCGGCAAGGTCTTTCCGGCGTACTTCCACGCGACGTGCGGCGGCGTGACCGAGAACGCCTCCGAGCTCTGGCAGATCGACATCGAGCCGCTCGCCGGCGGCCGGCTGTGTTCTTTTTGTTCTTCCTCGCCGCATTTTTTCTGGAAGAGGGCGCTGGATCTGGCGGCGGTCCGCAAGAAGCTGGGTGAACGCTACACCCTCCGGGAGGACCCGGCGAGCCTCGCCGTGAAGGAACGCAACCCCACGGGACGCGTGCGGGCGCTCATCATAAAGGACAAGGCAGGCCGGACGATGGAGATCTCGGCCAAGGATTTCAGGCAGCTCATGGGGCCGGACGCCGTGCGCAGCACGAATTTCAGCATCACGCTGGAGGCGGGCAAGGTGGTCTTGAGCGGCAAGGGGTGGGGGCACGGCGTGGGGCTTTGTCAGTGGGGCGCCTTGGGCATGGCGCGCCGGGGCTACGATTACAAGAAGATCCTCGATTTTTATTATCCCGGCGCCTCGTTGCGGCCTCTGGAGGCCTCATGAAGGTGTCGGATTTTGATTACACGTTGTCACAGGAGTTGATCGCTCAGGCGCCCGCCCCGCGCCGGGACAGCTCCCGGCTGATGGTGTTGGACATCGGCACGCGCTCGATCGGCCACCGCCGTTTCGGGGAGCTGCCGCAGCTCCTGCGGCCGAAGGACCTGTTGGTCCTTAATGACACGAAAGTCGTCCGGGCGCGGCTCCAGGGGCATCGTTCGACGGGCGGCCGCGTCGAGGTCCTGCTCCTTGAAAAGATCGAGGACCGGACGGGCGGATCGGTCTATCACGCCTTGATCAAGCCCCTGCAGCGACTGCGCCGGGACGAAGAGATATTCTTTGAGAGGGGGCTTTCCTGCCGGCTCCTCGACCCCAAGGAGAGGCTGGTGGGGTTTTGCAGGGGAGGGGCCGAGCAGGCGATGGCGCAGGTGGGCCGCGTCCCCCTGCCGCCCTATATCCGCCGGCCGGACCGGCCGCGCGACCGGCGTCGCTACCAGACGGTCTTTGCGCGCACGCCCGGCGCGGTGGCTGCGCCGACCGCCGGCCTGCACTTCACGCGGCGGCTCTTTAAGAGGCTCAAGGCGGCCGGGGTGGGGGTGGCGACCCTGACCCTGCACGTCAGCTACGCGACCTTTGCGCCGCTCCGCGGCGAGGAGGTTGCCGCGCACCGGACCTCGCCGGAGTCTTACCGTATTTCTCCGCAGACCGTGGCCCTGATCCGCCGCACGCGCCGGACAGGCGGCCGCGTCATCGCGGTGGGGACGACCACGTGCAAGGCCCTGGAAGATGCGGCCGGGACCCTCCTGGGTCCGCAACGCGGGGCCGCTCCCATTGAAAAAAAGAGCGCGCTCTTTATCCATCCGCCCTACCGTTTTCGTGTCGTGGAGGGGCTCGTCACCAATTTTCACCTGCCGCGCACGACGCTCTTGATGCTCGTCGCCGCCTTCGCCGGCCGCGATCTTGTCCTGCGGGCCTATCGCGAGGCGGTGGCCGCAAAGTACCGTTTTTACAGCTACGGCGACGCCATGCTGATCGTGTGAGACAAACAGCCAGACTCTTTGTCTCAAATTCGCGGTTCAAATTTGAGACAAAGAGCCTGGCTCCTAGTCTCACTCCTAGTCTCACCTAGTCTCACTTTTGTAGTTGGAGGAGGACGCATGAACCTTCGATCCTTTCCGGCCATTCTTGTTTTTTGCTGTGCCGCGACCGCGGCCCTTCTTCTCACGTATTCGCGCTCGCTGCCCGTTCTCGACGAGATGGCGCGGGCAAAGGTCTTCGATGAGGAGCGCGCGGCGCTGCGCGCGACGCTCCTCGAGGCCCATCCCGACCTTTCGACCTCGACGTCCCAGCAGCTGCTCGAGACGTCCTGGAAGTTCTATCAGAAGGAGCACCGGGCGGACCTGCGCAGCAAGGCGGAGGAGAAGGCCCGGGAGCTGAAGGAGCCGTATCGCGACGAGCGGGGCGACGTCTACATGGGCGGCATCGATTCTTACCATTGGCTGCGCCATCTGAAGAACCTCTATGTCTTTGGGCACGTCGGCGACCGGATCGAAAAGGGCGTGGAATACGACGTCCTCGGTTCGCGGCCGGTCGACGCCTCCACGCGGCACAACGTGCACCTGTATCTGGCCTTGCCGCTGGTCTGGCTCGCCGGGCGGCTGCACCTGCCCCTGGGGCCGGTGCTCTTCATTTTGCCCGTCCTCATGTTCTTTGTCATCGCGGGCTGCTCTTTTGCGTGCGCCAAGAGGATCGGGGCCAGCGACCTGGGGGCCTTCTTCGCCGCCTTTTCGATCACCCTGTCGCCGTTTCTCCTGACGCGCGTCTTCACGGAGTGGTTCGATACGGATATCTACAACGTCATTTTTCCTCTGGTCATCCTGACGATGTACGTCGCCTGCCTCGATATCCGCGCGGGGCTGCGCCGGCGCCTGGGGCGGGCGTTGCTCGGCGGCTTGCTGGTGGCGTTGTACGCCGCCACGTGGCAGGGGTGGTGGTTTATCTTTGACATCATCATCATCGCCAGCGCCTTGTATCTCGTGAACCTCAAGGACGTGTACCGCTTCCATGAGGAGGCGCCCGAGGTCGACGTGGCCGCCCAGACCAGCATGTTCGGCGCCTTTTTTATCTTTTCGGCTGTCTGCGTGACGCTCCTGAACGGACCGGCCGTCTTTGCCGATTTCATCCTGGAGCCGGTGCGCCTCAGCCGTATCTTTCATATCGCCCCGCAGAGCATATGGCCCAACGTCTATCTGACCGTCGAGGAGCTGGGCCCCGCCTCGGTCCCGCTGGTCGTGCGTTCGGTCGGCGGCTCGTTCATCTTCTTCATGGGTCTCATCGGCCTTCTGGTCGTCTTCCTTTGGGAACGGCTCCTGCGCCATCCGGTCTTCGGCTGCGGCCTTTTGTGCGTGGCCATCTGGATCGTCACGTCTTTTTACGCGGCCCTTCAGGCGCTGCGCCTGGCGCTCCTCGTGATCGTGCCCGCAGGGCTCGCCTTCGGATTGGTCGTCGGTAAGATCCGCGATGCGGTCGAATACCTGATCCGCCGCAAGGGCCTGCGGCCCGGCGTGCGCCGGACTTGCCGCGCCGCGTTCCTGGTCCTTGCGGCGCTTTACCTTTTTGCCCACACGACGCAGATCTACGCCTCGGCCTACATAACGCTGCCGAAGTTCAACGACATCTGGCAGCGGACGCTCGTGCGCATCCGGGAGGCGACGCCGGCAGAGAGCGTCGTGGACTCCTGGTGGGACTTCGGCCACTGGTTCAAGGCGGTGGCCGGCCGGCGCGTGCTCTTCGACGGCATGACCCAGAATTCGCCTTACGCCTACTTTATGGCGCGCGTCCTGTTATCGGACGACGAGGAGGCGGCCGCCCGGACGCTGAAGATGCTCGATGCGGCCGGCCACGAGGGGGTGGACTTCCTCATCAAGAAGCTGGACGGGGTGGGTGAGGCCGTGCGTCGGACGCAGACCGTGTTGGCCCTGGGCCCCGGGGAAGGACGCGCC
>Ga0307419_10001360_pt1 | contig 12621 bp, 5 predicted proteins | sample SalMarWE160230MG_2_FD_202512 | JGI IMG/M metagenome (GOLD analysis project Ga0307419, IMG submission 202512) | Salt marsh sediment microbial communities from the Plum Island Ecosystem LTER, Massachusetts, United States - WE1602-30 | ecosystem: Environmental > Aquatic > Marine > Intertidal zone >... | reverse complement strand
CCGTTCGGCTGCTGCAGCTTTTTTAAGTAAGCCGTAATTTGAAGGGCCGCCCGGTCTGCGTATTTTGTTTCTTCTGTCGCACGATAAGCCTGCATCTGGAGCATTCCCACCATATACATATCGTCTATCCACCAGCGGGTCTGCGATGTCAGGCCGTCTTCATTCGGGTTTTCCCACTGGCTGTCTGCAAAGCTTAATCCCAGCTCGAGAAATCGTTTATCTTTGTTGTAAAGGTAAATTTGAAACGGCACAATCCCCATTACATTGTGGTCAACATGCGATTGGCGGGAAATCAAACTGCTGTCATCTTCCAGGAATTTTTCATATCGGGAAATGATACGCTTGCCGAGTTCCTTGTCTTTCGTGTTCTCTGCAAACCGCAGTGCTCCGACAGCCGTACAGGCTTCGGCGTAATGCAGTCCTTTGTCACGATACATCATATAATCGCGTCTCAGCAGATTCTCAACGACTTTCCGGCCGATTTCTTTTTTATCGCAGTTTTGCACGTCATCCAGCTTTGTGCCCGCTTTGCAGGAGATTGTCAGAATCAGCAGCATCGTCAATAAAGGAATTCTCATTTTCATAAGCAACTCCTCAGTCATTTCCAGAAACTATCTTGCCAGCCAGCCGCCGTCAACAGCGACGGTATAGCCGGTCATATAATCCGATGCAGACGAAGCCAGAAAAACGGCGACGCCCTTAAGGTCTTCGGGTTTTCCCCAGCGGCCGACTGGGATGCGTTCGAGTATAGCCTTGCTTCGTACGGGGTCTTTGCGGAGGGCTTTGGTATTTTCGGTTGCCATATAGCCGGGCGCAATTGCATTAACGTTAATTTTATGCGGCGCTAGCTCATTGGCAAGCAAACGCGTCAGGCCCATAACAGCACTTTTCGAGGCGGTATAAGACGGCACAAGGATACCACCCTGAAAGCTGAGCAGCGAAGCGGTGTTGACTATTTTGCCGCCTCTTGCTTGTTTAATCATCACGCGGGCTGCGGCCTGGCTGAGAAAAAACAACGTGCGGATATTTATATTCATAACCTCGTCCCAATCTTTTTCGCTAAACTCCGTTAAAGGAGCACGGCGAATTATGCCCGCGTTATTAAACAGGATATCAATGCCGCCCAGCTTTTCGACAGTTTGCTTGATTATAGTATCCACACTTTCTTTTTTGCCGAGGTCGGCTGTAATCGCAATGCATTTTCTCCTAAGCTTTTCGATTTGGGATTTTGTTTCCGACATATCAAGGATATCTACTAACGCAACATCAGCACCGGCTTCTGCCAGTCCAATCGCCATCGCCTGGCCCAGGCCGCGTGCTGAGCCGGTGACAATTGCGACTTTGCCGTCTAATTTAAATTGGTCTAAAATCATTTTTATTTCCTCTAAGCTTTTATCGAATCTCATCAATTGTTAAATGGTCCATATCGTCGAAGGCCTGGTTCTCACCGCCCATACCCCAGCAGAAACAATAGGCGCTCGTTCCAACGCCTGAATGAATCGACCAGCTTGGTGAAATGACTGCCTGACCGTTTTTAAGGATGATATGGCGTGTCTCATCAGGCCTGCCCATCAAATGAAACACGCGGGCATTTTCAGGTATATCGAAATACAGATAGACTTCCATCCTGCGTTCGTGGGTATGAGGCGGCATAGTGTTCCAGACACAACACGGCTCCATCTGCGTGATTCCCATTACGAGCTGACAACTCGGAACGCCTTTGGGATGAATATACTGGTAAATTGTTCGCTTATTAGCCTGCTCGATAGAGCCTAAATGCACCTGATTGGCCTGGCTGAGTTTGACGTGCGTCGTTGGGTATTCTTTATGTGCAGGATAGCTGAGCAGATAAAATTTTGAATCACTTCCGGCGAAGCTAATCTCTTTTGAGCCGCGGCCGATATACAGACAGTCTCGATTCTCCATATTATAAACCTTACCATCGACTGCTACCTTCCCGGCCCCGCCGATATTCAAAACACCGAGCTCTCGCCGCTGACAGAAATAATCAGCTCGCAGTTCGTCGGCGGAGGTCAGCGATAAATCTTTGTTGTCCGGAACTGCAGAGCCGACAATTGCACGGTCCACATCAGTATAAACCATTTCAATAACGCCGGGCTTAAAAAGGTTTTCAATGAGAAAATTGTCGCGGACTTCCTGCGTTGTCATTCTGCTGAATCGAACAGGGTCAGGTGTATATCGTACTTCCATTATATTTCCTTTCCGAGATTAATCTGCAAACTCAATAATGACAGGATTATCAATTCTCTGCTTGAAATTTTTAAGGTACTGTTTCCACTGTTCGAATGTTTTGAAATCCTTGTTTTCATTCCAGCAGGAGCCGGCATAATAGATGAGCGGTTTTTGTATCGGCTGATTCACAATCATCAACAAATGACTGTCCGCCTCTGTCGTATCTGTTTGAGTGCCTTTGCCGAATACAACACCGCAGCCCATCATCCCGTTGTTTGCATCTGCGGGAAGCCAGTAGCCTGTTATATTCTTTGTCTCTGTAAACTTTTCATTACTGCTGTCTCGCAGGATAATTCCTGCGGCGACTGACAACTGCTGTGTATCGTCACTGCTGTAAGTGCATTCAATTTTATTCAGGTTGCTGCCCAGGTCAATTGAGATTCGTTTTTTCTCACTTACGGTTTCTGAGCCTGCTTTCCAGGCAGCGTAAGTCAGCTCGAAGACAGAACGAATCGGACCATTAGCAAGGACTTTCCACTCTTTGAAATTCCTCGGCAGAACCACTTTACCGTTAACAAAGGGAGCCATACCGCCGCAGCCGAGAGTATTTCCGACCGAATAAAAATCACCGCCCTCGCCGTGGTTTTCATGATAATGACCGTCTTTGTAGAATTTGTCTATAACAGGATATGAAACACACTTGCCCCACGCATCAATACCGCACGTAATCGTCTCATCTTCAAGTGCCGGCCCATACATTCGAAATGCAACCTTATCATTTTCCCAGGCAAAATCATCTTTCCGCTCCGGAACGAACCGGCAGTACGTCTTTGTTTTCGAGGCTGGCCTGAGAAGTTCTTGCGGCTGCTTCATAATCCAGAAAGTTTTTCTTTCACCGGGTGCAAGATTTATCTGGAAAAGCAATTGCGAATTTTCTCCATCGTCTGTCACTTGTGTTACAAGCAAATGGTTTGTCCTGAAATCAAAGACAGCGACATTGTCTTTAGTCAAGCAGGGAACTGCTTTTTTAACTTCAGACCAGGGCAAACTGATAGTCTCATTGTCTCTGAAATCAATAATTGGATTGGTAACAGTAATTTTTTTAACAGGAGAACCTTTTCGGACTGCGATTTTATAAACTTCACTTCCTGCCAGGAGAAAGGCGCCGACGCCATAGATGTCCGTTTGTTCTGCCTTGACCTTACGCGGGTCGGCACCGATGAGCTGGATATAGCCGAGCTTGCCGTCGGGATGCACACAACCAACGAGTCCCTGCCAGGCTTTTATCACTGAAGGGGTGTAAGTCTTTTCGTCGAGGTAACCGTTATTGATGCCCCACGCCAGGCCGTAACAGTAAAAGCCTGAGCCGCTCGCTTCTTTGGATGGGTAATTGACAGGGTCTAAAAGGCTGGAATGCCAGAGACCTTCCTGTGGCTGGATTTCTGCAATTTTAGCTGCCATTTCTTTATAAAGCTTTTCATAGCGCGGCCTGTCTTTGAAGTCTTTAGGCATCACCTCAAGCACACGCACCAGGCCGGCGAAGACCCAGCCGTTGCCGCGAGACCAGAATACCTTTTTGCCATTGGCTTCACGTTTGTCAAAATAGCTCTCATCTCGAAAATACAAATGTTCGTTGGCATCATAAAGATAATCGGTTGTGTACCACCACTCCTCTTTCATAAATTCAAGATACTTTTTTTCGCCTGTGACGGCTGCCAGCTTAGCCCAGACAGGCGGGCCCATAAACAAAGCATCACACCACCACCAGCGGTCCTTGTCCTGCTGTTCGTTGATATGAAGGCTGACTGTGGAACGGTTATCAAGGATATAGTCAAAGCGATTTTTGACCGCCCGAATCATATTGGGGTCTTTATGCTTTTTGTACATTTCGATATACATCTGTCCAACGCAGTGGTCGTCAGCATGGAATCTGCGCCTATTCAGCCGCCAGTTATTCTTTTGGCCAAACTCAATCAATGCTTTATCATATTTGTCGGCATCGGCCATCTGTGCCCAGGCACTCAGACCTGCAAATAGTGCCCCATAAGTCCAGTCTCTTGTGTCGTGCCTGCTCGGATTGGCTAATTGCCAGTCCGCCACTTTTGCCATAATAGATTTTATCCGTTCGGGCTGCATCTGTTCCGGCATCTCAACAGATTGCTGTCCAATTGCGCAGCCGGATGATAGCGTTAAAACAAGGATTAATAGACACCCGGTTCTGATTTCCATAACACGACTCCTTAAAAAACTGTATACATCATATCCAGAGGGTGCCTACGCTATTTTATCTGTGAATATGAGTTTTACAAGCCTAAAGATAGTCTCCGGTATCGATTTTAATATTGATTTATTCTCAAAATTCATATAAATTTCAATCTGAATAAAAGCTGAAGAATTTTACACAAATCTTTGCAAATAAACAAAGATACAATCAGAGGAAATTAAGAAATGAAAAAAGTTTTTTTTATGTTTTGTTGTGCGATGATTATCTCGTTTGCTGCATCCTGCAGCACTCTGTCGGCATCTGCTCGAAATAAGCCTTTATCCTTTTATGACCCACAGGTAAAAGAGCTGCTTTCAAAAATGACACTCGATGAGAAAATCGGTCAGATGACCCAAGCTGAGCACGGAGGGCTCAAGGATATAACAGATGTTGAGAAGTATTATCTCGGCTCGATTCTCAGCGGCGGGGGCGCCGACCCCAATAAGGGAAATAGCCTTTCAGCCTGGACTGACCTCTATGATAGTTATCAGAAACAGGCAATAAAAACCCGGCTCGGTATCCCGCTTCTCTATGGAATTGATGCTGTTCACGGGCATAGTAATGTCACCGGTGCGGTGATTTTTCCTCACAATATAGGTCTCGGCTGTACAAGAGACCCTGAGCTGGTTGAAAAAATCGCACGTATTACTGCTCTTGAAGTCCGAGCTACCGGAATTAACTGGACATTTTCTCCCTGCGTAACGGTTCCGCAGGACATTCGCTGGGGCAGAACTTATGAAGGTTTTTCTGAAAATTCAGAGCTTGTAAAAATCCTTGGCGAAGCAGCCGTTCGTGGTTACCAGGGCTCTGATTTGAGCAGCCCGCTTTCGATTCTCGCCTGCGCCAAACATTTCGCCGGCGACGGCGGAACCGAATTCGGCTCGGCAAAACAAACAAAAATGCTCGACCAGGGTGACACACGCGTTGCCGAACAGACGTTTCGTAAAATTCATATTTTGCCTTACGTATCAGCCGTCCGCGCAGGTGTCGGCTCCATTATGCCCTCATACAGTAGTTGGAACAGCCTGAAATGCTCCGCTAATAAACATCTGCTGACGGAAATACTTAAAGAAGAGTTAGGTTTTGAGGGCTTTCTGATTTCCGACTACACTGCAATTGGCCAAATAGACCCTGATTACAAAACTGCCGTTGAGAAATCAATAAACGCGGGTATGGATATGGCTATGGAGCCGCGAAGGTACCGCGAGTTTATAAAAAATCTCAAAGAGCTGGTCGAAGAGGGCAAAGTACCAATCTCGCGTATCGACGATGCAGTAACACGAATCCTGAGAGTGAAATTTGCTATGGGACTTATGGACGAAAACACTATTGTTTTCGCAGACAGAAGCTTGCATAAACAGTTTGGCTCAGATGAGCATAGAGAAATCGCACGTCAGGCGGTTCGCAAATCTCTAGTATTGCTAAAGAACAATAATAATACTTTACCGATTTCAAAGAAGGTTAAGCGTATTCACATTAGCGGTAAAAGCGCAAACGATATCGGCAACCAGTGTGGCGGCTGGACAATTCACTGGCAGGGCAGAAGTGGCGATGTGACAACGGGAGGTACCACGGTTCTGCAGGCTATAAAGAACACTGTATCGGCTCAAACAGAGGTAACTTTTTCGCAGGACGGCACATCAGCAGAAGGTGCTGATATTGGTATTGTTGTTATAGGCGAGAGGCCTTACGCCGAAGGTCCCGGCGATACAGCCAATCCCGTCCTTTCGAAAGAAGATATTGATGCTGTTTCTAATCTGAAGAAAGCAGGTATTCCGGTGGTTGTAATTCTTTTCTCAGGCCGGCCTCTGATTATAAATGATGTGCTTGAGCAGGCTGATGCGTTTATCGCTGCGTGGCTGCCGGGAACGGAAGGGCAGGGTATAGCCGATGTTCTATTCGGCGATTATAAACCGACCGGAAAACTTTCATATACCTGGCCTCGCTCGGTTTCGCAGATTCCGATTCATACTTCTGACAGCAATGATGAGCCGCTTTTCAAATACGGTTTCGGCCTGACATATTAAAGAAACACTCATACCACACTTAAAAATAACCATTCTTTTTTTTGGTAATTTCGCTGATTTATGATAAGATTATTTTTATGAAGCTGATTTTAAAATTGTATTTCAGGTACGTGTTTTTTGCTCTGCTTTTCTCATTCTTTTTATCTTGCGCTGCCATTGTTGAGACACCTGTTAGAAATGAAATATTCGAGAATTTCAAGAATCCGCCTAAGGATTATTCCATTATCCCTCTGTGGTCATGGAACGGTACTCTGGAACCGAATGAATTGAAAAGGCAGATTGACCTGATGATGGAAAAAGGTGTTTACGGCGCCTTTATGCACGCACGCGCAGGCATCGATAAAGGCCAAACACCGTATTTTTCAGAAGGCTGGTGGAAGGCTGTTGAAACAGCCGTCGAATATTCAAACAAGAAAGGCTTTCTCGCCTGTCTGTACGATGAAGATAAATGGCCCAGCGGCAGTGCAGGCGGCCGAACACTCGAACGTAATCCAAAGGAATTTGTCAAAAAAGGTTTGCGATACGATACCACCCGTATTACGGGTACTGCTAACTACAACGTACCTTCTTCAGATGCCTTGAAGGTCTTTGCCGTGCAGCTTAGAGGCAGCGATAGATTCAGGGCTTCTTCTCAAAGGGACATTACCGACCTTAAAGGCAGTACCTTCAGAGTTCCCCGCGGCGATTGGGCAATCTTGACATTTACAATGATTGAAGACCGTGACAGGCAGATCGATTATCTCGACCCGAATGCTGTCGCCGCTTTTATTGATATCACCCACGAGGAATACTTTCGGCATTTCGGCAAATACTTTGGAAATACTATACCGGGTGTATTTTTCGATGAAATATTTTTCAGGCCGAACGGGAATAATATCCTGCCCTGGACCGATGACCTTGCTCAAACCTTCCAAAAAAGAAAAGGGTACGAACTGCTCAACAATTTACCTTCGCTTGTTCTTGAAAGCGAGAATACTGCTCGTGTGAATTACGATTTTCTCGATGAAGTGTCCGAAAGGTACTATAAAGCCTGGTTCGAACAATATACATCGTGGTGCGAGAAACACAATATCTGGGTGACAGGACATACCGAAGAATACCTCGATGCATATAAACGGCAGGGCGATTATATCAAAACGATTGGCAGCATATCCCGCCCAGCCACGGACAACGAGGAGTTCCGCTACGGTTTCCCGCGTTATATCGATTCGTTCAAGCTCAAGCAGGTGGCCAGTGCCGCCCATCTTCACGGAAGGAAACGGGTTGGGGTGGAGGCAATGGGTGGCGGAGGTTATATGATTACGCCGGAGGAATACCGCTACGGTTTTGCACGGTTCGGCGTGTGCGGCCTGAACTTTTTCATTCCCCATTTATTTCATTATTCACTGGACACAGCCGAAGCCATTGAAGACTGGCCGCCAAGCTGGTTCTTTAGAAATCCTTACTGGAAATATTTTAAACCCCTGGCCGACTACGGCAGAAGAATCTCTTTTATGAATTCGCAGGGACATCATATATGCCACGTTGCCCTGCTGAATCCGCTGGCCGACCAATGGATTGCAGGCTACAACCAGGATTCTGATACACACTATTTCATTGAGGTCCAGGATATTTTGCTGAACAGCCTTATCGATTATGATATCATAAATCCCGATTCACTGGTCGCTGCCGATTGTACCGATGGAAAAATCAAACTGCACGATGAAGCTTATTCTGTCCTGGTTCTTCCTTCTTTAAATATGGTTACCCGTGAAATGGCAGAAAAAATAAAAGGATTTGTTGATAACGGCGGCGTTGTTGTCGCTCTCGGAAGAATCCCTGGAATACTCAGCCGCCCGGACGAAGAAAACCCAGTCAGTATGTCACAGCTATTCGGCATTGACTCAAGATATGCCCGTGGAGAGTATTATCATGTTGACATAAAAAGTTATAAGCCCTACACGAGCAAAGAAAACGATAAAGGCGGATGCGCATATTTTTCCAGCAGGATGGTCAATCTTCCATTGATTGCCAAACAACATATTCCAGATGAAATCCGGATCATTTCAGGCGATGAGTCTATTCTTCGCTTTCACCAGCGGCGAGCCGGTCAGGTTACCTTCTATTTATTGATGAATGAAAGCAAAACAGATACCCGTTATCATCTTAGTTTTCCCGACTACGGCGTTCCCTATATGCTTGATATTGAAACAGGCGAAGTAACGAAGCTGGATTTTATGGCTAAAGACAACCGTCCTGAGCCTGTCCTTGATTTCAAACCCTGGCAGGCCTTTTACCTTGCATTTGTCCCCTGTGATAAACCGACACAGGATGTTGATATTTTGGCCTCTGAGACCGAAAGCCGGCAGAATACCGAAAGGCAGCAATCCGTAGATTTGGATGGATTATGGAATTTTATGCCTATCGATAAACAAATCGACGATGTGTGGACTGACAAAATCAGCGAAGAGACACTGGATATACCGGTTATGAAGTTCTATACCGTTTTTGATGAGCAGAATGATGATATGAAGCTTGCTGGTTACGACGACAGTCAATGGGCAACCGTTAAACTGACCGACAGGTTCAGCCGACTCAAGGGCGGCGAAAGGTATCTGAGCACCTGGAACGCCTGTCAAATCGTAAGTTTCGACACGAGCCATCATTTTCCTTCTCTCGGCGGCGATACAGCGGTATTTAAAAAAACTGTAAACATCGAAGGTGACATCAAGAGTGCTTCGTTAACCGTAGTCGCCGACCCTTCATTTCGTTTGCTCATCAATAATCAAGAGGCCGGTGAGGCTCGCGGTTTCTCAGAAGCACACAGCTTTGACATCGCTTCATTTTTGAAAACAGGTGAAAATTCTTTTAAAATAGAAGTACCGAGAAATAAAGGTTTGCTTGTTGAAGGCTATATACAGACGACAAAAGCACGATACCTTATTCTCTCAAACAAAACTTGGACAGTCGAGCTTAATAGAGGTACAGAAGAGCCTCTTGAAATCTGCAAACCACCGATGGGCAGTCTCGGGCAAGCGGCGTTCCCCGGCAGGTCAATCCAATATCCAGTAACAGGCTGGTACAGACAGGTTTTGCCGGCCGGCACACAAAGAATAATCCTACCTGAATACTCGGGACAACTGACCTTTTATATAAATGGAGAGCTGATCAAAGCGGCTAAAGGCATAATAGATTTAAGCGGATTGAAAGAGCACACGGGGACTGTTCTGGCGGTTAAATGCATATTTTCTCAATTGTCAGACGGATTGAAGGAACCGCTTAAAGTGGTTTGCAGGACGGAACCTGTAAAGCTGGCAAGCTGGAATGAGTATGGGCTAAGCTGGTTCACAGGACGCGGAATTTATTCGAAAGAAATCAGCCTTACTGAAGATTATATCAGTCCTGATACAAAGATTATTCTTGACCTCGGCAAAGTCAACTGGTTTGTCGAACTCTGGGTCAACGATAAGCTGGTCAAATATTTTCCCTGGGGTGAGTTTTCAGCTGACGTTACCGACTATGTAAAACCGGGTATGAATAAAATTTCTGTTATTGTCTCAAATCTCAGAGCCAATGAAACCTATTGGAACACTCCGGACGAGATGCTTGAAAACGCACGTGCCAGATGGTGGCATCAGGGAGCAACGAGGCGTGAAAGCCAGCGCCTTAAATCAGGTTTATTCGGGCCGGTGCGTTTGATTTACTATAAACAGAATGAAAATAAATCAGCTGGTTTATAAATAGTTCCGTTCAAAATAATTAAAGGAGTGTGTTACTATGGTGCTTAATAAGATAACTCGGCATTTAAAATTCTTCTACTTTTTTCTACTTATTATTTCTGTCTTGAGCATTAGTGGATGCACAACAGGTGAACTTCATTTCTATGCCGGACCACGGCAAATGTCAGCACTTTTGGAATGGGATTTTTGTCAGGACGAAACACCTGACGGAAACACGCCCACACCGCCGCAGCAGGCTGACTGGACAAAACTTACAATTCCCCATGTGTTTCGCCAGTCGGGCCTGCCTGATGAATCAGCCGGCTGGTATCGCAGAAAATTCAAGGCTGCTGGTGATAAAGGCAGGCGTTTCTATCTTTATATTGAAGGTGCTGCCACGGTCAAAGACGTTTTTGTTAACGGCCAGCACGTTGGTAAACATCGAGGTGCTTACACAGCCGCTGCCTTTGACCTGACGCCAGCCGTTAAGTTTGGAAAAACCAATACGTTGCTGCTGCGTGTAAGTAACCGCGATAGCGAGTCTGCAGACTGTCTGTCCCGCTCAACGCTTTATTATGTCAATGGTGGTCTTTACCGCAAGGCCTGGCTTATAAAAACCGGCGCAGTTCATATCTTTCCCGACCTCGGCTCTTGTGGTGTTTACATTACACCGTCGGACATTTCTGATGACCGGGCTGTGCTTAACGTGCGCACCGTGGTTTATAACCCGCTTGAGAAATCAGTCGAAGTTACCGTGCGTCATATCGTTACCGGACCTGGTGGTATGCAGTATGTGCGCTTCGAGAAACAGAAAAAACTTGAGCCAAACGAAAAGGTTGTGCTCAGCGCAAGCGGCGTCATTAAAAATCCCAGGTTTTGGGATATTTACCAGCCCAATCTTTATACCGTACGCACCGAATTGCTGGCCGATGGTAAGCTCAGCGACGTGGTCACAGAACATGCAGGTTTGCGCACCATCGCTGTCAAGGACAATAAGTTTTACCTTAACGGCCGGGAGTTGCTCGTTCGCGGAGTTAATAAGCACCATCAAAGCGAGCACAGCTGGAACGCTTTGACAGACGATGAATTGTCTCGTGAATGGGATATGATGTGCGATATGGGTGTCAACACCGTTCGTCTCGCTCATTACCCGCACAGCCGACTTGAATACTCAATCGCCGATAAACGCGGCATCGCCGTGTGGGCTGAAAACGGCCTTGCCGGCCAACTCTGGAACGACCAGGGCAACGAAGAAAAGACTGTAACAGTGGATGGTGAGCGCATCACACGCGAGATGGTGCGGCAGAACTATAATCATCCCAGCATTCTTTTCTGGAGCAGCGGTAATGAAACCATTCAGGAAGTTGCCTCGCGATACGCTGAGGTTATTCGCGAGGAAGACTCAAGCCGGCTGGTGACATTCGCAGCCAACCGCAATAATCCGGAACACACTGACTTCGTCGCCTTCAATACCTACGATGGCTGGTACGGAGGACATTACACGGATTTCAACGACCGCAGCAAAAATACCTTTGTCTCGGAAACCGGTGCCGGCTCCTGGGTAACTCATCACATACCTTACGGTATGATTAAGTGGACCGTGGACAAATTCGAGCCGGAGGAATATGCAGGTATGTTTGCCGAGTATCGTCTCCAGACAGTCTGCATCGATGATGCTGAAAACAGGCCGATGTTTTTATGGTGGAACTTCCGCGAATTCTATAATCTGAAATTCAAAAAGAACCGCAACACCAAGGGAATTATCACACTCGCAGGTATGCCCAAGGACATCTATTATCTTTTTCAGGCATTTTATGGTTCCGAACAGCCTGTTCTTCACATTTGCGGCCGTCACCATTTCCTGCGACAGACCCCGGCGGATAACGGCATCAAGGTTTACTCTGATGCCTCGGAAGTCGAACTTGTACTCAACGGCGTCAGCCAGGGCAAACACAAAAACGGCGACTACCGATTACCTGATAGTGAAAAAAGACAGCGCGGTGGTGTTGCGACAATTATCACCGGCATCGATGTTAACAACGTGTTCTTCTGGAAGGCTCCACTACAGCCGGGACGAAATTTAATTAAGGCACTCGACAGCAGGGGATTTAGTAAAAGTATGGTCATTTACCAAAAGCCTGCCGGCGGCCCTGCGCCGGCAGACAATAATTCCCTCGTCGCCGATTTGAAAAACTCCAATCCTGACAATCCAGCCGTATTTATCGACCGTCCTGTTGAAAGTCAGGGTCCATTTTACTACGATGTTGACGGTTCTTCAGACAACACATTTGATACACTGCCGAGGCAGGTCGTAGGAGCATCCTGGATTGCTACGCGCCGTATGAGCGATGCAAAAATGAAAACAGACCTGTCTTTCCGATTGAATGACAATGCCACTGTTTATGTTCTCTATTCAACGGGTACTTTCCCAAAAATTACT
>Ga0307419_10001359_pt1 | contig 12626 bp, 9 predicted proteins | sample SalMarWE160230MG_2_FD_202512 | JGI IMG/M metagenome (GOLD analysis project Ga0307419, IMG submission 202512) | Salt marsh sediment microbial communities from the Plum Island Ecosystem LTER, Massachusetts, United States - WE1602-30 | ecosystem: Environmental > Aquatic > Marine > Intertidal zone >... | reverse complement strand
ACCGAGCGGGTCAGAGCGGCCCGGCGCATGGCGGTAGAGCTGTTGCTTGCCAGCGGCGACCACAACTGCCTGCTGTGTGAGTCCAACGGGCATTGTGAGCTCCAGGACCTGGTTTACGAGCTCAAGATAGAGCGGCCCCGATTCCCCGCCGAGTCCCCCGGCCATGCCCTGGACGATTCCAATCCCATGATCTTCCGGGATTTGAACAAGTGCATCCTGTGCGGGCGCTGTGTGCGGGCGTGCAACGAGGTCCAGGTCAACCAGGTGATCGATTTCGGCTACCGGGGTGCGCGGACCAAGATCGTTACTGCGGAAGATCGAAGTTACGGTGATTCCAACTGCGTCTTTTGCGGTGAGTGCGTGCAGGTCTGCCCTGTCGGGGCGCTGGTGGAGAACAAGGCCCGGTTTGCCGGCAGGCCCTGGGCAATCAAAAAGGTCCCCACCACCTGCACCTACTGCGGGACCGGGTGCACCATCGACCTCAACATCGTCAACGGCAGGGTGATCAAGATCACGGGCAACGAAGAGGGTGTGGCGAACCAGGGAAGTCTCTGCGTCAAGGGGAGGTTCGGGTATGAATTCATCCATCATAAGGACAGACTGACCGCACCCCTGATCGAAGAAGATGGGATCTTTCGGGAGGCCACCTGGGCAGAGGCCCTTGGCCTGGTGGCCCGGAGGCTCGGTGAGATCAAGGCCCAGCACGGCCCGGACGCCATCGGGGGCTTCAGCTCGGCCCGCTGCACCAATGAAGAAAACTACCTCATGCAGAAGTTTATGCGCGCGGTGATCGGCACCAACAACATCGATCACTGCGCCCGGCTCTGACACTCGGTCACGGTGGCAGGTCTTGCCGCCGCATTCGGCAGTGGTGCCATGACCAACTCCCTGGCGGAGATTGCTCAGAGTGAAGTGATGTTTCTCACCGGGACCAACACCACGGAGAACCACCCGGTGGTCGCCATCAAGATGAAGCAGGCGGTGACCAGGGGAGGGGCCAAACTGATCGTGGCCGACCCCCGGGAGATCGATATGGTCCGCTTTGCCCACATCTGGCTGCGCCAGACCCCGGGGACCGATGTCGCCCTGATCAACGGTCTGATGCACGTGATCATCGAGGAGGGGCTCTACGCAGAAGAATATGTGCAGACCCGCACCGAGGGTTTCGAGGAGTTGAAGAAGATAGTGAAGCGCTATACCCCGGAGTTCGTGGAAGGAATCACCGGCGTGTTGCAGGAGGATCTGAGAAAGGCGGCGCGCCTCTATGCAGGGGCCAAGCGGGCATCCATCTTTTACGCCATGGGGATCACCCAGCACATCACCGGCACCGATAACGTCAAGTCCCTGGCCAATCTGGCCATGCTCTGCGGCAATGTGGGGATCGAGGCAGGGGGCGTGAACCCCCTCAGGGGGCAGAACAACGTGCAGGGCGCGTGTGACCTCGGGGCCCTCCCCAACGTCTTTACCGGCTATCAGCAGGTAGCGAACGAAGAAGCGCGTAAAAAGTTTGAAGCAGCCTGGAAGGTGAGCGGACTGCCGGGCAAGCCCGGCCTCACCGTGACGGAGATGCTGCCGGCCGCTGCGAGGGGTGATCTCAAGGCCCTCTATATTATGGGCGAAAACCCCATGGTCAGCGACCCCGATCTGAATCACGTGGAGGAGAGCCTCGCAAACCTCGATTTCCTCGTGGTCCAGGACATCTTCCTGACCGAGACGGCCCAGCTGGCCGATGTGGTCCTGCCGGCCGCCTCCTTTGCCGAGAAGGACGGGACCTTTACCAACACCGAGCGCAGGGTCCAGCGAGTGCGCAAGGGGGTGGAGCCCCCGGGGCAGGCGCGGACGGACTGGGAGATCATCGCCGACCTCGCCACCAGCATGGGGTATGAGATGCGATATCGATCTGCCGAGGAGATCTTCAACGAGATCATGGAGCTTACCCCGAGCTACGCCGGGATCAGCTATAAGCGCTTGGACAAAGAAGGGGGCCTTCAGTGGCCGTGCCCTACTCCCAAGCATCCCGGCACCATCTATCTTCACAAGGACAAGTTCGTCAGGGGCAAGGGGCTCTTTCACGCCATCGAGTTCATCCCCCCGGCGGAGTTGCCGGATAAGGAGTACCCCCTCATCCTCAGCACCGGGCGGGTCCTCTATCATTTTCACACCGGGAGTATGACGCGCCGGGATGATGGCCTGAACTTCCGCTATCCCCATGGGCATGTGGAGGTGAATCCGGTTGATGCCATGGAGATGGGGGTGGAGGATGGTGAGAAGGTGCGAGTCGCCTCGCGCAGGGGGAGGATCGAGATACCGGTGCAGGTGACCCCCAGGTCGCCCCAGGGGACGGTCTTCATCCCCTTCCACTTCTTCGAGGCGGCGGCCAACCGGCTCACCAATACTGCCTTGGATCCCATCGGCAAGATCCCCGAGTTCAAGGTGTGCGCGGTGAAGGTGGAGAAGCTGCGGTAAAGTGGGATGAGATGGACGGTGTTAATGTAAGGCGGTTGTTATGCTGATCCGCATAACGTGCCGTGATAAACCGCTGGTCAAAGTGCAACCAATTGAATATAAAGGGGTTAACACGCCTCTCGCAGGCGATCCAAAGGCGTGTTATATGGATAGGAAAACGCAACTCCGCATCTTATGCGGATCAATATAATCTATGTTAGGCATACCGAGAAACGGGCGTTTCATGACCGACTCATTTACAAAACGAAATCACTATAATCCGTGTTTCTGGACCGCACTGTGGAACCGGACGTACTACAGAGCATTTCTTGACGGTGAGACAGAGAGTGAGAAGGCCAGAGAACAAATCATATGGGTGCTCAATTTCCTGTCTGAGCGAGTTTATGAAGCCAAGGTGGATTCGGTGCACTACGACAAGGGTCTGGGTACCGCAGAAATCACTACCGAATCGATGAAACGATTTTGCCGAAAATGGTTTCCGTCCGAGTACAAAGGCCTCGCATCGTACGTTACCGAGCACCCCGAATCTCTGTATCTCGATTTCGAGGACATCCTTGCCGGAATAGAATCAAAGGGTGTTTATGACTCGTTAATGGAAGCAGCGAAAATCCGCGATCTGTCTTCAGTTGAACATAAGGGCTTCCTGACGGTTGCTCTGATTATTCATGCGATGCGCAGTCACGAAATGATGACCTCGATGGTCGAAGTCGCAAGTCTGCGAGGAATGGACAAGTGGGAGTATTTCTGGTTATTGAAGAACGTCTGGGGAAACCCTCTGATGCTTGCGCGCGCCGTCACGCCTTTGGCCTGTTCGAAGTGGGTACTTTATCGGACGGAGGATCATCGGTTTCCGCTGTGTGACTCGCCGGTAATGATCAATCGTGACACGGTCGTGGTGGTTCTTTCACCAAGACTTCTTCTTGAGATTCACCTGAACACGTTGGCCCAGGAAGACGACTGGACGGTTCGAGACGGCATCAACAACAGCAAGTTTCGTGAGTTCCGTCGTCGCTCAATTGTGAACGGGTTCAAGCAACTGATTTTCAGTGACCGGGAAGAACTCGAAGACTGGCGCAAAACACCGAGCTTCAAGGCCAGAAATGCAGCCTTGGAAGACATTAACAAGAGACGTGATTTGATCAGAGACGCCGCTAACCGCGTGATTTGGGCCATGGCGGGTTTCGGACGTGTTCCACAGGATTTTGAGAGATCGGTTCGTCACATATTCAATGCCTAACCACACAATCCAGCCGATCGCTACGCTCCGGCTGATTTTTCCCGTTAGGCACCATACAAAGGAGGACATATGCGAAAAAGTTTGCTACTTCTGCTCTATCTGCTCATTGTGCCACTCACGGCATTTGCTCAGGGACCACTGGACGGTACCTGGGAAGGAACTTGGCTAAGCCCATCGGGCTATGTCTATCTCGCAGAAATGCGGCTAAAAGTGGACAATTCAGGTTCCCTTGAAGGTGAAATAAAATGGATACTCAAAAAATCACCCCGCGCTGAAGAACAATCGAAGCTGGGCATGACTGGCACCGAATTTGTACGGGGTAGTTTCGACGCGAAGAATAGGCTCGTATCCTTTGATGGCTATCGAAAGGATGACCCAAACCGGATCCTTGGATTGGATAAATACCGTCTAATACTTGCAGAAAATGGTATCGTACTCGGCGGAATCACATGGAATCATGGAGCGTGGACCGGTTTGATTTCGTTGTCCCGAAAATAAAATAGGCTTGTGGTGCCCAACAAGAGGTTCCAGTCGACGCACTCGCGCTACGCGCTCGTCCGCGGCTGAACCTCGGCGTTAATCTGCATAATTCAAGATGAATTAAAAGGTTTTGCCGCTTCATCATCCTGTCTTTTTACGCTTGAAATAATCGAAGATTATTGGACCTTACTTTTTGATAAACTCCAGGCATTGTTCGGCAACGAGTTCGGCCTGGTGGACGCAGTCGCTGATCCCGATCCCTCGATAGGCGCTTCCGAAGAGGAAGAGGCCAGGGTGCTTCGAGAGCCCTCGCTCGATGCGGGTGAGTCGCTCTTCGTGTCCCAGGGTGTACTGGGGCATGGACTTTTCCCAGCAGTAGATCCTGGTGAACTCAGACTTCCCCTTTAAAGCTCAATATAGCAGTATGTAGTCTTCGTTTGTGGAATCTTAAGGGAATCATAAAAATTTAGTTGACAATAAAAATAGTGTTGACTATAGTATTATGGTTTTTACCCAAGAAGGCAGAGATGGAAGAACAGCACTTTCCCTTGAGAGAAAGAAAACACGCAAAGACAAAGGTCGCTTTGACTATGGCCTTCGTGGAGAGGCTCAAGTCCGCTCGATTGGATGATATATCCATCAAAGAAGTCTGCGATAGTGTAGAGGTGTCCGAGGGTACGTTTTACAATTATTTCCCCGCCAAGATAGATTTGATCTATTATTATCAGCAGTTAATGGATCTTAAAATTATTTGGGAAACACAGAGAAGGGCCAAAAAAGATAGTCCCCTGCAGTGTATCGATGTCATGTTTGATGTCTTGGTTCAACAAATTAAGCATCCCTACCTCCTTTATGAGCTTATTTCCATCTTTGTCGGACAGAAAGTTAGACCACAGCACAAAGATATCCCCCGCGCCGAGAGGCTTTATGCCTTCCCGAATTGTAAAGGCATCGAAGATATTCATATCATGTCATTAGAAGATTTTCTGTATAAAAATTTGGCGGAAGCGGCCAAGCAGGAAGAGCTTCCCAAAAAAGTTGATCTCAACGATGTCTTGGTATTGTTAATGACGATTATTGTGGGGGTCCCGCTGGCAATATCATATGAAAATTTTAACACCTTAGGCACTCACTATAAAAAACAATTGTCTTTCCTATGGGAAGGACTTGGTCGCAAAGAAGGGTAGGGCGATGAAGCGAGGAGCACGTATCATTATGCTGGTAAGCCTTTTATATTTTACCTGTGCAGTTTTGGCCAGGAAGTGTTGCAGGTGAGTATAGAGGAGGCTGTTGCGTTGGCGTTGCGGAAGAGCGAAGATTTTCAGATCGCAACGAATGAAATTGATAAAATGCATTATAGGTACAAAGAAGCGAAATCGACCCTTTATCCGCATATTGAGGGAGAAATTACCTGGGCGCATAATCCAGAATACCCTGACATTGCCGCCGCTACGACCAGGGATTACAGTTTGGACACCGGTGTAACCGTCAATCAGGTGTTATGGGCCTTTGGGCGGGTTTCCTCTGCCATACGATTGGCGGATAAATATATTGCCATCAGTGGTTTCAATAAAGATATTGCCAAACAGGAGATTGTGTACAATACAAAATTGAGTTATTACAGTGTCTTGCTCGCCGAACGGACTCGTTCGATTGTACAGTCATCATATGAGAATGCCCGAAAAAACAAGGGCTTGCTGGGAAAACGGGCTTCCAGCGGAAGAAGCTCGAAGCGGGACAACATCAAAATGGCTGCCGATATCGCATCACGCGTGCCACGGGTAAATGATGCCCAGGCAGCTTTCGATTCTGCCATGAGGACGGTTAAGATAATCCTTGGCGTCGATGCGGCAGTGTCCGTCCGATTGACGGATGATTTTGCCACTGACTATCGCACGTTTGAAGGGGGGGACATTAAGGAGTCGTTGCATGAGAATGAGCCGACGTTACAAGCGTTACGCAAACAAATAGAGGCTGATGAGGACATGATTAAGCTAAAGCGGGCGAACTTTCTGCCGACAATATCGGCGTTTGCGACCTGGAATTATCGAGGAATGGGAGACACCTATGAGGTTCGGGGTGATAATCTTGATCACTATGCGGTTGCCGGAGTGAAAGTGAGTGTTCCTATTTGGCTGGGAGGCGAGACTGGCGCACAATTGAGTCAGGCTAAGATTGATAAAGAGAATGATATATTGAGATTGTACAAAACCACCAAGGAGTTTGCCTTAGAGCTTGACAATGCAATCTCTGAGTACCATGCCTATATAAATACATTAGAAGCGAATACCAAGGCCGTTGAGTTGGCAAAGGAATCGTTCAAAATGACACAGGATCTTTTTGAGTCGGGTCAAGTCTCTCTTGCTGATCTCAACGATGCGGAGTTGCAGTTGACAAGCCAAAGACTGTCCATGGTGCTGACATTGTATAACCTCAATGCTACGTTGGCAAAGATTGAAAAACTGGCGGTAACGGAACTCAGGAAATGAAAAAAAGGGAATTTTTTCTCAGGGTCTTCATTGGTTTGGGATGTATCGTGGCCTTTACCTTCCTGGTGTTTTGGAAGCAGCATGTCGTCCAGACGAACAGGGATCAAGCAATTGTCAGCACCATTTCCGAGTGGAAGACGCACGGAAAACCGGTTGTGGTGCAGAACATAGTTCGCCAGGACATACAGGTATATGAGAAGATTACCATAACGCCGTTATCAAAAACATTATTTGAGGGATATGTTACCAAGGACATCCAAGAGCAATTAAAAGCCGGACAGACAGTCTCTGTTGATACAGAGCAGGGGGGAAGAGTTTTTGGGGTGATCAGCGACGTCGGGCAGGCGCTGAATGTGGATACCGGGATGTTCCGTGTACGTGCGGCATTTGACCATGAGGTAGCATCGAGCAATCGTATCATTGTCGCTTATGTCCATACCGGCACGATGAAGGATGTCATAAGCGTCCCGAATGAAATCATTGATGGCGCGGGCGGAAAATTTTTTGTGTGGAATACCCGGGATGGGTACGCCTACAAACAGAACGTCCTCCTTGGCGAGAGAAACGGCTACGGAGCTGTTGTCTTAGAGGGTCTGCACGACGGTGATGTGGTGGTGATAGCAGGGCAGACACAGCTTTCAGATGGAGATAAGGTTTCGGTTGCGGCTTATAAAGACATGTGAGAGATGAACAATGATTGAATTCTTCGTCAAACGCCCAATCACAACGATAATGTTTGTGTGCGTATTCGTGGTACTGGGTATTTTCAGCTTTTACACCCTCTCCATTGAGTCGACACCGAAGGTAGATTTCCCCATTGTCACGGTGTCGGTACAATACCCCGGAGCGACTCCCCTGGAAGTGGAAACGCTCGTAGTAAAAAAGATAGAAGATACTGTCTCCGAACTCTCAGAAATCGACAAGATCAGAAGCCAATCGCATGAGGGCTTTGGATATATCTATATCGAGTTCCTCATGTCTGCCGATGTCAATGTGAAATCCATCGAGGTAAAAGATAAAGTCGAGGCGATACTCAATGACCTCCCTGATGCGATAGAAAAGCCGGTTATCGAAAAATTCGACCCTTTGGTTGAACCGGTTATGGACCTGGTGCTCTCCAGCGATACTGTTGACGCACGAGACCTGTACGAATACGCGGACAAGACGTTGAAAACGAAGTTGGCGTCCGTGAGAGGGGTCGCTAAAATCGATGTCTACGGCGGCAAAGAGCGGCAGATCAATATCAGGCTCGACCCCATGCTGATGAAGCAGCATTACATCGCCATTGCCGATGTGATCGCGGCAATGCAGGCAAAGAGCACCAATATACCCGGCGGCCTGCTGGAAAAAGACCTCAACAGTTTGAGTGTGCGCTTCGTGGGTGAGTTTCAGAGCGTTGATGAGATCAAAAATATGATGCTCACCTCGCAGGATGGGGCTCGATTCCCGCTGCACGAGATCGCTATTGTGGAGGACAGTTTTAAGAAAGCAGAGACCATTGCCCGCTATAACGGCAAAGAGGTCGTCGGGCTTTCCTTAAATAAGGTTTCTGACGGCAATGCCGTGGATATTGCCCAAGAAATAGAGCGTAGGCTTGGTGAGTTCAGGGAGTTTTTGCCTGAGGGAATGCGCCTTGAGATCGCGAGCGATACCACCACGTTTGTTGTGAATGAAACGAATGATACGCTCATAAATATCCTCATCGGTGTTCTTCTCACCGTTGTTATTTTATTCCTATTTACCGGTCAGGCAAGGCTCACTTTTATCGCTGCCATCGTGATCCCCACATCGCTCATTTCCGCATTTTCCCTCATGAGCGCATCAGGATTTACCATCAACGTCATGACGCTTCTGGCCATTGCTACCTCGTTGGGGACATTGATTGCCAATGCCATTGTTATTGTTGAGAATGTGCTTGTTCATCTCGAGCATAAAGAGACGCCGGTGCATGCGGCAATCGACGGTACCAAGGAAGTCGCAGGAGCAGTTATGGCCGCCACGGGCACCAACCTGGTTGTGTTCATGCCCATTGCCATGATGGGTGGGATTGTCGGTCAGTTTATGCAATCATTCGGCTTGACTGTCGTGTATGCCACGCTTTTTTCGCTTCTCGCATCATTTACGCTTACCCCCATGCTCTGCGCCCTGTTGCTGAAGAAAAGAGATAACAGGCAGAAAAACAAAGGCAGGACATTCAATCCCTTCCACAAGCTGGTTGAGGTTACCGATAATGGTGTTGAATTCCTCAAAAAAGAATACCGCTCTGTCTTTGACCTGATATTCAAATTTCCCAAGACCACGTTAATCCTTCTGGTCGTTTTGTTTTTATCTCTGCGGTTTATCATGCCCTATATCGATAACGAATTTCATTCTCAGACAGATGAAGACAAGATTAAAATTGATCTCGTCATGCCGCAAGGGTCCACTATCGAGCGCACCCTGAGGGTATGTGAGATAATAGAGGAGCGGATTGAAAAGATCCCGGAAAAGGTTTCCTATCTGACTGCTATCGGCGGAAACGGTGTGGAAAACGCAACCATCGCCGTCGATCTGGTGCCGTCGACTGAAAGGAAGAGGAGCGATGCGGATATCATCGATACGCTTATTCCTTTCATGGCCCGGATACCCGACGCAGAAATAAACCTTGAGCGGGGTATCAATCGCGGTTCAGTGACAGGCGACGTATCCATCAACGTCTATGGAATCAATTATGACAAGATGCTCGAACTTGCACAACTGATGAAGGCTAAAATGGAGAAGAGCGGCTATTTCCGATCGGTCACCTCTTCCTATAAGACCCCGAAAAAAGAGATCCAGTTTCTTCCTGACCAAGATAGGCTTATCCTGAATGGCGTCACCAATGCCCAGGTGGGCTCGACGGTGCGCTCTTCCATTTACGGCAATACCGATAATGTATATAAAGAAAAGGGGGAAGAGTACGATATTAATGTTGCATTGAATGATATATATGCCATGGGTGCTGATGATATAGAGGAAATCACCGTACGTTCCACGAAGGGGCTCATCCCGATTATCGAAGTAGGTACGCTCAAAAACGATACCGCATTGCCCACCATATGGCACCGGGATAAGGACCGGGTCATAAGCCTTGGAGGATATCTTTCAAAATCTTCGTTGGGATACGTAAAAAATGTGCTGGACAAGGAATTCAAGGACCTGCCCTTTGAAGACGGATACGGTTATACCTATGTGGGAATGTCAGAGTATCAAGAGGAGACCAACCGGGAAATCGGCAAGGCATTTATCCTCGCGGTCATACTGACCTATATGCTGTTGAGCGCTCTCTTGAATTCAGGGATGTATTCCCTGCCGATCATGCTGTCGGTCGCGACCTCGTTTATCGGCGTGTTTTTTTCGTTGTTTTTCCTGGGGCAGTCAATGAACATCGCCTCCATGCTGGGTATGGTCATGCTCGTGGGGCTGGTGGTCAACAATGCCATTTTGCTCTTAGACTATACCTTGCTCAAGATAAAAGAGGGTATTCCGGTAAAAGAGGCGCTCTGGCTGGGGGCGTCGGTGAAGTTCAGGGCGATTATCATGACGTCTCTCGCCATTGTCTTGGGGGTGCTTCCCCAGCTGATGCATTCAATCAACCCGCTAAAGCAGTCCATGGGCGCGGTTATGATCGGGGGGATGCTGGCTTCGATGGTCTTTACGTTCATCTTTACCCCTGTGGCATTCTGGTATATCTCTCGTTTGAGGGACGTCTTTGTAAGGTCAAAGTCAGTTGCCACATAGACGCCCACAATCCCTTAGACAGAGTGTTTATTTGTCTTTGTGATCTGGCAATGGTCCCTCTTTGAGGAGTTTTTTGGAAACGCAAGAAATAGAAATAAGGTCTTTCAAAAAAGTTCAGTTCATGATTTAATGACGTTAATCTAGTATAATAAGTTTTTGAAGAATCTAATTTAATACCTTGGTGCGCCGTTGTTCCACCGAGGGCGCAGAGAGGAGGGAAAACATGTTAAGAAAGCTTATTTTAATTTGTGCCGTGGCCCTGTTGTTGCCCGCAGCGGCACTCGCAGACCTGTCAGGCGAGTGGACCTGTGATGACGGGGGTCGGTACTACCTGAGGCACGTCAGTAACACGCTGTATTGGTACGGCGAGCACAGTGCCACCAATCCCGCCTGGTCAAACGTCTATCAGGGGCGAGTTCAGGGTGACCAGGTCAAGGGCAATTGGGCGGATGTACCCAAGGGTCGTACCAACAGCCTCGGCGTGCTTCAGCTCCAGATCAGTGAGAACGACAACGTACTGGTAGCCACCCACAAGACGGGCGGCTTCGGCGGCTCGCGCTGGGTCCGCGTCGGCTACACCCCCGCGCCTCCTCCCCCAGCTTTAGAAGAGGACTGCATCGGCTTCAATCCCAATACTACCGCGGTGAGGCGTATCGGTGGGAGCTGGAAGATCGTGGATGGGAGCCACTCGATGTTCGGCTTCGGCAATAAGGAGGCCGAAGCCCGCCAGGCGCTGAGGATCATCAAACACTACGGGATGAACCAGTCCTGCTTCGTGGGTCGACCTGATCCTTCTTTCCAGTATATGCTGGTTTCGGGGAATGCTCCTTCAGGGAGCATCGGAGGGGAGGACTGCATCGGCTTCAATCCGAATAACATCCAAGTGAGGCGTATAGATGGGAGCTGGAAGATCGTGGACGGCAGCAGCTGGATGTTCGACTTTGGTGATAATAAGGGCGAAGCCCGCCAGGCATTTGCCATCATCAAGAAGTACGGCTTCAACCGGTCGTGCTTTGTGGGCAGGCCAGACCCGAGCTTCCAGTACCTGAGACGCTAGACAGAACCGCCACTGAGAATGAAACAGACTGCCCTCCCTTGTCTAGGGAGGGCAGTCTCATCTTGGGCGCCTACCGAGAAAAATAGTAATGGTGGGCAAGTCGCGCTTTATCTCCTCCTTTCGTTGGTTGAAGGAGGAGATTTTTTTGAATTGTTAGTGGATACTGAGACCGTCATGGGACGATGTTTATGGGATAAGTGATGATTTGCGTTTGAAATATAATGTGGATGGGACCTGCAAAGAACCAAGAATTGCTTTGACGGATTGACATTAGTTAACATCTCTGCTAAATGGAAGCCATGTATATTACAATGCAAATGAATCAATCTAATATATAAGTTAGAGCACTTAAGGAGTATTTCATGGGCTTTATTGAAAAATTCGTAAAGCAATGCAGAAAGCCTTCAGGCAGATTTGCTAAATTTGTCGGCAGAACGATGAATGTAGGCCATAACAGAATTAGGCACTGGGGGCTTAGTCACATTTCTATTGCGCCTGATGCAAACATTCTTGATATTGGCTGTGGTGGGGGCAAGGCCGTTCAGGAGTTGGCTATGTCTACTCCAAATGGAAAAGTTTATGGAATCGATTATTCCGAAGATATGGTTCAATTATCAAAGAAGGTAAATAAGGCACTTATAAAAAAGGGCTTGGTTGAAATAAAGCACGGAACTGTTTCATCTTTACCGTTTGCAGATAATATGTTCGATCTTGCAACAGCATTTGAAGCTTACTATTTTTGGCCGAATTTAATTGGCGATCTAAAAGAAATTAAGCGCGTTTTAAAACCAGGAGGAACCTTTTTAATTGTCAATGAAGTTTATAAAGATGATAAATTCGAAAAACGAAATACGAAATGGGCTCAATTGCTTGATATGCAGCTTCATACTCCAGATGAATACAGAGACTTTCTAATTAAAGCGGAATACCATATTGTTGAAATTGATAATATTTCTCAAAAGAATTGGATTACTGCTATTGCGAAAAAATAAAGGGGTTCTAACAATTGCGGGAAATGCCGGGGTCGCGGCTTGACAAGCTGTTGCTCAAAACCAATGTCAAGGGTTTAAGACATGCTTTATGTCGAGATACAGACATGGGGGCATCCCCTTTCCCAAAACTGCATGAAGGAGTAGCG
>Ga0307419_10001357_pt1 | contig 12629 bp, 10 predicted proteins | sample SalMarWE160230MG_2_FD_202512 | JGI IMG/M metagenome (GOLD analysis project Ga0307419, IMG submission 202512) | Salt marsh sediment microbial communities from the Plum Island Ecosystem LTER, Massachusetts, United States - WE1602-30 | ecosystem: Environmental > Aquatic > Marine > Intertidal zone... | reverse complement strand
CCTAATGCCCTGGCTTCCTCCCTTACTCTCTGGTAAAGAGCACCTCCGAGCCCGCCCGAAGTTTTTCCTGGAGAGGCAGCAATGAAGTCGAGTAAACAAAACTTAAGATCAGGCATGTACTTCAGCAAAGCAAATCCAAGTATTGTCTCATGTATATTTTCTGCTAAAAGAAGAATCGACTGGTACCTGAATTTCAAAGGATTTATAAGTTGTTCATCTATCAATTCGATCTTGTACTCAGGGATCTGTGAGAATTGACTGGACATTATTTTCTTGACATTGGCTATCGCTCCCTTATTTGATTCGAGGAACGGATTGCTTATTTTACGGATCCTGATCATACATTAAGTTGTTTTCTGTTATATGAAAAAAAGTCAGTGGTATTCTAACAAGATAATGAAAAAATCGGGATTATGCAAATGGTCTTGTTTATTCTCATTCTAAATTAGAAACCATGACATTTGTAAGTTTTTTTTAAATAGTAATCTTGCTATTTTAGCAGCGCTTTTTACGAAGCCTATAATTGTAAATAAAATCATATTAATTACTTAAAAATCAGATAGAAATGTACCAAGTAGGAGATCTTGTCAAGGAGCTGTCCGACAAGCATGGTCGTACCAGAGAGAGTCTTATGCCTATTCTGCAGGGTATAGTTAAAAGACATAATTACCTTACGGATGAAGCTATGGTAGAGGTTGCCAAAGAGCTTGATATTTCGGCGGCTGAGGTTTACGGAACAGCTTCATTTTATACTTTCCTCGATACGAAAGTCAGAGGTAAATATATGATAAGAGTCTGTAAAACAATAACATGCTCAATGAAAGGCAAGGGTGAAATAATTGATACGCTCGAGGATATGCTTAAGATAAAAGTTGGAGAGACCACTTCCGATAAGCAGTTCAGTCTGATTGAGACCAACTGTATCGGATGGTGTCATAAAGCTCCGGCAATGCTTATCAATGATATACCATATACTGAGCTTACTCCGGAAAAAGTTGTTGAGATTATTAAAGGTTACATGCAAAGCAAATAATACCCTGACGAAATGGAAAACAGAGGACTAAATAAGGTAGACCTGATCTTTGAGAAAGTAGATCCCAGGGAGGTTCTGACAAGTGCTTATAAGATGAAGAATAATGAAATCATCCAGCAGGTTCTTGAATCAGGACTAAAAGGACGGGGAGGAGCCGGTTTCCCTACAGGATTAAAATGGAAATATACTGCTGCAGTGAAGGAACCCGAAAAGTATATTGTATGTAATGCTGATGAAGGCGAGCCCGGAACATTCAAAGACCGGGAAATACTCGACAGGGTGGCATACAAGGTTTACGGCGGAATGGCTATAGCAGGAAAGGCTATCGGAGCAAAAACCGGAATTGTTTACCTGCGTGGAGAGTACAGGTACCTTCTGCCGAAGCTTCTTAAGGAACTTGAATCGTTTCACAGGCTTATTAAAGGGATCGGTTACGATTTTAAAATAAGATACTGTATGGGAAGCGGAGCTTATATATGCGGTGAAGAAAGTGCATTATTTGAATCAATTGAGGGTGGACGCGGTGAGCCACGAAATAAACCTCCATACCCGACTACTTCAGGAGTTTTTAATAAGCCTACATCGATAAACAACGTGGAGACTCTTGTTACGGCAATGGCGATAATAAAGCATGGTCCTGAATCATACAGCCACCTGGGAACCAAGGATTCAAGAGGTTCCAAGGTGTTCTCTATTTCCGGTGATACGCCAACACCAGGGATATTCGAACTTGAGCTCGGAATGTCAGTTCAGGAGTTTGTCGATGAATTTGGTGACGGGGATACAAAAGCGGTACAGGTTGGTGGCGCTTCAGGCTTCTGCGTGCCGCGAAAGAAATTTCAAGTTACGATCATCGGCTTTGAAGGGGTACCGACCGGTGGATCAATGAAACTGTTCAACAGTTCAAGATCAATGTATAATGTACTTCATAACTATCTCGATTTCTTTGCTGAAGAATCATGCGGACAATGTACTCCCTGCCGGGTTGGCTGCCAGCAGCTGCTCAAAGGTGTGGAGAAGGTAAAAAAAAGGGAAGTGAAATCAACATATCTGAACGAGTTGTTGAAGCTTGCCGATACTATGAAGGTGGCCTCCAAGTGTGGCCTTGGACAATCGGTAGGTAATGCATTCAGAACTATCGTTGAGAACTTCAGGGAAGAGATCATTTATTAACAACCTAAAATAACACAGAATAATAATGATAAGTTTGAGCATTAATAACCAGAGAGTTACGGTTCAGCCGGGAGCAACAGTCCTTCAGGCTGCCCGGAAACTTAATATCAATATTCCAACATTGTGTAATCATCCCGACCTTTGCGTGGCAGGTAACTGCCGTGTTTGCGTTGTTGAACAAACAGGTGCGAAGACTCTTATCGCCGCCTGTGCCATGCCGGCAGCTGAAGGGATGGATATACATACAAATACGCTGAAGGTAAGGAACGCGCGAAAGCATATTGTTGAGCTGCTTCTTTCGGAGCACAGGTCCGACTGTACAAAATGTTACAAAAACCAGAAATGCGAACTGCAGGCCCTTGCAAATGAATTTGCCTTCGGGGATACTATTTTTCATGATCTTGTTGAGGATCATCCGTATACTATAGACGCATCGTCTCCTGCATTTATTAAGGACGACAGCAAATGTATCCGCTGCCAGCGGTGTGTGAGAACCTGTGCTGAACTGCAGCATATCTCGGCAATAGCTGTAGCCAATAAAGGTATGCATCAGAAGATATCCTCTTTCCACGACAGGCCAATGAGCCATGTGGTCTGTACAAATTGCGGCCAGTGTGTTGTTCGCTGTCCGACCGGAGCCCTGGTGGAAAAGACAGCTATTGACCAGGTGTGGGATGCTATATACGACTCTGATAATCATGTTGTTGTACAGACCGCCCCGGCAGTAAGAGTAGCCCTGGGAGAGGATCTTGGTTATGATCCCGGTGAAAGAGTAACCGGAAAAATGGTTACAGCTCTCCGGCAGCTTGGTTTTGATTCAGTTCTCGATACCGACTTCAGTGCTGATCTAACCATTATGGAGGAGGGAACAGAGTTGCTTACACGACTGAAGAAAGCACTTGTTGATGGTGACACGAAAATATCTTTCCCGATGTTTACCTCATGCTCACCAGGATGGATAAAATTCATTGAACATAAATATCCTGAATTTCTGCCTAATGTGTCTACATGCAAATCGCCGCAGCAGATGTTTGGAGCTCTTGCCAAGACATATTATGCTCAGAAAAAAAGAATTGATCCTGCAAAAATGGTGTCAGTATCGGTTATGCCGTGCACAGCAAAAAAATATGAAGCCGACAGACCGGAAATGCGGGCAAGCGGGTACAAGGATGTTGATTATGTGCTGACTACCCGAGAACTGGCAGTGATGATCAAGCAGGCAGGTATCGATTTCAGGAATCTTGAACCGACACATCATGACTCAATAATGGGTGATTCAACAGGTGCAGCTATAATTTTCGGTGCCACCGGTGGTGTTATGGAGGCAGCCTTACGTACTGCCTATGAGATAGTAACAGGACGTGAAGTTCCATTTAAAAATCTTAATATTACAACTGTCCGCGGTATGGAGGGTGTGAAAGAAGCGGCAATAAAGATAGAAGGGTGTAAAGAAGAATGGAAATTTCTCGAGGGTGTTACACTAAAAGTGGCTATAGCCCACGGACTTTCAAATGCCAATAAAATACTGAAACAGGTAAGGAAGGGGAAGTCACCATATCACTTTGTTGAGATCATGGCATGTCCGGGTGGATGCCTGGGAGGTGGAGGACAGCCTATTCCTACTAGTCTGGAAATCAGGACAAAACGCATGAAAGCTATATATGCCGAGGATGAACATATGTCCTTGCGCAAATCGCATGAGAATCCTGAGATAATTGCTATCTATAAGGAATTTCTTGGCCAACCCAACAGTCATGTTTCACACGAGCTTCTGCATACACATTATGTGGAACGGGAAAAATACTGATTCCGGATCATTATAAAAGAGCCGCCCGCGGGAAAACCGGCGGGCAGTTTTTTATTTTATTAATAAAAATATTATCTTGCCTGAGGTTGATATTACAAGCTTGAGCTATGGTAACACAATTCACCTGGGAGACAAGGCTATTCAGCAGGAAATTTGAGATATTTAAATATGACACCCCTTCCGGAGAGGTGACAAATAAAAACTGGTCTAAAAAATCTGTTTGTGAACTGAACAGAAAAAAATTCATGTTTGAAACAAAAGGATTTTTTAAAGCTGAGACCCGTATCTTTGATTTATCTGATAATATGGAAATCGGGAACATTATTTACACTAAATGGAAAAGAAAGCCGGTTATAAATCTCCGTGACAGGGAATATAGATGGCAATTTGACAACTTTTTCAATACGAAGTGGAGTGTCAGCAACGAAAACGGGTTCCTGGTAAAATATCATTCAAGTGGTTTCAAGGGCACAATCGTTTCATATACTGATGATGAAGCCCTGATCCTGGCAGGTTTCTATATAAGGAATTATTACAAACAGAAGTCTGAAGCTGCAGCAGCATCTTCTTAGAATTATGCAATCCTGCAATCTAGCCTAAAAACCCTAAAGCCTTAACGCCCTAAAGCCGTTTCAACAGCCACGCCATATTCTCACCGAGTACCCTCATTGTCTTCATTCCCTCCTCATCATCAGCCACTTCTCCTTTTTCCCTGGCGATACCTATATTCCAGTAGGATGATCCGGGTATTATCATTTCATTTATCAGGAAGAAATGGTTGATACTGTCGAAAGCATGCATCGCTCCGGTTCTTCTGACAGATACGACCGCTGCACCCAATTTCTTCTTTAACGGGTTTCCTGCACCCCGAAGAGAGTAACCTGCAACGTCGATCAACGCTTTTGCCTCTGTAGAGAGATCCGAAAAATAGGTTGGAGAACCTATAATTATACCATCAGCCTCAACCATCTTTTTAATACATCTATTCAGTATCTCATTATCCTGGTGACACTGTCCGTCCTTTGCTTCCCTGCATTTCATGCATGCAATGCAACCGTTAACCTTTTTGCCTCCAAGCTGGAAGAATTCAGTTTTTATTCTGTTCTCTTCAAGTGACTTAAATACTTCTCTTATAAGTATTTCGGTGTTGCCCTTCTTCCTGGGGCTGCAGTTTATTCCTATTACTTTCATAGTCAGACTTTTTGCTAATATAATAAAATATTTAAACCACGGAGTCTCACGGAGTTATTTTCAGAGTTATGCAGAGTTTTACATCTAATACTATGTAATTTAACAGTGTTACTCAGTGCGAACTCCGTGTTACACAGTGGTAAAAACAGCTTTTATCTGTTATCTTTATAACAATAATATTTAACTCTAAGTACTTTAGTCACTCTAGTCACTCTAGTCACTCTAGTCACTCTAGTCACTTCTTTATGAGGAAGATAATTCACATAGACATGGATGCCTTCTTTGCATCGGTTGAACAGCTTGATAATCCTGAGCTGAGAGGGAAACCTATAGCAGTCGGTGGGAGCGGGGAGAGACATGTAGTTGCCGCTGCAAGCTACGAAGCAAGGAAATTCGGTGTGAAGTCTGCTATGCCTTCGGTTACAGCAAAGAAGTTGTGCCCTGAACTGATATTCGTAAAGCACAGGTTTGACAGATATGCAGAGGTCTCAGAGCAGATACTCGAAATATTTAAGGAATATACCGATGTCGTTGAACCCCTGTCAATTGATGAAGCATTCCTGGATGTGACATCCGATAAAAAGGGTATAGGTTCGGCAACATTAATTACCAGGGAGATAAAAAAAGAGATACTGAAAAGAATCGGACTAACCGCATCTGCAGGAATATCTTTCAATAAATTCCTCGCCAAGATTGCTTCTGATATAAAGAAGCCTGATGGTATTTTCCTAATAAAACCTGATGATGCTGAAAAATTTATCGAAGAGCTGCCAATTGAGAAATTTTACGGCATCGGAAAAGTGACTGCAGGTAAGATGCATAAGCTTGGGATACATAAAGGTGGTGACCTTAAACAGTGGGATCTGCCTGATCTGATCAGAAATTTCGGTAAGGCGGGCAAGTTCTTTTATGATATTGTAAGAGGCATTGATGACCGACCTGTTGAAACTGAAGGTGAGCGCAAATCAATCGGAACAGAACTTACCTATGAGAAGGACCTGACAACCTCATTCGAAATAATTGCTGAACTCTACAAGGTTGAAAAAGAGCTGATGGAACGGATTGAACATGTCGGTACTAATGGGAAGACCATAACCCTGAAGATCAAGTTCTCGGACTTCACGCAGATAACGAGAAGCAGAACTTTAAAGCATTATATCAGGGATTTTGATACTTTGCACAGGGAAGTATCTGAAATCCGCAAATCCCTTGAATTAAAGGGAACAAGGATCAGGCTGCTGGGGGTCAGTGTTTCTAACCTTGAATCTGAAGATTCTGATGAGAAGCAGCTAGATCTCTTCTTAGAAGGGGAGAGTGGGTGATGGCATAAGAGCGGAAGGGCGAGAAAATCCGTGTAACTCTGTGATATACTTCGTGTTACTCCGGGGTTTAGATTATTATTATTTAACTAAAAAAAGCAAAAGACCGGGCCTTTTGCTTTTAAACAGGTCTCAGGTCATAATTTAACTTTTTATCATTCCCTTTGCCATGTCAAGAATGGTCGTATCATCAAAAGTGACAATTCCACCGTCGGGCCCCTGTTCAAAATGAATGCCAATGCTTTGTCCCTTGTCAAAGTTTCTCCCTCCGAAGTAGTTTCTTACTGTCTCTTCATTAAGATCCAGCTTTTCAGCAATTTTTTTCATACTACCGGAGGGTAACTGATCTTTTATCTTCCGGAGCTCGTTGAAGGTGATTGTCTTTCTCATCTTAATAATTATTTTACGTTTTTACAATTGCAGATCCAAATTTCAAAGTTAATCAATTATCCATTAATTAGAAAGAACCCGGCAAAATGAAAAGATAATATACTGTTAATTAAATGTATTAGTCCCCCTTCAGGAGGGGGCAATGGGTCACAGTTCCCTCAGCATTTCCAGAAACAGCTTTATAGCTTTTCGCTTATCATCGTTAAGTTCAAAATCCATGTTCTTTGTAAGGTAAATCCTGAGATCCTCACCTCTTATTATTCCTGTCTTGCCATATTTCTCAACAACTGCTGAAATGTTATTTACTCCTGCTGCAAGTGCATTATTGAATTCTGCAAGAAATTCATTTTTAAGCTTTTTATTGGCTGTCCAGCAGGCAAAAGCAAAGGGCAGACCGGTCAGTTTATTCCATTCTTCAGCCAGGTCAATTTTAATACTGAACCGGCTCTCATATTCGTAACACTGATCACCTATTAATACAACAGCCTCATTTAAAGGTATATGTAAAAAATCAAATCCATCAAATGTATTATTCCATTTGAATTTTTTCTTCCATGCATGTTTGGCAAGGATCCTGGCAAGGCTTACAGAGGATAGAGACCTGTAATCAAGGTTTATGGAATGCACATTATCAAGAGAACAGTTACTTAAAAGCATTACCGTTCTTACTTTTCCATAGGCTCCCAGGCAGTAATCGGTTATGATATAAGGCTCCTTAAGCATTGGGATTGCTGCAATCGGGATAAGCCCGATATCAACTTTATTGCCAATCAGCTTTTCAGCACATTGAGCCGGATGATCAGTTTCAATATCAGCTTTTTTATCAAAGCCCGTTTCTGTCAATCCATACATAAATGGGTATGTATTGGCATATCTCACAGCCGAGATCCTTACTTTACCTGTAGCCATAATTGCTTTTTTCGGTTACTTTTTATAAGACGGAATTCAGTTTTTTTACAACATCTAAAATACTACATTTGCATATACCGTTTTAATTAGTTGAAAACTCAAGTAAAAAGTGATGGATTTAAATTCTCTTACTGCCATCTCTCCGCTCGACGGAAGATACAGACAGAAGGTAAATGAGCTTGACCTCTATTTCTCCGAGTTTGGACTTATTAAATATCGTCTGATAGTGGAAATAGAATATTTTATTGCCCTTTGCGAAATTCCTCTTCCTCAGATAAGTGATTTCAGGAAGGATAATTACAAGGATCTTCGTTCAATATATGAAGATCTGACTATTCAAGATGCGGAAAAGATAAAGGAAAGGGAAAAAACGACTAATCATGATATCAAGGCGATTGAATATTTTCTCAAGGAAAAATTCCTCCATTCAGGCTGGGGAAAGTGGAGTGAGTTCATACATTTCGGACTAACATCTCAGGATATAAACAATACAGCTGTACCCCTGTCACTTAAGGATGCTCTTACTAACGTATATTTTCCCCTGCTTTTTGATCTGCGGGAGTCTCTGGCTTCACTGGCTGACGAGTGGAAAGATATTCCCATGCTTGCAAGAACTCACGGACAACCGGCTTCTCCAACCCGGCTGGGTAAAGAAATTTCAGTTTTCATTGCCAGGATTGATGAACAATCAAAATACTTCGGACAGATTCCCTATTCTGCCAAATTCGGAGGAGCAACCGGAAATATGAATGCCCATAAAGCCGCTTATCCTGATATTGACTGGATAGCATTTGCAGATAATTTCGTTAACGAGGAGCTTGGTTTGACGCGATCTCATCCGACAACACAGATAGATCACTACGACAACATGGCGGCTTTGTTTGATAACATGCGGAGAATTAATGTAGTACTTATTGATCTTACAAGAGATATGTGGACCTACATTTCGATGGACTATTTCCGGCAAAAGATAAAAAAAGGTGAAATAGGTTCCTCCGCAATGCCTCATAAGATCAATCCGATAGATTTTGAAAATGGCGAAGGAAACCTTGGATATGCAAATGCCATTCTTGGTCATCTGTCGGAAAAACTACCTATTTCAAGACTTCAGCGCGACCTTTCCGATTCAACTGTATTACGCAATATAGGTATCCCGGTAGGACATTCAGTACTGGCCTTCAATTCTATTCTCAAGGGCCTGAATAAACTTATTGTAAATACAGATAAGATCAGAAGCGACCTTGACAATAACTGGGTAGTAGTAGCTGAAGCTATCCAGACAATCTTAAGAAGAGAAGGTTATCCAAAACCATATGAAGCGCTTCTGGACCTCACCCGTACCGGTCAGATGATTACACAGGAAGCGATACACTCCTTTATTGATAACCTGGATGTAAATGAGACGATAAAGACGGAGTTAAAGGCAATAACTCCCTTTAACTTTACGGGTTTCTAAATCGACGATAATACGATGAATAAAGTAAAACTGCTGCTGAAATATATCAGGCCCTATAAAAGACCTGCTTTTAATAGTGTAATATTCAATATTCTCAGTGCTCTGTTTGCTCTTGTATCCTACACCCTTGCAATTCCATTTTTGAAAATCCTGTTCAACAGGGTGGGGAGTGTACCCTATCCCGGAGAATTTCAGATGACATTTGAATACATGGGTGAATTCTCCAGATACTATTTATCAATGTTCATTGAGAAGAACGGACAGGTAGGAGCCTTATTACTGGTGAGCCTTATTTTTATTACCGCCAGCCTCCTGAAGAATGGTTTCGTTTTCCTCGCAAATAACAGCATGGCATATATCAGATCCTGCACGGTCCGGGACCTGAGGAAAAAAATGTACAACAAAGTGCTTAATCTTTCATTGTCATATTTTAACGATGCCCGTAAAGGAGATATAATGACCAGGATTTCGAATGATGTACAGGAAATCGAAATATCAGTAATGGCGTCATTAACAATGATCTTCAGGGACCCTATGTACATAATAATTTTTGTTATATACCTGTTCATCAACAGTTATCAGCTTACATTGTTCGCACTTTTACTGTTACCTGTCAGCGGCTGGCTCATAGGAAGAGTAAGCCGGACTTTGCGGTCATCATCAATTGTTCAGCAGGAGAATCTGGGACGACTCTTGTCGGTGGTGGAGGAAACTCTTACAGGGCTCAGAATCATAAAGGGATTCAATGCCGAAAAGAAGATGAAGGAACAATTCGATACAACCAACAAAAAGTACTCAAAAACATTCAAGAGAGTAATACGCAGGCATTACATGGCACTCCCGCTCAGTGAATTCCTGTCAACTATCGTGATCATTGTCCTTATGTATATTGGGGGGATACTTGCCCTCAGGGGGGGAGGAAATATGACACCTGACAGGCTTATTGCCTATCTTATTATCTTTTCACAAATCATACAGCCAGCAAAAAATATTACAACGGCGTGGTTCAGCATACAGAAGGGAATGGCATCAATTAACAGAGTAGACCAGATACTTGAGGCCGAGGAAAAGATAACCGAAAAGGAGAATGCGCTTCCGGTTAAGGAATTTAATGATTCAATAGAGTTTCGGAGTATATGGTTTGCGTATAACAGTGAACCGGTACTTCAGGATATTAACCTTTTAATAAAGAAGGGCCAGACAGTAGCTGTAATTGGTAAATCGGGAGCTGGTAAATCGACTCTGGCTGACCTTCTGCCACGGTTCATTGACCCTGACAATGGATCTATACACGTTGACGGTAAAGATATCAGTGATCTCAAAATAAAAGACCTTCGTCATCTACTCGGCATTGTGAGCCAGAATCCTATTCTTTTCAATACGTCATTCACTGAAAACATTGCTTTTGGCCTTGAAACATTCGATATGAAGGATGTTAAAAATGCTGCCCGTATCGCAAATGCCCATGAATTTATTTTGGAAACTGAACATGGGTATGAAAATACAGTTGGCGAGGGTGGAAATAAGCTGAGCGGCGGACAGCGCCAGAGGATAAGCATAGCAAGGGCAATAATGGCGAATCCGCCTATCCTGATCCTCGATGAGGCAACATCTGCCCTGGATACCGAATCGGAACGTCTTGTCCAGGATGCAATACTGAAACTGATGGAGAACAGAACATCAATAGTGATAGCACACAGACTATCAACAATTCAGCATGCTGATGTGATAGTGGTTATTGATGGAGGTAAAATTGTTGAAAAGGGTACCCATGACGAACTGATCGGAAAAGAGAATGGATTTTATGCAAAACTGCATAGTTTTCAGGCTATATAAAAGGGTGTTGAAGAAAGATGAAGAAAGTTTAAGTGTTAAAGAATATGTTCGGACGTTTTAGAATTCTGGTTATTTTGTTTATTCTGCTATTGTTTACAACATCTTTTAAAGACAGAAAGACGAGACACACTTTTGTGCTTGGCGAAAAAGAATTTCTACTCGATGGAGAACCATTCCAGATAATAAGCGGGGAAATACATCCTGCCAGGATACCTTCTGAATACTGGCGGCACAGAGTAAAAATGGCAAAGGCAATGGGATGTAATACGATATCAGCATATATCTTCTGGAATTACCACGAACAGGAAGAGGGAGTTTATGATTTTTTGACCGGTAACCGGAATATCAGGGAGTTTATTGAGATAGTACAGGATGAGGAGATGTGGCTTATTGTAAGACCCGGTCCCTATGTATGTGCTGAATGGGAACTTGGAGGAATACCTCCTTACCTCCTCCGGATTCCTGATATAGAACTAAGAAGCATGGACTCAAGGTATATGGAAGCCGCTGAGAGATATATGACAAGGCTGGCGGAAGAGATAAAACCTTACATGATTACAAACGGTGGTCCCATACTGATGATCCAGATCGAAAATGAATATGGCAGTTTTGGGAATGACAAAGATTATATATCCAGACTCAGGGAGGTATGGATTGATAACGGAATAGATGTTCCTGAATTTACAGGGGATGGTCCCACAATAAAAATGCTCGAAGCAGGAACTCTTCCGGGTTGCGCTGTAGGACTTGATTCAGGAAGTTCTGAAAGTGACTTTGAACTTGCCCGGAAAATAAATCCGGGTGTACCTGTATTCAGCAGCGAAACCTATACAGGCTGGCTGACACAATGGGGGGAGGAGTGGGCCAGACCTGATACGGCCGAACTTCTTAAAGAAGTTAAGTTCCTGATGGACAACAGGAAATCATTTAACATGTATGTCATTCACGGCGGTACCAGCTTTGGATTCACCGCAGGAGCAAATTCTGGAAGAAAAGGTTATGAACCTTCTGTTACAAGCTACGATTACGATGCCCCGATAAATGAACAGGGAAAGCCGACACCAAAATATATGGCCCTTCGTAAGCTTATAGGGTCTTATCTGCCCGGGAAGGAAAAATTGCCTCATGTCCCTGATTCCATAACGGCAATCGAGGTCCAGTTGATATTCCCTACCCATTTTACATCAATATGGGATAATCTCCCGGAACCTGTTACCTCAGAAAAGCCCCTGACATTTGAAGCTTGCGGACAGGATTATGGTTTTATCCTGTACAGGACAGAACTAACAGATAAGAAAAGCGGGAAACTGACTGTGACAGGTATTCATGATTATGCAACAGTCTTTATTGATGGTAAGTACGTTGGTAACCTCGACAGGAGGGAAGCTATTGACACCATATTTATTCCCGAAACCTCATCGGCCAAACCGGTTCTTGAGTTGCTTGTAGAAGGTATGGGAAGAATTAACTATGGTCATGATTTACATGACAGAAAAGGAATAACCGGCACTGTTA
>Ga0307419_10001356_pt1 | contig 12635 bp, 13 predicted proteins | sample SalMarWE160230MG_2_FD_202512 | JGI IMG/M metagenome (GOLD analysis project Ga0307419, IMG submission 202512) | Salt marsh sediment microbial communities from the Plum Island Ecosystem LTER, Massachusetts, United States - WE1602-30 | ecosystem: Environmental > Aquatic > Marine > Intertidal zone... | reverse complement strand
ACCGGTTAAGCTCTGTGTTGTGCGACGTCCGGCATTATTTGTCTCAATAGGGAATATTAAATTGTTCATTTTCTTTATTATAGAAAAATATTTTCGAAGATTCATATCCAAATGCTGCATACACTCTTTTCAATAATTTATATGTTACCTTATCTGGATAAAATTCATCCTTTTTAGTTGTAATTTTGACGATTAAATCTTCATTGGGATATTTTTTTACTCTGGTCTGAGTTACGTTTAAAAGATATCCCCACATATTTCTTGTGTAAGGATTTAATAGGTAACCTTTTATATTAGTGTAATTAAGATTGATTATAAAAATGTCATTAATATCGAATAAATTAATAATAATCTTGTAATATTTTAGAAAAGATAAAGGATATTCGATAACTGGAATAGGATATAGTTTTGGTTGTTTTAAATAATCTTCTTTTGATTGAGTCCAACAAAATGATTCATCGATAATGACCCATAACTCTGAATGACCATTTTCTAATAACTTTAAATAAACTAATTTTTCATCACCAAAAGAAATTCCATCTTTTATTCTTTGATAATGAAAGTTAGCATTCATCACTGTCCAACCGTGTGGTCTTAAATCAGGTATAGTAGTAAATATATTCTTTATCTTTTCTGAATCTACATCTATAAGATCAGGTTTGGGACTTTTTGGAGTAGTTGAAATATGCATATAAGGCTTATTAGCAATTTCAGTTTTAAACTTTTCATATGATAGCTCATTTAATGATTCACCATTTTCAATAGTTAAAAGATCAATTGAGTCTTTATTCTTTATATTTCTTAAAATATCAAGTTTTTTCGTTTCATCAGTTTCTTTTTTTAATAAAAGATTAATTTGTTTTTCAACTGATGAAAGGCGGAGACTAACTTTATCTTTAGTAAATAATTCACGTATTTCACCTATAGTCATTTCTCTTTTACCATCATTATGTCGAATAAAGAAATCAGTTCGATTTTTATAGTTAACCATATGTGGCACTCTCTCACTGCTTGGAATACGTAAAATTACAAGTGGATTATTATTGACCTCACGTGAAACAATTTCGAGACCGTCTATCCTCTCTGATATATAATCCTGACATAAGGAAGCAATTGATTTTTTTATAGATACTATATCTCCAACTGATTCTGGTTCAAATTTCTGGGCTTTACCAGCCCCATCATCTCTTATTCCTATGATTATGTAACCGCCACCACTATTAGCAAAAGATACAATATCGCGTAATATTTCCAATCGATCTTCATCTTCTCCATAATTTACAGTGATTTTAAACTCTAAATGTTGTCTCTCACTAATATGATTTGATACTAATTCAATTATTTCTTCGTCTGTAATGTCATAAATAGAACTTCCTTGAAAAATCATTGGAATAGCTCTCTTTTTTTATAAAATCAGTCTGCCGGATGTCACTTAATGTTATGCACAGTACAATTAAGGGATAAAGAAAGTATTAAGACTTTGTAATAGACCTGATGCTATAAAACCACCTGCTACACCTTCTAAAATATTTCGTATAGTTTTAAGACTTTCAGTTAAAATGATAGACTTTGGTTTTGAAGAGGTTATTTGAGCTTCAATTGTTTTTATCTCCGATTGCAATTCAGTAACCTGTTCTTTAATTAACCCAAGCTGATCAATAGATTTTTTTAATTCTGAAAGAAATTGTTTTATCTCATTTATCTTGCTTTGATCAATAGTAATTAATTGAATTGACTGAGGGCTAGCCTGTTGTATTTGAGAATTAACCATCTGCCCTACAGAAATAATGTTTAATGCTGGAAAATGTTCAGTTGGTTCATCAGGATTTGATAATGCTTCCTCTACTTCAACAATTCCATTATGTGTTATAGCTATAATACCACCGAAAGCTATATACTCAATTAACATTTCGCCTTCAAGGTATTGAGCTATATTAGCAGTTAGTTTTTTATCAAAGCCTAACTCTTTTCCAATCTCAAACATCTCAAAAGATTTAAATTTATCTCCACCGCTCAATTCATATAAGCGCTTAAGAAATTGGAATCTTTGTTTTCTTTTTTCTTCAATAGTATTCATTTATTAAAATCCCTTAATTATATTGCGCACAAGAGGGGCCTGGAGTTACCAATCTTATCATTGATTATTGTATCCCACCGGAATGATTAGAGCAAATCTTATGAAAATATAGAAATTAAAATGAAAAATATGAAACATTTAGCGCAATGTCGCTCAAGAGGTGAGGGTTGACGGAAACTATTACTTTCCTTGCGGCACTATTCTCCCGAAGGTGCCCTATGACCCCTTCAAAATCGCTGTAGAGCCCTTTTCTTATATGAAAAAAATCGGCAAAGTGCAGTTTTATGGTTTTTCAGAAAGTATCTTATTAAACTCATTTCAAAACAATGTTTTACTTATCAAACTATTTCAACTTAAATACTCGTTCTATAACATTCAGATAAACTTGAAAGACGGTCTAACAGCGTGTTATACGAAGGAACATGTTTACGCCATCTTAAACAGTTTGGATTTTATTGAATATCATCCTTAAATTTCTTTAACATATAAGTACATTTTTAGGAACTTCATACGCATTTCAACATCTGCAAAATTAGTTGCCTTATCGTTTCGTTTATATTTTGAATAAAATTCGTAAAAGGAACTAAATAATAAATTACAGAAAGTATCAACATACATACCATCAGGTGGACATCTTGAATATTTGAAAAAGAGATCTTTATCATTTCTTAATTCATTTTTAATCCCACAAAACTTTAAGAAATTATAACGAAACTTTTCTGACAATTGCATTTTATAATGATTTAAATGACTATCATTAACAAAGCTTCTTATTTTATTCTCTTTGTTGTTAAGCAAGTCTAAATTAAGCCCTTCACTTAAATGTATATCTATTTCATCAAACCATTCTTTAAGCATTTGATATAACTTCTTAAGTTTACTTTTACGGAATTTTGGGATAATAAATTTCTTGATAAATTCGTATATTGCAAATAAGCCTACAATACAACTTATCGTTATTGATATGGCAGTGATAGCATTCATAGTAAATTTAATTGTTAGTTAAACACGCACTGTCGCCTAAGGTGCCCCCATACGAAATCGCCGTAGAGCCCTTTTCTAAGATGAAAAAAAATCGGCAAAGTGCAACTTTCCGGGATTTTATATAATAAGCTCAAAATTAATATCTTAAATCCATCCTTGTTTGGTGTTGAGGGTGGGTCAATTTCTGAGCGGTGTATCCAGCAACTTTCCAGATTCACAAAAACCTGCCGGATTTATTACTCGCACTCTGCGCTTTTCACATCTACAGCCCTCATTTAATCCCGAATAAGCTCTAATAACCATCATATCCTTTGCTCTGTTTCTTTTCCAGCGTAATTGTTGCGATTTATTTTCAGTGAATCATAATACAAATAAGCCGGAAAATAATCTGAAAAGGAGGATCATGCAATGATCACACCCCAGTTAGTAGCTGAAATACTTGGCTTGGCTGCGATAGCAGTGCCTATTACCCAGGCGGTAAAGAAATGGCTACATGCAGAAGGGAAGACTGCTCTCATTATCTCTGCAGTAGTGACGATCCTGTTAGCACTCTGGAGGACTTTTTCTGTGCAACCGTATGACTGGTCGAAGTTTGTTATACTCGTTGTTGGAGTATTTCTGGAATCGAATGGGATTTATCATTTCGGGTCGTATGCTATCGGCAAGATGGTGAAAAGAGAAAGCTGAATAGCGAGGAACGGGGGGCGTCCTGCCCCCCTTGTTAAGAAGCAGCGAGCCCGCCTGGACGGCGGGCGTGTCTCTATAACTATTTTTTAAAAACCTCCTTCCCCCCCTCCCTTTTTCCGAGAACTTTTCTCCGGTAAAGACCGTGCTGTACATAATCGGCACATAAAAAAGGAAGAGACCGTTTTCTGATCCCTTCCTTGATTTTCAGTGTACACTCGTTTTCTTACTGCAGCCCGCTGCGAAGCCCGCTGCCGGTCATCGCCTCCAGTAAATCCCTGCTCTTAAACCGCATCTTCTCCTCGCATACCTCAAACTCTATCCTCTCCTTCTCATATCTCCCCTTTATCATCTCAGAGAAATCATGCAGGGCAATGGCCCCCATGATGCTATCCTTAAAATATACTGAGAATGTAGCACCCAAAAACTCAGATGTATAATACGCAATATACTCTCCACTCCTGTTTTCAACCTGCTTGATTGTGATCTTGATATTTATATTTCTCATGGTTTTCATTGTTTTGTTCTCCTTTTCTTTTTTCTCTCTACTCGTCATCGCATGTTCCTCCCTCACTTATAGGGTGAGGAACAACCCAATACCCACCCACCACACCAAAAAGGCTTGCAGGCAATACCCTGTAATGGATTGAACTTTTCGGCGGTGTAGAAGATACCACAAATACCGGCTTCAGGTGGTACACTGACGCCCGGAATACAAGACTGGAACCTTTTCCCCAAGAGTTGTCTTTAGGATTCTCCGGAAACAGTACCACCATAGAACAGCGTTTCACCATCCAGATGGTCCTTCTGTGTAATGCAGCTTTCGGTGAAATGTTCTTTGGAACAACAACAGAAGCAAAAAGACCGTAACTGTGGGAATACTTCAGCCTGTACGAAAATGCACAGGCAACAAAACAACGGTCCTGAAATGAAGAACGGGCTACTGCCCTTCGGAATGACCGGTCAACTCCATCAGCACACCCAATGTAAAAGCTAAACCCCTGACCGGCAAACGCCTCGATTAACTCTGTGCAGGTTCTGTGAGAAACTTCCAGATATCGAGACCCTGCAAATACAACCGACCATGCAGGAACAGAGAAACGAAAAAACTGCTCTTTCCCTTCTTCTCCCTGCTCTTTTGTAGGAACACTAAACCTTACCATCACCGCACCTCCAATAAAAGATTTTGAGCGCTGAAACGCAATATTTGTCAGAATGTCAAGGGATTTCGGTACATTTTTTCTGATTTTTTGTTTCTTTTTTTCTACCGATTTGAAGAGGTTGATAAAAGAGTGGGAGGAATAACTATTCAGTTGTATCCGGGCAGACTGCAGTTTTTTCTCTTGGATGATAAAGGCTGTGCATCTTCTTTAAATCACCGATCTCAACTCTGAGATATTTCTGTGTTGTTTTAAGTGAAGAATGACCGAGAAGGCTTGCAATATACATGATATCGACTTTGTTTCTCAACAAATGGGTAGCGATCGAGTGACGCATCGTATAGCAGGAGATTGTTTTATCAAGTTCAGCCTTATGTGCAACACTTCTCATTACGCATTTATTGATGGTTGATTTGTTGAAGGGGTTTCCTCTCTGTGAAAGAAACAAATACCCGGGATCATCCCTTTTTCCTTTCAGCATATATTTACGTGCTTTATCCAGATAGAGGTTGATATAATAAGAGGCATACTGTCCTATAGGAAGCATCCTTGATTTATTCCCTTTCCCTTTCACGACAATTAGAGTTTGTTCTTTCAGATCGACATCGTGTATCTTCAGATTGCAAAGCTCAGAGGTCCGAATCCCGCAGGCATAGAAGAGCTCTATGATAGCACGGTTTCTGATACTGAGAGGATCACGTGGTTTTGAATGAAACAGCAGATTGAACATCTCCTTTTCAGAGAGGATATTCCTTGGAAGTCTCTGTTCCTCCTTCGGGAATGTGATTACTGTTGTCGGGTCTTTTAAAATCAGGTCCTTTTTAATGAGGAAAACGAAAAACTTCTTCAAAGCATTCAGCTTCAGGCTCTGTGTTTTATTCGCAAGTGGTTCATCTTTCTCATTGTGGTAATTTGCAAGATAATTCTGATAATCCAGCACAATGTCTTTGGTAATCTTTTCCATTGATGTAATGCGTGGATAATACTTTTCAATAAAGGCAAGAAACTGTTTCACGCACCATCCATATGTTTCTACTGTCCGATCGGAGAAATTTCCTGATTCAAGATATTCTTTAAATCCATTGAGATATTTTTCAAATCTCATTTTTCTTTCCCTCCATCATATTTTGAAATTGTTCTTCAAGGAATAACCGTGGATGTTTATGAGCTAATTCATGCTGCAATTCTCTTGTTTTTACACGCAGATAAGTCTGAGTCGTCTTTATATCAGTGTGACCGAGAAGTGCACTGATATATGCGATGTTCATTCCATTTAACAGAAGCGCTGTCGCTGCTGTGGATCGGAGGCTGTAGGGTTTAATTGGCTGAAATCCACTTTTACGCAAGGTTTCCCGTATTGCAGATCGTATTCCAAATCGAGTGAGCTGCTCTCCTGTTTTATGATTGATAAAGACATATCCATGCTTTTTGCTCTTTATATATCGTGGCCGAACTTCTCTGAGATATTTTTCTACCCAGTACAATGCTGTCTTTCCAGCAGGAACGATCCTGTCTTTCTGATTTTTTGATTGCTCTATAAAGATGAGCCCCTTTTTGAAATCAATGTCTATAATCTTCAGATTGTAGAGCTCACGAGGACGTAGTGCTGATGAATATGTAAGTTCGAGGATCGCTTTCCCTTTCAAGCACAAAGGACGGTCAGTTCTGATTTCCTGAAGGATATTCTCAATCTCTTCCTGGCTTAGTGCAGGGTAACTTTTCTTCACATATTTAGGGCTGTCGTAATCGGCAAGAGGAGAAATGAATATGTGTTCATTATCCTCCAGGTATTGAAAGTACTTTTTCAGCTTTGAAACTTTTATTGCATATTCGCTCTCGATGATTTTCTTCTTCTTAATTTCTTTGAGATATGCAAGCACTTCATTTTCTGAGATGTTTTTGACATCAACGATTTTGGTTGTTTTTACATATCTTCTGAAATGCTGAAGCAGTGATGAATATTTTTTTATAGTCTCAGTACTGTATCGCAATGCCTTTATGCCATTAAGAAACTCATTTACGTAAAACATTTTTTCCTCCAGAATTTATTTTTTAAATAAAAAGAATTCTCTAATCAGTGAGTAGACGAAAATTGTTGAAGATTCTATGCTTATTCTTTTGTGGTTAAATTCTAGCAGTTTTTTGTATTGGAGATGAGTAGTAAGGGAGAAATAAAAATATGTTTTTATTCAGTCACTAATTTATCGATAGGTTTGGATCTCTGATACCGAATTTGCTGTTTATAGTTCAGTAGCTGGATATTCTGAATACCTATAAAAAAATAAATTTTTTTCAATTATAGCAAGCCCAAGATATACAATGTAACACTCCACCTAAGTCAGCAAGGTCTTTAATTCCTTTTGATACAGGTATCAGTTTTACTTTTTTTGAATGCACGTTTTCTTTTAAAATCCTCAATACTTCTTCGTCTTCCTTGATTCCATACTGTGGTAGAAATATTTTGTCCTCTATACGTAAGAAGTTCATGTAGTTACCAAAAGCACTTGGTATGTCTTCTTTATTCTTATAATCTGAAATTTGATTTGGTATACGGATGATTTTAAAATCATTACCAAGTGCTTCGCTGACATTTTTTGCCGTGTTGTTCATGAATTCATGTTCTTTTTCATACATATCCGGGTACGTTCCAATGACAACTGTATTTTTGTTTAAAAACCGTACCATGCCATCGATATGCCCGGTCACATCTCCTTCTTCTTCGTTAACGACGATTAATTTTTTTATGCTTAATTTTTGTTCCAATAGTTTTGTTATTTCCTTTGCCGAATAGTCGCTATTATCAGTAAAAAGTCTCCTAGTTACAATTGCGACACCTTCTCCATTATGTGTTATATTCCCGAAATCCCACCTGAGATTTGATTCTTCCTGATATAATCCCATGAACCATGGCAATAACCGCCCTGCTTCATCATCCGGTTCATATTCATTTTTATATTGTAAATACGCCGGGTTATACACAGCTTTGATTGTCGAAGCTTTACCTCCTGAATCTCTTATGGGCATAGGTGCCCAATCTCGTATCCAAATATCATATACTTTGATGGGGATAAACTTTAAATGTAAATTGTTGTATTGAGTTCTAAGTGTAGTCTGGAAATCATTGTTTAAATACTCATTCATTTGTACAATCAGTGTAACATCTAAACCTTTTATTTCTTTATTTATCAAGCTGAGCAATTCTTTGTAAAATACAATTAATTCTTCACGATCAATTCTGTAATTCGATTTAGGTAATGATTTTGGATAAACGAAAACCAATGATTTTGGTTTCTCCCAATCGGGAATAAGGGTATAGGTCGGATTTTTCACAACAGAATCGTTTTTTATAGCGGCTTTTCTATTATTCCAGATTACAGTAATACTTTTGGCGATTTTTCTAAATTCTTCGCAACTGAACTCGTCAGTTTTTGCATTATTGCACCAATAGCACGATAGAATTATATTACCCAAAACATATGGCTTACTAGGGTCAATTCTATCAACTTCCATAGTTTTTCCACGATGATAATATCTTTTTGTTCTTATTTGCTTTTTAATTGCCAGTTTGCCTATTTCACTCTCTTTTATACCACAGTAACCACATTCTCTGTCTTTGTCATTTTTACCATAATATTCTATAAAAGCTTTTAAAGGTAATTGTTTCTCGAATTGTTCTTTGAATGCTTTTTCAAATTTTATGATTTCTGATTTATGTTCAGGTTTTTCTTTCCATATTCTAATTATTTGATTTCGCTTCCTGATAAAAGCCATGTTTTCATAACCTCTGTTGTACATTTCAAGTATATCTTCAACAGGCAGATTTACATTACTCTCAAAGGGATCCTTAATTGGGAAATGAAGAATAAGTTTTTTGTACAAAACAAATTCTAACTGCCTTTTACAACTTCTATTTAACAGATCACGATATCTACGATCTGCTATTAAATATTCTTCATTAATCATATATTTTTCTGTAATCACTTTCTTGCTTCATAAATCCTGAAATAAATATGAAGACTGCCTATGATTATTTTCGTTTTTTTCCCTTTTTATATTGAGAAAATGCTGTTGTTATTTCTCCGGTTACATTATCTGGGACTTTTAATTCTTTCCCATAATAATGCTCAACTTCTATTAGATCTTCGATAAATGTATCTCCAATAAGAACACATCCTTTTACTAAAGAAATTGCCTTATTTTTTAAATCAAAACCAACATCTGCTTTTTCTGCTTCTTTTCTATATGATTCGTCCGAATAGCATCTTAACCACTGTTCATATAATGATTCTGGAGAATAATAAGATCGATCAATAGTTTCAAACCCAAAGCTTTGCTGTTCATGAATATCAAAAAGCCATAGAAAACGAATAGGAAAAATATTTTCATTTCTTATTGTCCTGTAAACATTCGATTCTGCATATTCGATTTCCTTATAAATACATTTTGGTAGGGCTTTTGTAGATTTTTCATAATTTTTTAATTCTTCTTTAATTTTGACATACTGACAACTCTCGTATAAGTCTCCAATATATTGAAAAAAAAGACTCATAAAGAATGACTCCAAAATAATCTGATATTGCATTAAATAGCAGGTTCAGGTATAAAGGTTAAGATAATTAATTGTATTTAAGAAATTAAAACTTCCTTTCCTGAATGTTCAGGTATGTTCACCTTGTTCAGGCCATTTTGTTGTGCTTGGTTACTTATTTTTTTTTCAAGTTCTTCCGGCGTGAGTATCTTGTTTAAAAAATCAAGATCACTGTAATTGCAGCTCAGTTTGTACTGATTAGCAAGCCCATTCCTGGCCTTAATAACCTGAATATATTCGTAATCCTTCAATATCCTGAAGTTATTCCTTATCTGCGCAAAGGACCATGAAGTATATTCTCGTATTTCCCTTCGTTCAAAGATTATTTTATCTATTGGTATGGTATCCCGCCGTGATTTTTCACTCAAGTACTTTTTAATCAGTTCAAGCAGTTTTCGTGCTGGCCGTGGCAGGTCATCCAGGGTATTATCAAGAACGCCATCAGAAAGAAGTTCATGAGCAATCTTGTAATCTTCCGGCATACATTCGATATACTCAATTGTTTCATTGTTCTCAATTTTCAGCTTCTTCGTTTTTCTCTGATACTGATGCAGGAAACAAACAACATTTATTAACCGCAGAAACTTCTCATTATCCCGTCTTGTCTTCAGCTTTGATGTCGGGAAAGTTAAAAACTCTGCATATGGATTAAAGACCAGCACCTTCTTCAGCAGCCTCTGTGCATAGATGTGTTTATTAATGATTTTATCAAGGTTCTTTTTTTGGAGAAATCCATCGAGAGTGTAGTTTCTTCTCTGCACTTCATGGATCAGCTTTGTCAGGTCCTCTGATTCATCAATACCAATAACAAAGCAACGATTAAGATTCTCCGGATTTATCTCTCCACTGGTGGTTGTTTCCACAAATGATATTGGACCTTCTACTTTAATACTCACTGTTTTTATCTGGCCGGTAACAGAATCCTTCATGGGAATTGCTTTGGTGATTACTTTTTTGGTTATCAGTTCTCTTAGAGGATAATCTGAGCCTTCGCTTCCTTCTTTTTCACCAATGACAATAAATCTGTGTTTCAGATCTTCTTTCCCGTAGTAATAGAGGGCCTGAGCTGAAAGATCGCTGACGCTTTCCAATTCCTCAGGCGGACAGAGGTTTTCTGTTATATCTGCTAAAAGACTCTTCCCGGCACCGCTCCGGGAAATTAGGATAGAATGGAGTGGATTATCCATTAGGCGGGATGTCATCACAAGATAGAGCAGTATTTTATTTTTCCTTTCCCTTACATACCCCAGCCTTGTATAGTCTTCTTCGATTTCATCAATAATATGCAGGTTCTTTAAGAACCGAATACCAATGTCTTTTTGATACTCAGTTAATTCCGGTTTAATCCGTTTCTTTTCCTTCTCTTTTTTCTCTTTGTGTTTTTCAATGACTTCGATAATCTGATTAAGATCATTTTCAAGCTGGAGCTGGTCTCTGATGTTGAACTTATCCATAATATTGTAGATGAAGTTCTGGCGGTCTCTGTTTTTATACAGATCAATTGAGTCCACAAATACATCATTCTGGTTATAGGTTTTGATATTTGTCTTCATGTTCATGGTGTGTTCAGAAAAATTACCGATTATTCTGTAGTTTAGATGCGGGAACTGGAACAAGAATCCGTTTTCTATTTCCTGGATAATATCAGCAGTATTCTCAGCTCCAGAGTTATCTTTACCGGATAACATCTTATCCAAATACTCCTTCGAGCCGTTATTTTTTATTTTTTGGAAATCTATTATCACTCTCTTTGCGGAGACACCATTTTTTGATAGCTCATAAAAAAGTCTCATTTTCCCATCAAAGGTAAAGATGGCTTTCTTGATCCTGTGTTCATTGATAAACCGTATGTACTTAGAATCACTACCAAAAAGAAAGGTTGTGTTTGGATAATCTCTCTGAATCATAAGGAGAGACTCTAGTGGATTTTCTGTAAGTATTATTTCTTTTACATTTTTCAGAAAGTGTTGATTGAATATTCCAGAATCATTAAGAATAAGAACCCTATTTTTGCTTTTAGAATAAAAATTATACCCAACAATGTTGATAATCGCTTTATTTTCATCATAAACTGGTATCGTTACAAAATTGCTGAAAATATCTTTCCCTTTGACAATGATTCCTATTTTTATAAGACTCTCTTGCAATTCATTATTTCCTCCAATTAATTCTGAAAGATTACCATTTGAATATCCAATAAAGAAGTTTTCAAAGATGTAATTTTCAGAGATACTATAACGTTTAAAGAAGGATAATATTCTTGTATTTTCTAAAAGATTTTTTGTGCAGAATTGTATATATCTCTGGATTATTTCCTGCTGATTCATCGTATTTCACACCTCCTATATGTGTATTATATATGTCATTATTGTACGATATATAAATATTACCCTCATCAGTGAAAGTTGTCAAGAATAAGTTTGTTTTTTTGTATAAATTAGTATAATAAGTTGTATGTTGCCAATTGGTGATATATTGAAAAGATTAAGGAAAGAAAAAGGTCTCTCATTACGTGCATTGGGGAGTAGAGTAAATATTTCTTTTAATACATTATCTGCTTATGAAAGAAATACCGTACAACCAACTATTGAAAACTGTTATACTCTAAGTAAATTCTTTGAAGTTCCTATTGAATACTTCATACTTGGCGAAAAATCTAAAAAAGATTTTCATGATATAAAGCTGTTAGAATTATTCAATGATGTAGATTCACTCAATGGAGAAGATAGAGTTGTTATCAAGAATTACATTAAGAAGTATTTAAAGACGAAATATAAACTTGAATCTTTAAAAAAGGAGTCAGAATAAACAGATCTTCTTTAATAGGAGAGAAAAAAAGAAACAAAAAATAATAAAAAATGTACCGAAATCCCTTGACATTCTGACAAATATTGCGAGCGCCCTCCAGTAAAATCTTTTATTGGAGGTGCGGTGATGGTAAGGTTTAGTGTTCCTACAAAAAAGCAGGGAGAAGAAGGGAACGAGCAGTTTTTTCGTTTCTCTGTTCCTGCATGGTCGGTTGTATTTGCAGGGTCTCGATATCTGGAGGTTTCTCAAAGAACCTGCACAGAGTTAATCGAGGCGTTTGCCGGTCAGGGTTTTAGCTTTTACATTGGGTGTGCTGATGGAGTTGACCGGTCAT
>Ga0307419_10001355_pt1 | contig 12636 bp, 5 predicted proteins | sample SalMarWE160230MG_2_FD_202512 | JGI IMG/M metagenome (GOLD analysis project Ga0307419, IMG submission 202512) | Salt marsh sediment microbial communities from the Plum Island Ecosystem LTER, Massachusetts, United States - WE1602-30 | ecosystem: Environmental > Aquatic > Marine > Intertidal zone >... | reverse complement strand
TCCCCTCCAGCCCCGGAGCGGGACTGCGATGGGATACCTCTGACTGGTCTTCCGGCAGCACTATCCGGGTGCAGGCCGCCACATACACGGAAGAAATTTCAACGGGACCCCTCCACCGCATGTTCCCAAACCCGGTACAGGATGAACTGAACATAGAATTATCGAAGGTTTTCCGGCAGATCCATGTCAGTATAGAAAATGTATGCGGCATCCGCGTTGTGGATCAGACATTCCTCTCCGCCTCCCGGTTCAGCCTGGGGACACAGCGAATGGAACCGGGATGGTACATCCTGAAACTGGAAACCGGGGATATTCCCATAACGGAAAAATTTATCAAGCAATAACAAACAATAATAATAACAGGAATAGCAAAACTGATAATGAAAAGAAAAAGGATCGCAAGGATTGGCCTGCTGGCAGCCGGCATAGTATGGTTTGGAGCATTGACATGCCAGGCCCAGCGGCAGATTGAAGATCTGGACAGGGGCCTGCTGGCCGTCAAGACTGCTGGCGGGGTCTACCTCAGCTGGAGGGTGCTCGGACAGGAATACCTGAATACCTCATACAACGTATACCGGGCATCAACCCTGCTGAACGCGGAGCCCCTGACCGGTGCAAGTAATTTTACGGATGCCGGGGGAACGACGGGTGTCGAATACTCCGTGGCGGCCGTTATTGACGGCGTTGAACAGGAAAAGTCGGCGCCCGTTACCGCATGGGCACAAAATTACCGCAACATTCCTCTCCAGAGGCCTGCAGGGGGCACCACACCAGACGGGAGCTACACTTATAATGCCAACGACATCAGCGTGGGTGATCTCGACGGGGACGGACAGTACGAACTCGTGCTGAAATGGGATCCCTCCAACTCAAAGGACAATTCCCAGAGCGGTTATACGGGGAACGTATTCCTGGATGCCTATGAAATGGACGGCACCCTGCTCTGGAGGATCGACCTGGGCATAAACATCAGGGCCGGGGCCCATTATACCCAGTTCATGGTCTATGACCTGGACGGGGACGGAAAAGCGGAGGTGGCCTGCAAAACAGCAGACGGTACGAAAGATGGCGTCGGTACGGTCATTGGAGATTCATCCGCCGACTACCGAAACAGCTCAGGGTATATTCTTTCGGGACCAGAATTCCTTACGATCTTCAACGGGGAGACCGGCGCCGCCATGGTGACGACGGATTACATCCCGCCAAGGGGCAGCGTGAGCAGCTGGGGCGACAGCTACGGGAACCGGGTGGACCGCTTCCTGGCCTGCATCGCTTATCTTGACGGGCAGCGCCCGAGCCTGGTGATGTGCAGGGGATATTATACACGCACGGTGCTGGCTGCGTGGGACTGGAGGGACGGAACCCTGACCTCCCGGTGGGTATTCGACAGCAGGCCCAATTACACGGATTATGAGGGACAGGGGAACCATAACATCAGCGTAGCGGATGTGGATGAGGACGGGAAGGATGAGATCATTTACGGCGCCTGCGCCATAGACGATGACGGAACACCACTTTGGAATACTGGTTTACACCATGGAGATGCCATGCATGTCTCTGACATTGACCCGAATCGCCCGGGACTGGAAAAATGGGGAATTCATGAAGGAACGGGAATCGGTTGCGCTCTCCTTGATGCCAGAACCGGAGAGATCATCTGGCATGGCGCAAATGGAGATGTTGGAAGAGGAGTCTCAGCAGACCTCTCCGCCGCATGGCCGGGTATGGAGTGCTGGGGAGGAACGGTGGGCCTGAGAAGCGCCACCGGCGAATACGTCGGGAGTACCCCTTCCTCATCCAATTTCCTGGTATGGTGGGACAGCGATGACCTGAGAGAATTGCTTGATGGAACGAGCGTATCCAAGTACGGCTCGGGAACGATCTTTTCAGCCTCATACTGCATTTCAAATAACGGCACCAAATCAAATCCCGGGATTTCAGCAGATTTGCTGGGGGACTGGAGGGAAGAGATCATCTTCAGCGCCGTGGACAATCATTCACTCCGGCTCTATGTAAGCACCTATCCTACAGTCCGGCGACTCTACACCCTGATGCATGACCCGCAATACCGTGTGTCCATTGCCTGGCAGAACGTGGCTTACAACCAGCCGCCGCACACGGGTTTCTTCCTGGGACATGGCATGACCCCGCCTCCGCCTCCACCAACCATACAGGCAAAATTGAAATGGAGCGGCGGATCGGCATGGGACCTGTCATCAAAGAACTGGCTGCATGCCGACAGCCTTACAGCGTTCGTCGATGGCGATGATGTCCTGTTCGATCTATCGGGCTCAAATGCAGATCCCATATCCATAACGGGAGCCCTGGGTCCCTCGAACGTTTCAGTCTATGCCCCGAAGGATTATACCTTTGACGGGCCGGGATCCCTGACGGGGACCATGGACCTGCTGAAAGCCGGTGCCGGGACCCTCACCATAAATTCGGACAATGATTTCAGCGGGAAAACAAGGATATGGCATGGCAGGCTCTTGTTAAACGGCAGCCTGCAGCAAAGTCCCGCAGAAGTCTATAAAGATGCCACCGCCGCCGGAAGCGGGACCTTCGGTAATGGCCTCACCCTGCATACCAGGGGAATCCTGCAGGTGGGTCCCGGAAAAGGCGCAGCGGATACCCTGCGCATTAACACCGGCTTGATCACGGAAGGCGAGGCGCTGATCTGTTTCGATCTGTCAGACGACAGCTCGGGACTGTTAAAGCCGAACGACGTCCTGATGGTCGAAGGCGACCTGAATCTTAGCGGGAAGACTTCCTTTGAAATTCAGCTTTTTGACGGATCCCTTCAACCCGGGCAATATGCCCTGATCCATTACACCGGGTCCTTTACAGGGGACCTGGATTCCATTAGCTGCAAGGGACTGGAGGGATTCCCTTACAAACTGGTTGACACCGGCAGCTCCATAACGCTCAGTGTTATTAAATTGCGTGCACCGTCAAGCATAACCTGGCAGGGGGGAACGCCCAATGACTGGGACCTTGCGCGGCACCTGAACTGGCTGAACAATAGCGTCCCGGACTGGTTTGTCCCGGGCGATACCGTGATTTTCAACGACGGTGGGATCAACAACAATACCGTTAACCTGGTCGGCCCACTGAACATCGGGCAGGTGCTGGTGGATGCTTCCGGTAATTACACCCTTGCAGGTGGTGGCTATATGAACGGGACCGGGGAACTGGTGAAAAACGGTGAGGGAAACCTTTCCCTGACCGGGCAACATATGTACACGGGTCCAACCCGGATCAATTCCGGCACCTTGCAGGTCGGGGAACTGAAAAACGGGGGACAGCCGAGTGCCATCGGGGCCTCTCAGGAGGATCCCTCCAGTCTCGTCCTGGACGGCGGAGAATTGAAAATTACCGGCCCATCCTCTTCAAGCAACCGGGGGATGACCATTGGAACAAACGGCGGCACCCTGAACCTGTCAAATGCTTCCGGGGGACTTATTTTATCAGGTACCATCACGGGTACCGGCCAGTTGAGTAAAATCGGCGCAGGCATATTGACCCTTGCCGCTTCAAATGACTGGAGCGGGGGACTCCTGCTTAAAAACGGTACCCTCCGGCTGGGCTCGGAAGAAGCCAACCTGGGCGGCCTTGGTTCCGGAAAGGTAACCCTTCAGAACGCCACGCTGGAGATGTTTGACGACCTTAATTCCTCTACCAACGGCTGTAACTGGAACCTCGTGGTACCACAGGGCTCGGAATCATGGCTCAGTCTTGACTCACGGTGCAGCCTGACCGGCTCCCTGGAGGGCAGCGGGATCCTTAATGTCCGGACGCCATTCGTACGCTCGGAGCTGGACGGGGACTGGTCAGCCTTTGCCGGGAGGATCAGGGTTTATACCGATAATACCGATGCTACGTTCCTGCCGGGAAGCCAGTATGGTTTCGGAAATGCGGCCATAGAACTGAACGATAACGTCAGCATGCTTTACGTCAGATCTGCGGATGTCACAATCCAGATAGGAGAGCTTTCCGGTACAGCCGGATCACAGCTTGGAGCCGGGGGCGAAGGCAGCAACACCATTACATGGGTCGTAGGGGGACTCAACACCAACGCTGAATTCCAGGGCCAGATCACCAACAGGCAGTTCAAGAATTCAGGCGCCACTGCCTCCATTGTAAAGACCGGGACCGGGAACTGGACGCTTTCAAATGCCAATACCTTCAGCGGGACTACGGAGATCCAGGGCGGTATCCTTACCATTACCAATACCAGCGGTTACGCCACCGGGAGCGGTGATGTTTTTGTCCGGTCCGGAGGAGCCCTTCGCGGGAACGGTTCCATAGCCGGCCGCCTTACCGTTGAGAACCAGAGTTCAGTGTCGATCGGTACCGGTTCCGAAATTGATGTCATGACCATTGACAACGATGTTGAATTCCAGCCGGGAAGTTTCCTTTCGGTCAAAATCAATCCATTTGATAAAACCGCCGATAAACTGGTGGTGAACGGGCATCTCAGACTCGGAGGGATCCTCTATGTAAACACACTGGATATCGGTGCCTATGCACCGGGAGAGAACTACCAGGTGCTGGATGCAGACAGTGCAAGTGGAAGCTTTGAAATGATCGTTCCTGCAACTCCGGGAGAGGGACTTAAATGGGATACTATATGGCTGAGGGATTACGGGTACCTGCACATCGCACTTAAAGGAAACGTAGGCACAGGTGAAATGAAGGATCCGCTGAATTTTACCATTTTCCCCAACCCTGGCAGCCACCTTATTGAACTTTCCGTAAATTCAATCCCCCGACCAGGCAGTGAGATCCTGCTCAAATGTTACGACCAGCAGGGCAGGCAGGTCTGCCAGCAGAAATTGATTGCAGGCGGTCACCAGGCCACTGCAAAGGTTGACGTCGGGGAATGGACCCCGGGTATTTATGTCTTCGTTCTGGAATTGAATGACCAGGTTCATATCTGGAAATTCCTGAAACAATGAAACGCAAAATTCGATCCATTGCAAAGATGAAATCAAAATTATTCCTGTCATTATTCCTTATTCCTGTTTTTTCGCTCACAGGAAAGCAGCCCCTGCAGGCCCAGCGGTGGATGGAAGACATCAACCGGGCACCCGTAGCCGTTCAGCTCGGAGGGGACAGTATTTACATCGGCTGGAGGATGCTGGGAACGGACCCGGAAGACATCGGTTTCGACATCTACCGGGTATCCGGCAGGGCAAAGCCCGTTAAGCTTAACACCAAGCCGCTGACCTTAACAACAGATTACATCGATGTATTTCCAGGGGACCGGGAATCCCTCAGCTACTTTGTACAACCCGCAGGCAATATGCCAGGGAACAAAACCGCCTCCGGAATTCCCGACACGGCCTGTGTGTGGGCACATCAGTACCTGGAAGTGCCTCTTCAAACCCCGGAAAATTACAGTCCGGGAGACGCTTCGGTGGGAGACCTGGATGGGGACGGAGACTACGAACTGGTGGTTCACATGACCGGCCGCGGGGCGGATAATTCAAGAACGGGAGTTACCTCAGCACCCATCCTGGATGCTTACGAGATGGATGGCACCCTGCTGTGGAGGATCAATCTGGGCATCAACATCCGCGAAGGAGCCCATTATACCCAGTTCATGGTGTACGACCTGGACGGGGACGGGAAGGCCGAGGTGGCCTGCAAGACCGCGGACGGGACCGTTGACGGTCGGGGAAAGGTCATCGGGAATGCCGATTCTGTATACCGCAATCCTGCCGGTACCACGGTCAAATCATTCAGGAGGGGAAGGGAATACGACCGGGATATGAGCGGGCTGATCCTCTCGGGTCCCGAATACCTTACTGTATTCAACGGAGAAACAGGCTCTGCGCTTGCTACAGTCGACTACATACCTCCCAGGCATCCCGACACCGAATATCCCACACCCTCCCAGATCCAGGAAATCTGGGGAGATGACTACGGGAACCGCATGGACCGGTTCCTGGCCTGCATTGCCTACCTTGACGGGGAGCGGCCCAGCCTGGTGATGTGCCGTGGTTATTACACCCGAACGGTACTGGCGGCATGGAACTGGCGCAACGGGAAACTGGAGAACATCTGGACCTTCGATTCGGATGACGGCACGCCGGGGAATGAAGCTTACCGGGGACAGGGGAACCATAACCTGAGTGTGGGCGACGTCGATAATGACGGAAAAGACGAGATCATATACGGAGCCTGTGTGATCGATGATAACGGCAGGGGACTTTATTCTACAGGGTTCGGACACGGGGACGCGATTCATTTTTCCGATCTTGACCCGGATCACGCGGGACTCGAAATATTTAATATCCAGGAACGTTTCGATGATGCGGGAGCGAACTTCAGGGCTGCCGGAAGCGGGGAAGTCATCTGGAAAAAACCCTCCGTAAAGGCAGCAGAATCGGGGGGGGACCGTGGCGAAGGTCCCGGGAGGGCCGCTTCTTTCAACATCGATCCCCGCTACCGAGGCTCTGAATGCTGGGTTAAAGGGGCCGGCCTTAAAGGGCTGTTCAATGCAAAAGGGGACCTGATCTCGGAAGTTGAACCAAGATCCTGTAATTTTGCTGTCTGGTGGGACGCTGACCTTCTGCGGGAGATCCTTGACCGGAATTACATAGCCAAATGGAACTGGGAAGGATCCGAACAGGAAATACTGCTGCAGGATGAAGAATGCCGCTCAAACAACGGATCCAAGGCAACTCCAGCCCTCAGTGCGGATCTTTTCGGGGACTGGAGGGAGGAGGTGATCTGGAGAACCTCCGGCAATCAGTCCCTCCGTATCTACACCACGACCATCCCTGCCCGGAACCGCTTCTATACCTTCATGCATGACCCCGTCTACCGGCTGGGGATTGCCTGGCAAAATGTAGCCTATAACCAGCCCCCGCACACCAGTTTTTACATCGGGGATGACATGGCCCCCCAGCCACGATATAATATCAGGCTCACCGGGAAATAATGCCTGAATGTCACATGCATGCGTTCCGGTTCCGGGGGGCATGCCATCCGGGTCAAAGGTTTACGTTGATGCTGTGTTCAATGACAGGTCCTTCGTTTTGTTCAGTCAGGATGGATACATCCCTGAAGGTCCAGTTTTTCGCATACCTTATCCTGCCTGCGCGCCGGGCATTGATCCGGATATTTTCCAGTACGAAATTCTCCAGGAGTGAATTTTCTGCTCCTTCGGCATCGATGGCCGTCCGGGCAGACTTGATGTGGATGTTTGAAAGGGTGATGTCACGGAAACAGGGGATTCCCCTCTCCGGCGGCTCCACCCTTTCGAGCATGACCTTCCAGTGCGGGGGGATTTCCGTGATTTCCTCCGGCAAAACGGGGTAACTGTAACTGGGATTCCAGTTGGTGGTCGCCTGGATAGCAGTCCCGACCTCTTCCATTTCGACGTTATAGATATGGATATCTTCAGCCACACCGCCCCGGATCATGGCGGACTTCAAACGGATCCCGACCTGGGTGCCCTTTGCGGTCAGGTCGTGCGCAACGACATGCCTGAATCCCCCGGAAGTTTCGCTTCCGAAGGTGATCAGTCCCCCTCCAGCCCTTGAAATGCAGTTACGGATCACCACGTATTCCGTCGGGCGGTTCACCCGAAGTCCGTCGGCATCCCTCCCGGCCTTGAGGCAGAAATTATCGTCGTTGCAGTCGATGTCACAGTTCTCGACCAGGATGCGGGTGGAGGAATCGATGTCGATCCCGTCGGTGCTTGGCCCGTGGCCGTCGATGTTGTTCTGGATCACCAGTCCCTCCAGGGTGACATGATCTGAATACAGCACGTGGATCGTCCAGAAGGCCGCCTGTTTCAGGGTAAGTCCCTTGATCGTAACATCGGATGAATTTGAGACAAGAATGGTGCGTACCCGTTTTGAATCATAATCGGCAGCCCAGCGGATCCCCCTTTTTTCATATTCCTTGCGGAGGGTCCAGTAGTTTTCCCAGCACCAGCGGCCCTGGGCATGGATCACTCCATCACCCGTGACCGCCACGTTTTTCTGGCCGATCACATTGATCACCCCGCTGGGCCATTTCATTTCAAATCCGGCCACCCGCGTATCGATCTCGGGATATTCCGAGATATTCATCCTGGCCCTTAGCGTAACTCCCCTGTCAATCCTGAGATGTACGCCTTCCTTGACAAAAAGGGCACCTGTAACGTATTCACCCGGTTCAAACCAGACGGTTCCCCCGCCCTGTTTGGAGCACTCATCGATGGCCGCCTGGATCTCCGGGGTTGAACTGGCCAGTCCCTGCCTGGCCCCGAAATCATTCACCCTGAATTCCTTGCCGGCCGAAGGAAAGACCCTTGCCCCGACATCCGCCGCCCAACCGGGTTCCGGGATCAGGTCCCAATGTTCTCCATTCTGTGCGGGCTCCATGATCTGGCACTGAGCACCCAGATGCATGGTCAATGTCAATGGAATTATCCAAAATCTTTTCATTATATTGATTTTTATCTTTGATTTAACTCTTTAACAGCATTATGATTGCATATTTTGATTTTATTAACCAGTACATCTTCACCGCCCAGCATGTGCAGTCCCCGTGATGGCGCCTCCTTGGTCCTCATAAGGGCCCGGTTGATATAATCTTGCGGGGAGATGACCGACCAGGCCAGGAATATCCCTGCTCCCGGTGCAGCCAGGATCATCATAAGTTCAGACCTCGTGAATGTTAAAAAATGATTGGATTTCATGTTACTGATTATTGTGTTCAAGTTGAAAGACGATGAAGTTCCTGTACCTGGCATCCCTCGAGCCCATGTGGCGAAGTCCGATGCGTCCCTCTTGAATGGCCGGGAAACCGGAAAGGTCCCAGTGGCAAAGCATCTCCTTCTCCCGGCTTTGGATGTTCATGAATAGATCGTTCCCGTGTTTGATCACCGTGATCCGGTATTTTTCGCCGGGCAGAAATAATCCTGTCCGGAAATAATCGGGAACCAGGTCGGTCCCCCGAAGTCCCGCTCCGGTTTCGGGCAGGTATCTCCGGGCACGGATGTAATCGTTCCCTTTTTCGGTGTTTGTATTTTCGAATGCTGCATAAGAGATATGCAGCAGGTTCATATGGTTAAAATAGATCCTCATGGCAGGGATCTCCCTCTTATCAGACCATTTCATGAGGTCTTCCGGGTATCCTTCAGCTCCGCTGCCCGTCGCCAGGAGATACAGAATATTCACATACCGGGTAGCGCTATCGAGCCGGGTATACTCATATTCGATCCGGATATCTCCATGGAATGCTTGCTTTGTCCACAGAACAGTATGACTGGCGTCTTCAGCCGGCACCGGGCCGGCAAAAAACTCCATTCCTTTACTGGTATTCAGGACTTTTGCCTTTTCTCCATCGAGAAACCAACCCTTTTTCCAGTCCCCCGTACCAGGATCTTTAAAACCCGGCTGCCAATCCAGCCGTGTTAGTTCCTTAAATGCTTCCATATTCCTGCATTCATCCGCAGTGTCAGGAGGAGTGCCGGAAACCAGGCCTGTGGAGGAGTGACCCAGCAGGAAAATCCTGCTTTCCCAGGGACCCAGTCCAAGATTAAAGGTAAGGCCCTTCTTTCCCTGATCGAAATCAACCAGGCGTTGTACCTCCCCGGAAAACGGATCCAGGATCTCAATATCTCCTGTACCTTCGAGCGTGGCACGGCAGTTCAAATCGGCTTCGCTTTCATTGAAAAGGAAGTACAGTTCTGCATCATCGAGCCTGCGATGGACGTATTTTATTGACCCTGATGCAGGCTCAAGTATTACATCCCGGTCCGGCAGAATCTCAAGGATCCGGGGGGTTAATTCGATGGAATGTTCAAGGGTGGCCTTTCCATGAAAGGCAAATGGTCCTGCCTTGGTAAATACGGAATCATATAGCTGGCCCGGTTCACGGCCTATAAACAACACCCTTCCACCGGAACCGGAAAATGATTCAAGACATTCAACCGCCGCGCGTGACATCACGCTGGCTCCGGGTACGATCACCGCCTCATAGGACTGCCCGCTTCGATTTACCAATTTTCCTTCCGACCGGATCAGTCCCCCCGAAAGACTGTATTCATCAATAAAATCAAAATCCCGTTGGTGCTCCAGCAACTGCCTGGCGATTTCCCAGGTAATTTCATTTGCTTTATCATCGCCCAGCCACATGCTCGGTGTGGGCATGTAAAGAGCAATGCGTGCAGTTGGACGGCCCTGTGAAAGCAGCCAGGAGACCCTGCTGGTGTACTGCATCAGGGAGGGAAATGAGTCTGATGCCATCCAGCCCATTGGCCGGCCTCTTCCTTCGGCCGATGATCCGAAGAACATGATCTCAAACAGGTTGATTCCCCGGGCAAACTGATGATCCAGCACCCATTTGCCCTGTTGAACATTCGGGTGGATGCGGTAGGCTGCAAAGCTTTCGCTCATGGCCCTGGGCCTTCCGTTAAGGTGTGCGGCAGAAGAAGCAAGCTTCGGGAAATCCGCCACCCTGTCCATCCATATCTGGTTCCAGATGGCATCGACCCCCGGGATCTGGACATGTCTCATATTCCTGAAATAATCGCCGCCTGATCGAACCAGTTCCATCATCTTATCCTCATGATTCATGTGAACCATGTACTCCACGTTATTTTCTTCACACCAATCGGCCTGTACCCGGAAAAAATTCTCCCCGAAAAGGGCAGACCAGACGTCCCAGTAATCAGCCCGGGCCATGCGCATATCCCGGTCTGGTTCCGGGAGGTAGAAGGTGGCAATATAAGGCCTGATATCGTAGCCTTTCCGTGCAAGGAATTCTTCGGTTATAGAAGGGGTCCACGGTATGAAGCCATAGTCGGGCTCATCTCCGCGGAAACCCATCAGGGTTTTCCCAAACTCATTCTCAAGGTGACGTTTATAGCCTTCATGGGTGAACGCTATGAACTGCCTTGTTGCCTCAGGATTCAGGTAATCACAGAGGGAATTTACCGTATCCTTTCCACCGGTCGGATTGTTTGCTGCCCGGGTAACGGATGTCCGGAAACGATGACGGACAATCAGGATCACCCAGCCGCTGTCCGGTGCCGTCCACTCCAATCTGCCTTCACTGACATCCAAAATGTTACAGGAAGACGTTCCCCTCTGGAATGCCGCCGCACTCAAAATATCACCCGGAAGCTCAATGTCCAGGACCTCTCCGCTTGCAGGCCTGATACGCCGCGCCACTTCGAGTCCCTGCATCCTGAGATCCGGGCGTTCGGTGCTGAATTTCCCCCCGGCAAAACCACTGGGGTACTTCCCCTCATCAATCAGCCAGACACGCATACCACGCTGTTTTGCCTCTCTGACCGCAAGGGAGACCGTGTTGAACCACCCTTCGGACAGGTAAGGGTCCTTCATCCTGTATCCTGCCTCAATGATCACCGCGGGGAAACCAAGCGAACGGATCATATCGAGATCACGCTTGATGACCGTTTCATCCATGGTCCCATTGCAGCCCCATACAAGATTCGGTCCATACTCTGGAGGAGGGGATCTAAAACCTGCCCTTACCTCTTCAGCGGTGGGCACGGAGATCAGCTGCCATGACTGCTGGGCGGAAGAAAAAGGAACCAGGGACAACTGAATCATCATGATGGCAGGAAACAGGCGATGTTTGAACATGTTGTTTAATTTGGCAGTACGGTTCAACAGTAAGTTAAATTTAATGAAAAAGGCAGTCCGATAAAAACTGAACTGTCTCCTTTTCATTGTACTAACATTCTTCCAGGTTGCATTCAATCCGATGTCTTGATTGACGCCCACTTACCGGCCGTTTCAATTCCCTGTCCTCACCGTCTCTGCCAATCAGGCCTGGGCTCCGGTTCCGGGACTTCGGTGGGCAGCTTATCCGCACACATTTCGAGCACTTCTATGGCAATAAGGGAGGACTGTGCGGTGCCGTTGGTGCTTACCCACGGCAGTTCATCAACCGGGTTCAGGACATCCGGCCCTTTGATCTCTTCCGGCTCGAGGGGAAGGAGTCTCCCCCTGCCCAGGATCCTGTTTACCGCCGGTTTCACGAATGCCTCATTGCCCGTCTTCATATAAACATAGGCTGCAAGCCGGTCAGGACGTGCATACGATCCGTCTTCTCCCTCCCCGCCTGTTTCCATATCCTTTTTGATTACTTCTCTGGGTGCATTGTAAAGCCTGCAGTACTGCAGCCATGCCTTTTGCCAGCCTGGATGATCGATCAGCTCATTCAGTTCAAATACCACTTCGGCCCCTCCCTGGATCGTGGTGAGGTTATAGGTGCCATACGGATCGTCCGTAAGGGTATACAATTTATTTGTCGCCGGATCATACCCGAAGAGGTTATCGGGACCCGAAAGGAATCCGTAAGGCATGGCTGCGATGCAATCCATGCCGGCATAGATCTTGTCACGGTATTTGGTATTACCTGTACGTTCCCATTCAGTCATCCAGTTGCTTATGGCAGCGAGCCAGTCCGGTCCCCCCCTGGCACGTGCCGGGTACTTCTTCTGGTCTTCGGTGATGGGCGATGCAAGTCTCATGGGATCGACTTCAAGCAGTTTCAGGTCAGCATCCGCAACCTGGTGCATGGCATCGCCGGTCCGTTCATCACAGGTAAGGTAATAGTAGAATCGCCTGAATGATGCCTGGCTTATTCTCAATTCCTTGG
>Ga0307419_10001353_pt1 | contig 12658 bp, 16 predicted proteins | sample SalMarWE160230MG_2_FD_202512 | JGI IMG/M metagenome (GOLD analysis project Ga0307419, IMG submission 202512) | Salt marsh sediment microbial communities from the Plum Island Ecosystem LTER, Massachusetts, United States - WE1602-30 | ecosystem: Environmental > Aquatic > Marine > Intertidal zone... | reverse complement strand
TAAAAAACCAATCCAGGATCCAAGCGCCAACCCGAATAGGAGCAAGTTCACGGAATACAAGCCAACGAATCCGATTATCAAGGGGATGACAAAACTCAGGAATCCCGCCATAAACCACACACTGTAATGAAAATCCTCATGGCATTGGATTTTGCCATCGTTAGGGCAGTCGTGGCAGCCGGCTTTGTCTTCCCAGATGCAGATACAGTAAGGATTTTTCGAGTTCTGCGAAGTTGCTATTATAATCCACCTCGAATTAATACGGACAATTATTGCATCGGGAAGGCATCTATTTAATGCTTATGAAAATCAATAACTCTTGGTTGATTTCCTTCACGAAGTCATTCCTTCGTGCAAATAATTTTTAAATTCTGATTGCAAATATCTCTAAACAAATCCCTCCTCGCTACAAAGAAACAGAAGTTCTTGGATAGACACAGGTATTCACTGGAGGTTTTTTTCAATAGGGTCCTTTTACGATTCTTTCGAGGAACTTGTCAAAATCATCTCCTATCATGACTTCTGCATACCAAGTACAACCGAGAGCTTCGGATTCATCAATCCATGAGGGTTTTTCAGGACCCCCAGTAGTTTGCCCAATAATTACTATGTCAAAGTCCTTCATAGATCCTCGATGATTCTTAACATAATTTGCTACATTGGAGTAATCTTCCAGTCCCATGTCTCCAGTTATCCCTAGTGGAAACACACCATCGAATCTTGCTGCTCTTCGGAATGGAGCTTTTATTGGCCAAGTACCTGCACACCATATTGGCACACGTGGTCGCTGAATGGGCAGAGGATTGAAGGTGACCTCATCAATAGTGTAGTGCTTCCCGGCGAATGAAAATGGTTTACCGGACCAAAGACCCTCAAGAATTGCTAAAGACTCGTCTAGTTACTCAGCTCGTACTTTGAGATCAGTATCTTCTCCGAACTTTCCATAATCATTATCAGAAGAACCCCCTAATCCAACTCCTAGAATGAACCTTCCATTAGAAAGAATATCTAAAGTAGCGACTTCCCTTGCTACCTTCTGTGGGCGTCGCCGTGGTAGTGGGGTCACCGTTGTACCAATTCGAATCTTTTCAGTTTGTACTGCGATGGCTGCAAGTGTAATCCATGGGTCTGCAATCAAGTAGTCCTTTCCTGCATAATTGTGGTCCCACATAAAGAAACCATCTCACCCCGCATCCTCTGCATTAACTGCCAATTCAACGAATTTATTGGGGTCTCCTTGAAGTGCGAAGTTTGAGATATAGACTCCATATTTCATTGCAATACACAAATGAATGGGTTGAATAGTTTAGTAATATTACGTTCACTCATTTTTTCTGAGTGTTTTTTCTGAAGTTTTCTCCATTGTTTTTCGAGAAGTCTTCAAGGTCCCTAATCAAGTCAAGTGCATAATAGCTTCTGCAACTGCCTGCTCGAACTCGAGACCCTCAAAGAGGATGCGTTTAGAATTCTTAACGATATATGCAAAGGAGTATGTAATCCCATATAGCTGATTGTAAGAAAAGATGTATTCGGGTTTCTCCAAGAAACGCAACGAGAACTCCTCGCATAGCTCGTCAAACCTAGCTCGTGCCTTCATACTATCAAAATTGATGTTGACATTAACATCAAATGTACGTCGGTAGATCTCTTCGCCTTTCGTTAGAGTCAATAGAGTACCAACTGCTGAATCGAATCTTCTATACTTGTGATTTTTCTCCTTCTCTTCAACTTGAATCTCACGCTCAGCTATGTAATCATCCACTCGTACTCTGAAATTTTTCAATGTCGATGTCATGACTTTGCTATTTGGGACATTTATTCTGGTGTGGTTTTTTTGTAGAAGTCGTGTATAGTTTAGAGTGATTTCTATCACAAGTCCCTCTGCATCAGCAATCACAACATAATCACCGACTCTAAATGGACGTGCCCCCAGTACATAGATGCCACCAAGAAGATTTGACATGGACTGTGAGAAAGCAAGACCAATTGCAGTTCCAAGAAGAGCACCTAATGCTACAACTCCACTCCCTGCAATAGCATTTGTTAGAGTTAAGATAGCAATTAGAGTTATGGCAAAGAAAACCAAACGGACTCCAAAAACAACTCCTGATGATGCCTCTCTTGATATTCCAGCTTTTCGAAAAGATATTTTCACTGCACGAATCGAAATTAAATATGCAATATAGATGATTGCCAAGAAAGGAACGATTGCAACAAATATTGCATAGTTTTGTAGCCCAAACGGGGCAAGGAAATCACTTACTATGCTCACAAATTCCTGAAATATATCAAGTTGCATTTGAACTCCTCATTGTGTGTGTTTTCTATGAATCAAATTTGAATGCTGCTTTTTTAATCTAGTGTAGAGGATATAGCATTGGTCACTTTGCTTGAGGATAAGGAACTCTGAATAACTAGAGTTGCTTTAAGAAATAAGCAAAAATTTCCATGTGCAATTGATTCAGGTAAGTGTGGTAATTACTAGCTCGAACTGTCTTCGTAATATTAGCGCAGGTTGTATGATTACCGAAAAAGATGAGTCTGTATTGTTTCGTTGTACGTTCATCAATTGGAATCGAAGAAACATACGGTTTTTTTTATTTGGCGAACATCTCTTGATTTGGTTCTTTATCTGTTAGTTATTCTGAAGATGATTCTGTCCATTGTTGATTATACTTTAATTGGTTCTTCTCAAAGGATTTTAGATAGAATATATAGATGACCGAAATAGGACCTAAAGCAAGAATAGGTGCGGCCATTATTGCTGCAACAGGTACGAGGAAGATAAGAAGAGAGAATCCCTCCTCCGGAGGATGCTCAAGAAGATATTGATACCAATCGATAGTCTGCAAAATTGTGAAGATATACGCAACCAGTGTCGAAATGCCTGCAAATCCTTTTATCAACTTCAAATACCAGTTACCAACTCCTTCTGTTTCAGAAATCACACCTGGCTTTGGTTCAGACTCTCGGACAATGCCTGCATCTTGCAAAGTCCAGATTGGAACAAAGAGAATCATGATGAAGTTAACCATCAGTAAGAGAATGAATAGAAGTGATAGTCCAGTTGATATTGATTGGGCTTGAACATTGATATCAGTACCTGTGAAGCTTTCTGTCACCAGTATCATATTTACAATGCTGTTCATATTTACGATTGAATAAGAGATACCTAGAGTGGTGAAGGCAGGAAGTAATAACCTGCGAATCTGAGCGCCTATTGTAACATTCGGAACGATGTCTTGAGAATAGTATCTTGAGTTCCTCCCAATGAATGTTCGATGTATTCTCAACATGAAGCTAGAAAGCATTGGTGAGATGAAATACAGCACAAGACCGATAATTATCGAAAATACATAGAGCCAGATGAAATCAATCAGGACGTCTCCTGGAAGTATTTTATAGATTCCTAGGTCGCTATCAAATGGGAATGCTCCGAGATATGTGAATACAACTGTAACTATGATAATTGTGATCACGAAGACCTGTATCAGAATTACTGGTTTCAAATAACTACTGGTGCTCTTTGAATCTCTAGTATTTTGATCTTCTTTTACTTCCATTGTGATTACCTCCTATAGCTATTATCTTAGCGCAGGGTGGAATTTATTCTCTTCCTGTATCTAGTCTGGAGGAGTTTGATTTATAGATCGATAGACACAAGATATTCTTCATTCGCCTGGAATTCTTTGCCCGTTTCCGTTTATCTATAAGATTCAACACTAACAATCTTTTCATATTGTTTGGAGAGATACTGGTGAGGAATAAAGAGAGACACCCAGCAACACTATGTGTTCAAGGTACGCATACACAAACGTCAGGACCTGTCGTTGTCCCAATTGTACAGACTTCCACTTTTGTCTTCGAGAATCAACAACAGATGCTTGACTCAGTACAAGGGAAATCTGGTGGACATGTATACACCCGATGGAGCAATCCAACTACAAAGAACGTTGAGGAAAAGATTAGCGCTCTTGAAGGGACAGAGGATACTCATGTCTTGGCTTCAGGAATGGCTGCAATATCTTCAGCTGTGATGGGGCTCGTGAAAGGAGGTGAGAGAATCCTCTCAAGTGATTCTATCTATGGAGGGACCGTTCACCTATTCAATGAGATACTTCCTCAGAACGGGATTCAGGTAGATTATGTTGATACTGACGAGATAGTCGACAAGATATCTGACTCCGGCGATACTTACAAACTCTGTTTCTTTGAAACACCTACCAATCCAACCTTGAAGATAGTTGATATAAAGAAAGTCGCTGATGCCGCTCGTTCAACAGGAACAATTAGTATGATTGACAGTACTTTTGGTTCTCCAATCAATCAGAGGCCTCACATGTTAGGAATCGATCTAGTGATGCACAGTGCCACAAAATATCTTGGTGGGCATAGTGACATCATTGCTGGTACGATTTCTGGACCGAAAGATATGATGATAAAGGTGCGAAGTGCCGCAAAACTTCTTGGGGGTACAATGGATCCCTTTGCTTCATTCTTACTTGATCGGGGATTAAAGACGCTGAGTGTTAGAATGGAACGGCACAATTTCAATGCGAAATATCTTGCAGAAAAACTCGAGAATGACACAAGAATCAGAAAAGTGCATTATCCAGGTCTCCCCAGTCATCCTCATCACGATGTAGCTCAAAAACAGATGGATGGGTTTGGTGGGATGCTATCTATTGAACTCGAATCGGATTTAGCAGGAACAAGCAAGTTCGTTGACTCTCTGGAGATATTTCTGAATGCAGTTTCTCTAGGTGGCGTTGAAAGTCTTGCGAGCATTCCTGCATTGACAACTCATTATGGACTTGGCGAGAAAGCTCTACGAGAAATGGATATCGCTGAATCAACAGTGCGTTTATCAGTCGGAATTGAAGAACCCTCCGATTTGCTTCAAGATATACTATCCGCTCTAGATGCTACTGTTTGAAACATGTAACGCAATAATCTGCAGATTCTCGATAATCTTGAAGGGAGAAATCAATGACAATTAAATTTCAGCACTACAATTCTGGCACTTCAGGATCCCTTGTTCATTCTTCGCACCACAATATGGGCAAACGACAAGGACCCTTGTTATGACTTCTCTCCCAGTTGTATTTCCATGAGTCATTTGTGATGATGATACAGGGATGATAGTATGTTGAACTGAAGATGTTCTAATATCTCTCCTTTGCACTTGGATTGGTGTAGTAGCTTTGGTTTTATTTTTCGAGGAATTGGCCATCATGATAATTCCAAAAAATATCATACCTGTCATCACGATTGCTGCATTATCTGTCTGCATCGCTGGTTCATCACTACCAAAAATCAGTGCGAAGATAGGGATTGCAACTAATAGAAATCCCATGACTGTTCCACAACTTTGATTTTCTGCCATTTTCATCACCAATTGTCGATTCTTTGATTCCCGTTGAATTTGTTTTTATTATAAAATAGGAACTTTAAATATGATATATTTCAAGATATTTCTAATTATTATAGCTATATTAACCAATTTGGTTCATCTATCGCGAAGAACTAATTAAAATCCACAAATTTGCACTCCTGATAAGAAATGAGATGTTTTGAATGGACACAGATTTACGCTTCAGATTTTTGGTCGCTTAGCTTTTTCATAGTCGCTATTGTATCTCTTTCTTAGTGCCTCTTCGGATATCAATGGTTGGCTAATGATTTCAAGAATATCGGCTGCGATATCTCCTTCCTCAATCAATTGTTTCCCAGCTTTCGTCGTTGCATTCAAAATTTCTTCTGATTTCTCTTTATTCTCATTCATTAGGGATGCATGTGGTCGAAGAATTGGTCCGCCAAATTCAACACCCACTTTCTCGGTAATCTCTTTTACAATGTGAGTAACTGTACCGAGATTACCAATCTCCCACCAACCACCTACTGCAAGAAGAACTATTTTGAAAATTCTGACATCATCATGAAACTTTACTTGGGTTCGACCATCTTTAAAATTCAACAGAGGTTCTACAATTGGCATAAGTCTATTCAACAGATTTTGCATTTCTCCAGGAAGTGGGAGATAAACGGGTATAGCAAGTATCAAAATATCCGCAGAACGTAGTTTGGGATAGAGTGATTCCATGTCATCTTTTTGAATACATTCTCCGATTTTATCATACCAACATTGGAAATCTCCTAGACATGGTCTAATCTTGAGCTTTTTTGCATAGACCAACTCAACAGTTGCCTCTGCATCTTTAACGCCTTCAAGAAATGCATTTAGCAATGCATGAGTATACCCTTTTTCCATACGTGCGCTACCATTAATCGCAAGAACCTTCGTCATGCAGTTCGTTCACCATCAACAATTTGTTAAAATATCAGGTCAAATCGTAGATATTTGAAGGCTATAAAATGTTTGAATTTGTTCAGTAGTTAATCTGTTCAGCATACCTACCTACTCTATTGAGGTCCTCTAAGAAACAACGCTAATTATCCTAGAAGCAAGCTAGCAAGTTTTTCTTTCGTATTTCGTTACAGTCATTAGTGATTCTTCTTCCTTAATTACGAGATGTCAAATATTTTCACCACCAACGTTTTGAACAGGTTTAAACAACAAGTTCCCGAATTAAAGAAAGTAGTAGAGAATATTCCATTAAAACTCGAACCAACACTTATGCCTCCTTTTGAGATGCTTATCAGATCCATAGTGTACCAGCAGCTATCTGGCAAAGCAGCAAAGACAATTCATGATCGACTCCTCGAACTTGTTGGGAAATTGACTCCAAATAGGGTACTCGCAAAATCTCAGGAAGAACTGAAGAGCGTAGGTCTTTCCAGACAAAAAGCAGCCTATCTTCACTATGTGGCTGAAGCCTTTCGTAGGGGTGGATTCCTGTGGAAGTATCGGACTATCGAGTCTCTATCTGACTTATCATCAAAAGAGATTATCAACTTGTTCGCACAAATCAAAGGTGTCGGAGAGTGGACTGTAGAAATGTACCTCATCTTCTCAATGGGCCGTCTTGATATCCTGTCAGAAAAGGATCTGGGTGTGAGGAAAGGTGTGATGAAACTCTACAAGCTTGGTGAAGTGCCAACACCAAAAGAGGTCATAACAATCGCAGAAAAGTGGCGCCCGTTAGAAACCGTTGGAACGTATCTTGCATGGCGGATTCTTGAAGAAGATTTTGTATTTCCATGAACTATTCTATAATCATAGACCGAAGAATCGGAAGAAATCGTCCCCGGAATGGATTCGACTAATTGATAAGAAAACAATCTAGTATTATTGATTGACATCGATTGCTTTCAATGCAATCTTTCGGAGGTCAAAGTATGGTTAAATTAGAGTTCTTACTGTCGATTATTGTTGGTCTTGCTATCTTTCTTACAGATCTTATCTTTGGTTGGTTAACATTCTTGACTACTCCAATACCTGTGATATTCATCATTGCTATCATCATTGGACTTTTTGCAGGTACGCATGGAGGTGCAATCGCTGCAACACTGATAACCTGGATTGGTGGTATTATTATCGGAGTCTTGATTGCTCCAATTGTCTTTGTGGGCCATATAAATCCAGACCAAAATATAGTGATCCTGATCATCTTTGTGTTTCTTTATTCTGTGCGAGGATTCTATACACTCACATACGAAGGAAACATATTTGAGCTTCTTGTTCTTGGAATAGCCGCTTTAATTGTGATGTTCATCATCACACCTATTCTGTATCTTTTCTCATTTGCTTTCGCACCAATTGGCGTAGTAATTGGCAAATTCATTCGCGGAAGATTTGGCGGAAGGTCACCAAAACTGAAACCAGTGACTCAAGACACTCCTGTGATTGAATCAATTCCTGTGATTGAAGAACCCGCAGAGGTTGAGGAACCCGCAGAAGTTGAAGAACCCGCAGAAGTTGAGGAATCCTTTGAACCTGAAGAATCCTTGGAAACTGATGAGGAATTTTCTGATAACGCGGAGAATTAGGAGACCTTCCGTCTCATGACTCCACCATTTCGAAGTTATTATACTAGCTGAGATTCTATCTCTTTATACTCTTCAGAGAATTGCTTGTATAATTTAGATTTCATATCATCGTCAATGAACGCAGTCTGTATTCCATTCATAGAGATTTGGAACAATTCACTCAGTGAGAAATTGAGATGCTCGTGAATCTGCAGATACTCATTATTCATGCTAGTGTGAAACAGAGAAGGATCATCGCTATTTACAGTAACTAAGAGACCCTTGTCAAAGTACTCGCGAATGGGGTGTTCCTTAATCGATGCTACAACACCCGTTCTTAGGTTACTCACTGGACACATCTCAATCGCAATTTGTTCACGTTTCAAGTACTCAACCAAATCTGGGTCTTGACGTGCTGTAACACCGTGACCAATCCGCTCCACATCGATACTGTGTATCGCATCCCAAATTGATTCAGGTCCTGCAGCTTCACCCGCATGTGCTACCCGATGAAGCCCCAATGCGGTAGCCCGTTTGTAATGGTCTGTAAATCGACTGGGTGGCCATCCATCTTCTTTCCCTCCCAGATCTACTGCAAGAATGTTATCGGGATTCTTCTCAATAAGATCTATAATCTCCATTCCCTCTTCATAAGATGAGTTGCGAACGATATCAACCCTGATATTTGTTTCAACTCCAAAATCTTTCTTTGCCCTTATGATTCCTCTATTGATTGAATCAACCATCGCATCAAAATCAAGTCCCTTTGGAATGTGATCACGAGGAGAGAAGCTAGCCTCGACATAGTGTACGTTGCATTTTACACAGTTTTCGAGCATCTCATAGGTTATTTTCTCGAAGTGGCGTTCATCTGTGATATAATTTACAATCTCCATATATGCTCTGATGAAATTGATAAAATCTGTGTACTCAAACCGTTTGTTGATCTCCTCGACTGTTGTATACGGAGCTTTAACATCATCCTCTTTTATAATTGACAGTAAGGTTTCAGGTCGTATCGATCCCAAAATATGAACATGCAACTCAACCTTTGGTAGTGCATGGATTGCTTCAAGAGTATCCATTCTTCAAGATTTTTTAAATGGGCTGTTAAATCTTTACAATCATCCTGCATTTTCTTATAACATAGCTTCACATCTTTTTTTTGATTATTGAACTGAAAATTTCAGGATGTAATATCAGAGCATATATGGCCATTTGTTAAGTAGGCTTCTGGAGGGATAGTGGCGTATTCAGTGAAATTAATGCCGAGTTTCAATAACGAGGAGTCATTCCTTCATACCCCTTCTAAAACTCACCCATTTGGCCTATTATTGCGTTTTATTGGAGGAGTTCCTATCGATACTCGTTATATTATGAATTGATATCTTTCTCATGATGAACTATGACAGTAAGAACAGAATCCGCCCAGCTCACGATTGAATCACCTAAGACGAACTGTGGAAGATGCAGCTGCATCATTCTATACAGTAGTGAGAACTGTGTTCTATGTGACGCAGCTTTAGAACTTCTATATTCAGTTATTTCAGATTTTGGACTTCCTCGTAGTGTCATAAGAAAAGTCGATGTTTTGAATGATGATGATGGCTGTGACCTTCCTCCTCCCGTCGGATTACCAGCAATCCGAATTTGTCAAGATGTAATTATAGGATTACCCGATATGGATACTGCTCGTGGTGCAGTTATGCAAGCAGTCTTGAATGGATGCTTCTCAGATTGTCAATAAAACATGAATTATTGTTGCACTAAAACTCCTATGACGATCAATAGAAACGCAATTTATCGTGGTAGATGAAGATTGACCATGCTTCGCCAAATCTCTTTATTTCTCTGAAGTTCATTCACTTTCTCTTGGTCTATATGGTATATAGGTTTCCGCATATCCATCAGATTTGGTACTTTTCTACAGAGATGTCCAGATTGTAAGGTTTTGAGAGCTAGAGTGACAGTTCTCATAGCAAGTCCACTCTTTTCTGCAATCTCTGCAGGATACATTGGACCTACAGTACTTAATTGTTCTAGCACGATAAGCGTACTCTTTGTAAGATTGATAGGGCGGCTCATCCTCGTCACCGATTACTTCATCCGACAGAGCTATAGAGTCACAATCACCACTATATACCCTAGAATGAATCGTAACTAATTCCTCAAACGGCTAATATAAGCCTTGTCAACAGCGTAAATAGGCATTGCTCCAACGTCAAACTTAATTGTGGAATCCTGTCGAACTTCGGAGAGAAGGTGATTATCTGCAAATCATTTCAGATATTATAGCTGAAACTAGATGATTATTGATTCTTCAAATACAGGTGCGCATTTCCCTCTTTTCCAACGACCTTCAATGCTCCCATCTTCCGCATACAATATGTCATTTTCTGGATAAGATGTCGTGGGATCTTTAACGTTTCAGATAGTGTTTTGGTCGTAAATGGCTCTTCAATTGTATCCGGTATCAACCCTAAGAAATCACTAGGCGTAGTGAATATCTTTCTATCTAATATGTCAACAAGATCACGGTCAACGCTACTCCATCCTTTCCTTCTCCAGCTCCCCTTTCCATCGTTGACACGTATCTCCTCTTCTTTTATCAGCAGAATTTCTATTTCAAAATTCGAATGCATAATGAACGTAGGAATACTTACGAGTTCTTCGAATATGTTAAGAAAACCCATCTTCTTCGGAGACTTTCGTTGACCAATCACTTCTCCATCTTCACTTTGCCGAATAATCCATTTCTCCTGAGCAATAGGATGCACAAGTCGTACTGGATGATTTTTCATAAGCTTAAACAGCTTATCTTTGATTGCAGAGAATTTTCTCGTCTGGATCTCAATCAACAGGTCTCCTTTCACTACATCAATGACAAACCCATCGACCGTTACTTCAACCTCTGAATCAGGTGTATTGTATATTTCTTTGATTTTAGCATGGAGAGACCGCTCTTGAAGTGTACCGATGCCGCCTCCATTCTTCATAGTTCACAATCCCAATCTATTCACTTATTGACTGTTCTATTACGGGTCGAATACGCTTGTATGTTAGATATGTCTAGTCCAAATGACCCCATCATCATGAGGATAGAGGTTCGGTATCCTAGCGACTTCTTTGAATCCTAAGGCAGAATAGAATTTTCGAGCAACTTCGTTTTCATCCTCCATAAAGAGTAGGATGACCCTTAGAGGGTAGCCTAGATTCGAATAGAAGTTTGAGGCTTTTTGTATGAAATAACTAACCAATCTCTTTGCGACACCCTGTCGTTGAAATTTCTTTTTGACACCAAGTCCGATGAGTTCTACAATGCCATCATCGTACCCACCTCTAGTATCCCAAGTTAACGTTCCGCAGAGTTCACTATCTTCCAAAGCAAGCATTGTTTTAAAATGATTGATCAAATCCTCGGCAAACGTTTCAGCTCTCTCTGCGTGATCTTCAACCTCTTCCAGATACATGTTTTCAAGAAGGGTTTTATCTTCACCTGATGCTTCCTTAACCTCGAACATTGTGGTAAGAGGTGCCCAGTTCCTTCAATATGTACTTGATGCTTGAACTACTCGATGATGACTACTTGATCGACGAAAAGTTCATACTCTTCATCTTCATCAAGATTCTTAATCAAGACCTTCTCTACTTCGGACTCTCCACGGACCTCGAGGAGCCTTGATTGATACAAGACTTTTACAGAAGAGTTTGCTAATCTCTCTGCTAATTCGGGATTAATTACAAGTGTATCATCTGGTGTGAGAAGAATCACACGTTCAGTGACCTCAGTGAGATTTATTGCAGTGTCCACAGATTCATCGCCTGAGTAGAGAACAAGTATCCTTTGATCCTTGAAGTCATCTAGATTTTCTACACTAAGATTGACACCTTTGTCAAGGAATTCATCTTTTCCAATAAGACACTCTACCTCTTCTTTCACCATCTCTGATTCGTCAGATACTTCTTCGCCTCTACCTTTCTTATAGCTCTTGATTGCTTCATGTAGTGCATCAGCTGCTAGGTTAGAACAGTGCATCTTGATAGGTGGTAATCCGTCCAATTCATCAGCAACATCTTGACGAGTCAGCTCCATCGCCTCTTCAAGAGTCATTCCCTTGACCATCTCTGTCGTCATGCTTGTTGTAGCAATGGCAGAGCCGCACCCGAACGTTCTGAACTTTGCATCCACAATCTTATCGCCATCAATCTTGATGAACACTTCCATAATATCTCCACATGTAGGATTGCCGACTTTACCTACAGCAACATCATCACCTTCTAGAGTACCTACATTTCGAGGGTTACGAAAATGGTCCAGAACTTTCTCACTATATTTTGTTGACTTCATCTTTTCTACACCTTCTTTGCTCGATATATTGGTGATAGGTTTCTCAGCCTTGTGACAATTTCAGGCACTACCTTGAGAACACTATCAATGTCTTGATCGGTATTGAATCGTCCAGTAGTAATCTGTAGCGATCCATGAGCCTCTTCATGTAATAGTCCTGTAGCTATCAGAGTATGGGATGGTTCTAAAGTTTTGGACGTGCACGCTGAGCCAGTAGAAATGGCTATTCCTTTATCCTTGAAAGACAATAGAATAGACTCGCCTTCTATTCCATCAAATCTGACGTGTGTGTTGCTGGCAAGTCGCTCAGTGGGATGCCCATTTAGATAACTGTCAGGTATCTCCTCAAGGATCTGTTTAATCATCCTATCTCGATATCCA
>Ga0307419_10001352_pt1 | contig 12665 bp, 9 predicted proteins | sample SalMarWE160230MG_2_FD_202512 | JGI IMG/M metagenome (GOLD analysis project Ga0307419, IMG submission 202512) | Salt marsh sediment microbial communities from the Plum Island Ecosystem LTER, Massachusetts, United States - WE1602-30 | ecosystem: Environmental > Aquatic > Marine > Intertidal zone >... | reverse complement strand
GAATATATTTTTCCGGTTTTCTGGTCAAAAGAAGAGAGTACAACTTTATTGGTATTATCTTTTATCCTCAGGATTAGTTTTCCCTGTGAATCATCGGAATTACACATTGTAAACCTGTACCTTGTGTTCTTCCAGAGCGACATCTGGGTTTTGTATCTTAATTCACCGGGTTCAGATGTTTTGCCTAACTGAACCCTGAAGTCTTTCAGATATTTTGAATTTGGTCCCGCACTGGCAATACAACTACTTATAAGAGGATCTGTTGCCTGTCCGGATAACATTGCCCAGGATGTAAATAACAGAATAAGAGTGATAAAGTGTTTATTCATCATATAATAATTTATTTTAATTGTATGATGGAACCCACATATAGCTGATTATTATAATATTGTGTTTAGCTTCGCTGAGCTCGCAAGCTCGGTTGTGTAATCAAATACATGTGGGTTTCATATGTTAATAATATATTTTCAAAGGTCACACGGAAGTGTCATACTAATTATTTAAAATCTGAATGTCGCGAATCTCTTTAGTAACGTCAATGACTCCAGTTAATTGTTCATCAGTCATTTCCACAACACTTGTTTCAGTTTGTTCTATGATCAGCCCGCCATCCTTTTCAACACTTATCGGTTCACCAAGAGTATAGGTGATTCTTATGTTTCTGTACATCTCCTTGATTTTCTGAAGATCCCGGCAAAGATCGCTGTATTCGGAATCCTTGTTACAGTATGGACTTGCCAGCAATATCAGGTCATTCAGTATGATCTTCTGTTCGCCTATTCTGTCCCTTAGCATCTGATCGGGATATCTCTTTACCACCTGTGTGGCAAGATACTGACCCTCAATCCACACACCGATGATCATAAGCGAAGAGAGTTGCCCCCTGTTATCGTTGCGGAGATAAGTGTCGATTTGTGTATAAGAGTCAATGGAAAGGAACAGGAGTGAATCGAGATTTGATTTATTCAGTGACAGCCTCTTAATTGTTTCAAAATCAAAAAACTGGCCAACCCTGAGTCCCTCGGCAAGTTTACGGATAGATGAAAGAATATCGATGGAGGTCCCTGTCTTTTCATACATATTAAGATATCCGAGATCGGCACCAAGAATTCCAAGAGTCAGTGCCCTGTCGAATGCTGTATTCTGCTTATTGGCATCTATTGATGAGGCAAGATATTCTGGAGAGAAAGGAACTTCCAGAAGCTGCAGCAGGTTAGCAATTTCAACAGGGGAGGTTATGTTTTTTGTAATATCGGCAATAGCTTCGGCGCTTAACTTCTCAGCTTCTCCGGCCGGTACACTATCAGCTTCGGGAAAGATAAATTCCTTAGAACTGTTTGATGCATTCCTGCAGGAAAAACATGCAATTACCGCAGCCAGTAAAAAAATAAATAGTCTCCCTCTCATAAGGATGAAGCAATAATAACTAATACAAAAATATAAAAATTACGTCTTAAACTCTTACTATTTGTTTACGTATTTTTAAATTTTCAAAAAATTTCACGGCCCTGGCAAGCAGTTCATAGTATAATGCCAGGTAGAGCAGTATTGTGCTAAGGAGGACAAGGGTAATATTAAAGGTAAGAGTGTCTGTCCTTATCCCGAAAATGTTCTTTGAAGGCGCATAAAAATGGGTTCTGAATCTCAGGAATCCATTATAATAGGGATCAAGATAGATCGGGTCGATATTCTGTACGATAGTATTATTATAGATAAGTATTTTTTCCCTTTCATAATATTTTGTTACTATCTCCTCAAGCTTGTAATTGTAATAGTCATTCCTAAGCTGGTTGAGATTCTCCTGGTTCAGATTGTAGAAACTGTCCTTCTTATCGCTTGCTCTGTTGGAAGCAATGCTGAAAATGCCGTCCAGTGTTTTCAGGTAAGCATTAACAGAATCAGCAATAGCAGGATTAAATGCAGAAGGTGTGAGGGATTCTATATATTTGAACCTGGGGACATTGTAGATTTCAGCCATCCTTGAAAGCTCATTTTTTAGAAGAGGGAGCCTGGTGTACTTTTGGTATGAATTATCAGAGAAAGGCTCTTTTCTGCTGCCGTTGTTAATCTGCAATGTTTTGTATTCATCCACGCTTATTTCAAGTGCCCTTATCAATTCAGGGATTCTGTACACCTTGTTAAAGTCAGCCACGCTGATCTTCTTCTGAAGAATATAGAAAGTCTCCTTATCCCTGGTATATTCAACATTACTGTACCTGTTATCTTTGAACTGTGAGACCATAAGCGCTTCATAAGTCCATCTGGTGGGTATCAGTTCTGCTATAAGCGGTACTTTATCAACATTTCCGATCTGCCTGTTAAGCTTATCAAATGGGAACATGGCTCCGCTGAGCACCATCATGGGGATGATGAGCAGTGGAATTACAATATAGATCGTAATAGCTGAATTGAATGATGCTGATATATTAAGCCCTATCATATTGGCACAGAATGCGGTAGTGAATAGAGTTAACCAGTATTGCAGGAACATACCCTTGATACCGAGTATGGGGTTTGCTATTAAAAGGAACATAACAGACTGCAGTGCGGAAATGAAGATCAGTATAAATATCTTTGCGAAGAGGTAACTAGTTCTGCTCAGATTCAGGAATCGTTCCCTTTTCAGTATTTTCCTGTCGCGGAATATCTCCTCGGCACTGATCGTGAGACCCATGAAAAGAGTAACAATTATACTCATGAAAATGTAGATCGGAATATTCTCATTTTCCGAGAACAGATAAACCGCCGAATCGGGATCGGGAATATACCTTATTATAAATGACAGGATAAATCCCAGGACCGGCGCTTCGAGAAGCGTAAGCATAACATATTGGCTATTCGCGAATTTGCTTTTGATATCCCTGGAAAAATAGATTTGGAATTGTCTTAACAGTCCCGGTCTCTGCAGGTTCTTATGCGGAGGTTCTTTTATTTCAGTTATGGTATCGGGCTGAGCGTTCTGTTTAAAGAGTGTTGCCCATTCCCGCGGTTTCACTTTGCGTTTTTCGGTATATTTGCCAAACTCATCAACAACCTGGGTCTCAATAATTTTGAAGATCGTTTCGGGATTTACGTTACCGCACATGGGGCATTCACCCTGGAGTGCATTTATTTGTGCATCAAGGGTTTTAAAGTAAACAACAGCATCGATAGGATTACCAAAGTATGCCATGCTCCCCTCCTGGTCGAGGATTATTACCTTATCGAACATCTTGAAAATTTCAGATGACGGCTGGTGAATAACCGTGAAGATAAGTTTTCCTTTCAGTGTAAGATCCCTCAGGAGGTCCATAAGGGTTTCAGAATCTCTCGAGGAGAGCCCTGATGTTGGTTCGTCAAGAAAAAGAATTGAGGGTTCGCGGATAAGTTCAAGTGCAATATTAAGTCTTTTCCTCTGACCTCCGCTGATGATCTTGTTATATGGAGAACCAACTTTAAGATCTCTTTTTTCAATCAACCCCAGGTTTGCAAGAGTTCGATCGACAATGGCTGTAATCTCAGCACGGCTTTTCCCTTTAAAACACTGGCGTGCTGCATAATACAGGTTTTCGAAGACAGTAAGATCTTCAATCAGAAGATCATCCTGGGGAACATATCCCAGTACTCCTTCTAATGCCACCTCATCCTTATTGACATCCAGCCCGTTTATCTTTACGGTACCGCTGTTTGGTTTCTGAATACCGCATAAGAGGTTCAGAAGAGTTGTTTTACCTGAACCGCTTGCTCCAAGAATACCCATCAGTCTTCCCTGATCAATCGAAAAACTGATATTGTCTATAGCCGGATGGCTTTCAATAAAGCTGTATGTAAGGTTCTCAACTGTAAATGATAGTTTGTGTATTGAATCCACTGAGAGAAAAGTGGAGCTTAAATCACTATAATAAATTGCGACACCATGTGTTGATCTTAGTGAACCTCCCTTTGCAAAGATGTAAACCTGACCTGACCTGATGGGAAGGCCATTCAGATAGATCTGTTCACTGGAAACATATTTCAGAAAGTAGAGATCAACGCTGGCTACCCTCAGAAAATAAATGTTGGTGTCAGGATAGCCGGTAATCATCCTGTTACAAAGGGAGCATTGTTCTTTTTCCGGGATGAGAATGCGAATAGCAGGGTTTTGCAGTTTCCCGGGTTCATCATTCATTACAAATTGTTCTGTTGCGGCAAATTCGTCAGGTAAAATCTTAAAAACCTCAGCAACAGTGTTGATAATATTCATTCTTTGCGGTGTAAACCGCCTGTCGGCATTTACCAGTTCAAAAAGACGTAATAGCACAACAACTTTCTGGCCTTGATTCAAGGTGTGATTAATCTTTTTACATATTCCCAATATTTTGACAGAGTCTTTTACAGATGGAACAACAGGTTCCTTTGTTGCACTCTTTTCCCTGACAGGCCCGGCATGTTCATTGAAGAGAGAAAGATATTCCATTACACTCTCTTTTGCCAGCTGTTTATCGAGGAAATCTGACACATACTCGCGTTCATCCTCTATCATCCCACCATCCTGTTTGACAATGAGCGCGAACAGTTCCATCAGGGCTTTTAGTATTTCCTCACTCATAAGTGGATTATGATCTGGTCAGTTAGGGAAAGCTAAGGTATGAAAACTATTTCTTTTTTGGCAGATGAAGCACGAATTTTCTCTGAAGCCAGCCAGGAACAATTGAGGCTCCTATTATCAGGTATGGATAATAGCTTATTATCCTCCATATTATAGCAATTGCAAGTCCGATACTCCCTATAAATTCCGGGTCAGCCGGTATGGCATCGGATATATAACGGCCAAGAATAATTTCTGCAAATCCGGCGCCCCCGGGCGTGGGGCTTACTATCATCATGATCCAGGTGACCAGCTGCCTGGCAAAAATCAGGAAATGGTCGGTAACAGCATAAAATGCCATGAGGATAGCATTTACCACCCAGTATCTTGATGTCCATGAAAGGAAGGTAGCAACAAGAGCTTTGACCCAAAATGAGAAAGGCTTTTTCCTAAGTTCATAAGAACTGGCCACTATATCATCGCCGGCTTTGATTGCCGACTCTTTCCATCTCCTTAACAGTGGAAGCCTGAAAATATATATGATGATTTTACGGATCTTGTCGGGATCGATAAAAAGACCGTACCCAACTAAGATCACCCAGGCGAGTATTATACCGTATCCTATAAAAGCAACTATAAGGAGGTTGTTAAGTAATGCAACACCTGTTCCCTGGAGGGCTGTTGTAAAGAGAATATCACCACCGATAATCAGCAAAATGACAGGAAACATGATCACAAAATAGAGCTCATCAAGAAATGAGGTTGCAAGAACAATTGAAGTGCTTCTCCCCACGGATATATCTTCCTTATGCACAAATACTACAGCAAGTGCCGTGCCGCCGACTGTTGAGGGAGAAATTGACGAGGTGAATTCCCATAGCATGATCACCCTGAATGCCTGTCTCCAGGTAAGATCATTTTCTGACAGGATTCGGATCCTTATCATATACCCGAGGTCCCTGCCTATCATACAGCACCAGGCAATGAAAAGCCAGAAGACCGATTTCCAGGTAAAATGTAACCTGCTCAGGACATCGGCATCTATTTCCCTGATAATGAACCAGAAAACTATAGCCAGCCCGATTATCACAGGTAAGATAATCTTACCAGGCTTCAGTTTCTTTGCCAGGTCATAATGCCTGTCCTGAGTCATATTTTACACAATTTATCCCGGACTCCGGTATCCGGGTGTCAATATCTAAACTGCCTCGATCGTTGAAGGTGGTTTTGATGCAATATTGTAGGTTACACTTACTATGCCCGGAACCTCACTGAGAATGTCGTTTGCCAGTTTTTGAAGTGTTTCAAACGGCAGATTTGTGGGTGTCGCGATCCGTGCATCTTTACTATCCCAGCAGCGGATCTCTATCTGCTGACCAAAATCGCGTTTGCCGTCGCGCATACCCGTAACCCTGTCCTCATGAAGTATTGCCAGGTACTGAAAAGCACCGGTATGTTTAAGCATACGTTCAACCACCACTGTTGCCTTGCGGACCGTCTCAATACGTTCCGGAGTTGCTTCTCCGATGACACGTGCCGATAATGCAGGCCCGGGAAACGGTATACGGTCAAACAACTCCCGGGGAAGACCCAGAGCTTCACCTGTTTTTCTGACACTATCCTTGCGAAGTTGAATAAGAGGTTCAATTATCCTGTACCCGAAAGCTTCCTGAGGATCAATGCCAAGCTGCTCGAATACATTATGCTGCCTTTTAATGCCGGCAACCGTCTCATCAACGTCGGTGAGGATGGTCCCCTGCAGAAGATATTTTGACCTGCTCTCTTGTACCAGTTTCCCGAATACATCTTTGTAGAAAGTCTGGGTTATGGCCTCCCGTTTTTCCTCAGGATCGGTTATGCCTTTCAAAGCTGTAAAAAATTTATCCCTGGCATCGACAATGGATACCTCCACACCCAGCTCTTTAAAAAAACCAGCCACCTGAGCGGGTTCTCCCTCTCTCATAATTCCATTGTCAATAAAAACTGTTTTTAGATTTTTGCCAAGAGCTTTATGGCCAAGCATGGTAACCACCGATGAATCAACTCCTCCCGAAAGTGCATTTATAGCAGTTCCGTCACCAACAACATTCTTAATTTCATTTACCTTCTCAATTATAAATTCTGAAGAATTCAGTTCCTGAAGTGTGATTTCCTTTATCATATCTGTATCCGGTTTTAGAATTGTTAATGAATAAAATCAGGTCTCATGGAAATTCTAAAGATATGATTTAGTATTAAAAAGATACAATTGATTACGGTAAAAATTTCGATACTGTTTAATTAAGGGTTCAGAAACCGATTAATTTTTCATTCCCGGTTCGATCATCATTTTTTACCATTCAGCTGCACTATTCTGCCGTTCTGCATTTTTAATTTTTATCACCATGACTAATGGTTTTATTTTGGATCAGATTTATTGTATAACCAAAATGAAATGTCATGAAAACGAATCTGATTAAATTATTAGCAGGGGTTCTGTTGATAACAGGATTTTTTACCCCTGAAGCAGCATTCAGCCAGAGTGAAAAAAACATTGTAAACAAATACATGAAGGAACTGCCTCAAGGCAGACCTGATTTTAAAGAAGGGCCTCAGAATTACAGAATGACTGCAGTTTACACTAACCTTGATCTTTACGGCAACTTTACCGGTAAAACAAAAGTCACAGGTGATTATACCTGCGGGTTGGAAAATGGTATGGCATCCTGGAAAAATGTATCGATCGCGGCTTCGAACAATTCTTCTGAACCCTTTCCTGAAGGAGTGAAGCAGGAATATATGGAAAATATGAAATATCTGCCTGCAAAGGGTCTGCTGGAAGAGGAAACCTTTGAAAACTTCCCTTCAAACCTTGAAAATGTCTTTGCCCGGAACCTTTTATGGGATATGGCATGTATTGAAGGATTTGCCTGGGAATATTCCGACTCATTGCAACTTAACAGGAAATATATAGTCCCTGACATTATTGGTGAATTCCAGATGGCTGATATAGGCACGTATGATCATACAAATATTGAGCTCTGCTGGACAGGCATCTCATTTATGAATGATGAGTTATGTGCAGTTATAGAATACAGGGCAATTGACAACAGGATCAGGATGGAAATGGAGCAGATGAAAACAAGCGGAACGGAACAATACTGGGGAACAACATGGATATCGCTGAGAACCAGGCAGATTGAATATGCTGAAATGTATGGGGGAGTTATACAGGAAATTGAACTTAAAGGTTTTCAGGATAAATTTCTGGCAAAAACAGTAAGGGTGCTCCTGGTTGAGAGAATCTAAGTAAAGAAATATTAATTTTGTCAAAATGAAAGGAACAACATTAGAGAGCTTGCTCGACCAGAGAAAACCGTTATCACATATTTTCTATATAGTGATAACTCTGTTTGGTGTGGCGTTGATTGCTATTATTAACAGGAATGCCATTTCTCTGGATAAAGCAATTAATTTCTTTATCCTTGGATTAGTACAGCTGGAAATATTCATTTTTGCTGGCCGTATGATATTCAGAAAATTTGACACCACAATCCCGGGCAGGGAATTCACGAAGCTGATCCTTACGAAGTTCATGCTGTTTATTATTTTATGTTTTATAGCAGCACTGATTCTTATTCTTGTATTTAATTACCTGCTGGTTTTTATAAAAGGCGGGGATGTATCTCTTGTAATAAAAAATTTCTTCAATTATGAATTCAACACATGGTTCAAATCGATCCTGAGTGGTCTCTCAATAGGTGCAATTATCTTTATTGTTATTCAATGGCAGGATGCACTTAAAAGGGAACAGAAGCTGAGGGAGGAGAACCTTATTTTTCAGAATGAAACCCTCAAGAATCAGGTTAATCCGCATTTTCTGTTTAACAGTCTTAATACTCTTTCCGCACTTATCTCAACCAATCCGGAAGCAGCCGACAGATTTGTAAACAAGCTCTCTTCAATTTACAGATACATCCTTGAAAACAGTCAAAAGGATAAAGTATCACTTAAATCTGAACTCGATTACATAATTGATTACCTGGATCTTCATAAAATCAGGGGTGAAGAGAAAATATTACTTACACTAAATGTTACTGATCCAGATAAATATGAGATTCTTCCGGTATCCCTGCAAATACTCATTGAGAATGCAATAAAACATAACAAGGCAACAAGGGAAAATCCTTTAACGGTCGAGGTATTTATTGAAGAAAGCAATGTTGTGGTCAGGAACAACCTTCAAAGAATGGCCACAAAGCTTGAATCGACAGAGATAGGACTTAAAAACCTTGCTGAGCGCATAAGGCTGGTTACAGGAAAACCTCTGCAAGTTGAAGAGACAAAAAATAGTTTTATTGTTAAAATACCATTATTATGAATATTCTGATTGTTGAAAATGAGATCCCTGCTGCCGATAAACTTATCGGTATGCTCAATAAAACAGATAAATCAATAAATATCCTTGGTGTTTGCGAGAATGTGGAAGATACAATTAACCGCCTACAGGAAAAACCGCAGCCTGACCTTATCCTGATGGATATTCAGCTCGATGACGGGCTCTGTTTCGAGATCTTCGAAATGATCAAAGTTGAGACTCCTGTAATTTTTACCACAGCTTATGATGAGTATACACTCAAAGCTTTTAAAGTGAATAGTGTTGACTATCTGCTGAAACCAATTGAAGAAGAAGCTCTTAGATCAGCTCTTGATAAGTTTAAGAAGATATATACCGACAAAGATCCTTTTAAGAGAGATTTCAAACAGCTCCTGTATGAATTCAGAAATCAGTATAAATCGAGATTTCTCATCAGGATAGGAGAGAAATACAGATCAATCCTGGTTTCAGAGATCAGTCACTTAAGTATACATGAGCGAAATGTCTTCCTGACAGATAACCAGGGCAGGGATTATGGGATTGATTATTCACTTGAACAGCTTGAGAGTATACTTGATCCCCGCAAATTCTTCAGGATCAATCGTGAATGTATCGTGAATATAAATTCCATTGCTACAATGTACAACTACTCCTCCAGCAGACTGAAGCTTACATTAAAGAGTGAGGAGAATAAGGGGGAATTTATTGTAAGCCGTGACAGGGTAGCTGAATTCAAAAAATGGATTGACAGGTGATTTTCATGGATACATTTTGTCCTGCCTGTCATACAAAGTGTTATTTTAGGGGTCAATATCTTAACAGCCAATAAAAAGTTTTATCCCTAATACTTAACTCATGGAAAAAATATTTTTACGACTCCTGCTGGTAACCTGCGCAATTTTAATCAGTGGTGCAGGTTTTTTATTTTCACAATCTTACAGTGTTGTACTTGACGAACCGGAAAACGGAACCTTCAAAGTTGATCCGTCGCTTCCTGCTGATGGCAAGTATCTTGCGGGAACCATAGTAACCGTAACTGCAACGCCTGACAAAGGGTATGTCCTGGATGCAGGTTATTATTCTATCCCGGGAATGTGGGGCAGCATGTATCATGAATCTCCGGCTTCGCCGTTTAAGGTAACAGTAGACCAGGATAAGCATATAGGTGTTTCCTTCATTGATAAATCTGAGGTTGATCATATAAATGTAATCAACAATGTTGTCTATGCAAAGCCTGGTGTCAAACAGCTTAAATATGATGTTTATATACCCAAAGGTGCAAAGAATCTTCCCTGTATAGTCATTATCCACGGAGGTGGCTGGAGATCAAATGACGAAGATGTAATGAGAGGTCTTGCAAGGGAGCTTACGAGGGGTGGGAAATTTGTTGTTGCCAGTATTGATTACAGGTGGGCAGGAAATGCTGACGGAGATGAAAACGGGAATACAATGGCTGACCTTATCGGGGATGTGTTTGGTGCTATAGCCCATATCATGGAACATGCTTCCGAATATGGAATCGACAAGTCAAAGATTGGCCTTACTGGCGATAGTGCCGGCGGTCATCTCTCCGCAGCAGCATCTTTAATGGCAGATAAAATAGGCAACGGAGGATTTGGTAAGACAACAGGAGTGTTTGAGTTTATGCCTTCGTATATGCCTGATAACAAAATAGTTGAGCAAATCAGGGATGAGATGATGGCATGTATTAAAGCAGCAGCCCCAAGTTATGGCGTTTTCGGTGGCAGCTTGCTGAACCACTACTCAGAGGATCCTGCTGCCGATGACACCTGGAAAGATGCCATTGCACCTCTGGCAAATATCCCGGATGCTAAAGTAAGGGCTGTCCCACAATACCTGACAAGAGGTACACTTGACCCTCTTATTAAAGACGAAGCTATAAAAGAATTTGTTGACGCGCTGGTTAAAGCCGGGCAGAGAGTTCAGTATGTACAGATCGGAGGGGCAAGTCATGCATTCTTTGACTGGAAACCCGATAATAGGACAAAAGCCACTTTCTATAAGTATGGTGTCTACTATGCTTCTGAAATGAAGACTTTCTTCGAATCAGTGATGTATTGAATATCTACCTCACCCCTCAGTCCCCCCCTCTCCCAAAGAGAGAGAGGGATGACAAATAACAAATGAAACGAAATGAAAAAGTACAAACTGATAGCATTATTTCAATTAGCCGTTTTGTTGTCTGTTACGCCTTTAATCGGACAGGATATTCAACAGTCAAAGATTGACACCGGCCGGATAGAAAATGTAATGTACAGGATAGTGATCCCCGCAAACTGGAACCACAACCTGGTGATGTATGCACATGGTTATGAAATGGTCACGATGCCTGCTACTCCGGCGGCTTTTCACAATGAGCGAAATGACCAGGGAATAAAACCATATCTTGACAGAGGATTTGCTGTTGCACGGTCGGCTTACCGAAAAAAAGGCTGGGCCTTCCGGGAAGGTGTGGATGACACTGAAGCTCTTCGCCAATATTTTGTTTCAAAATATGGCAAACCGGATACATGCTATATTACCGGCCATTCAATGGGAGGAGGGATAACACTGGCTACAATTGAAAATTTCGGGAAATACTACGACGGAGCAATGCCTATGTGTCCCCTGGCCAGCAGACCATACCTCCAGGTTAAAATGACTTTCGACATCAATATTGTTTTTGCTGCCATGTTCCCAGGTGTTATCCCTCCGGTATCGGAATTTACTAAAGGTACAGCTCCGGCAATATCGATGCAGGCGGTTACTGATGCGATAAACAGTGACACATTGCTCTCTTCAGCCATTGCCAGGCGTTTCGAACTGAAACCAAAGGATCTGCCAATGGTGGTGATGTTCAATGATGCCATTATGCGCGACATAGGCACACAGGCAGGAGGTAATCCCTTTGATAATACGAACACTTTATACAGCGGGTTCCCTGACGATTGGGAACTTAACAGGAGGGTCGAAAGACTGGCGATGGCACAGGGAACTGAAGATTTCTTTACTCCTTACGACAGGACAGGCGAAATAGACAGGCCTGTTTTACTGGTACATACAATCTATGACCAGCTCATTCCTGCCAGTATGGCTGTAATTCCCTATGATAATATGGTTCAGAAAACAGGAAAGAAATCAAATCTTATTGTGGTTTATACAAACGGGCAGGGTCATTGTAACTTTACACCTGAGGAGACTGCAAGAGCATTTGACCTCCTCAGGAAGTGGGTCTCTGAAGGCGAAAGGCCTCAACCGGGAATTTTGTAAATGTCATGCGATCGTGCAATCTAGAAGCAAATATATGACTTGTACGATCGCATGATTGCACGATTGCAGGACTTTATTGTGACCAGGATTTGGGCTTCCTATCCCAGCGGTGTTTTTCAAGCTCCTTCATCAGATCGGGATCCAGAGGTCCGGCATCGCTTGCTGCCATATTCATGCTTGCATGGTGTGGTTTACGCATTCCGGGAATTATGGTGCATACAGTCGGCTCTCCGAGAATAAACCTCAATGCCATTTCCGGCATTGTCATTCCCTCTGGTACCAGCGGCTTAAGAGCATCTGCATGTTCTACACTGGAATTCAGGTTTTCCGGTACAAAGTAAGTATTACGCCAATCACCTTCGGGCCATTTGCTCTCCTTGGTCAATGTCCCTGTCAATGAGCCTTCATCAAAGGGAACCCTGGCAATGACTCCCACATTCATGTCGCGGCAGGCGGGGAACAGTTCATCTTTTGGATTCTGGTCAAAGATAT
>Ga0307419_10001351_pt1 | contig 12681 bp, 9 predicted proteins | sample SalMarWE160230MG_2_FD_202512 | JGI IMG/M metagenome (GOLD analysis project Ga0307419, IMG submission 202512) | Salt marsh sediment microbial communities from the Plum Island Ecosystem LTER, Massachusetts, United States - WE1602-30 | ecosystem: Environmental > Aquatic > Marine > Intertidal zone >... | reverse complement strand
GTTTTTATCCCATGCTCGCTTTACTAATTTAGAAATTTCAATTAATTCTTGGATTTGAGCATGATCTGTTGAGTCAAATATGCTCCCTGGCCTCATGCCATCTCCTAATGACAGCGTGAAATCATATTCCTTAGCTAATTCTAGTAAATAATCATATTGACTATTGAAGGGATTTTCTAATTCGTTTTCTAATATCCATGCAGCAAGAAAGGTACCTCCTCTTGAAACAACTCCCATCATTCTAGGGTGTCCTTGTAAATACGTAACAATTTGTTTAGTAACCCCTACGTGTATTGTAAAAAAATCCACTCCTTCCTTTGCTTGCTCTTCAACCACACCAAACAGATCATCTTCATCAAAATTTATGATTGCTCCCTTTTTCTCAAGAGCCCTTAATGCGGACTGATAAATGGGAACTGTTCCAATTGGAACTTTAACTTCGGTTAAAATCCTTTTGCGAATGTTCCTTACATCTTCTTCTGTTACACCAGTGCTAAGATCCATAACAGTATCAGCTCCAAATTTTACAGCAATTTTAGCTTTTTCTAGTTCCTCTTCTATATCACAAACTCGCTTGCTTGAACCAATATTAGCATTAATCTTCACGAGCAACCCTTCTCCAATGCCAACTGGATTCGTACCTCGCCGATTGGATTTCGGGATGATAATACGTCCGCTAGCAATTCCTTTCCTTATAAATTCGACATTTAGTTGTTCATTTTTCGCTACTATTTCCATTTCTTTGGTTATTTTACCGTCCTTAGCAAGTTTCATTATTGTAGGCAAATCTTCGAACCTTCCCTAATTTTACACTTATATGATTTAGTTATATTGCTTAATAATACAATTTGAATTATATTCTTTTGTTTATTAAAAAATAAGAGAGTTGAATATATTTTATTAAATTATTTTTAACTCTATGCTTATGGTGCTGTAATATTAATAATCTTATATGCTTCCGTAAATTCGATTATATCTTCAACCTTATATCGTAAATTATTGACTTTGTATACAATAAATAAATTTTGTTTTATCGTGTATTCCAATGGTTCTTTTTCCTTGCTTTCATTATGTTGTCAAAATAATAGGTTAAAACATGAAATTCCTCACTGGTTGAAATTACAATAGCTTTCATTTAACCTATTTTAATAAGTATATTTTTTAAGATTTGTTTTATTTTATTCTTACAATGACAATATTAGTTACTGGCGCAAATGGTTTTATGGGTTCAGCTGTTGTAAGAGAGTTAATTAAAAATGGTGAAGAAGTACGGGTTACTATTAGAAAAGATAGCGTTACTAGAAATATTGATGGTTTGGATGTGGAGAAGGTCTATTGCGATATTCGAGACAAAGAATCCGTAAAAACAGCGTTGAAGGGATGCGATACTCTTTATCACGTCGCAGCTTTTTTTGCCCATTGGGCACCTAATAAAGAATTATTTTACGATATAAATGTCGAGGGGACCAAACTTCTTCTCGAGGAAGCCCTTTCTCAGGGATTAGAAAAAGTAGTCTATACAAGTACTTCTAATACGATAGGTTCTCATGGTGCTGGAAACTTTGTTAAAGAGGATGCAGAATTCAATGGATGGGAGGCAGGAGACCACTATGCGATCTCAAAGTATCTAGCTGAAATTGAAGCAAAAAAGATTTGCGAAAAGGGTCTTCCTTTAGTAATAGTAAATCCAACTTTAGTCATTGGAGTGAGAGATTATAAACCAACGCCTTCTGGGGCATTAATTGTTGATATTGCTAATAAGGATATGCCGGGGTATATTGAAGGAGCTATTAATATCATTGACGTTGAAGACGTTGCCCGCGGACAAATTCTAGCAGCTCAGAAAGGAAGAATTGGTGAAAGGTATCTCTTTGGAAATGAAAATTTGTTTGTTGGAGAATTTTTCAAATTAATAGCAGAGATAGCTGGAGTTGAACCCCCAAAGCGAAAGATACCCTATAGAGTTGCGTTATTATTGGGATATTTCTTCCAAGCGGGAGCACGTATTACCAAGAATCCACCTTTAGTTTCAGTATCTCAGGTACGTTTAGGTAAGATGGGCGAACATTTTGATTGTTCTAAGGCTGTAAATGAACTGGGTTTAAAACTAACACCCATTAGAAAAACTGTTGAGAAAGCAATTAATTGGTTTAGAGAAAATGGGTATATAAAGTAAGGGTTATGGGTGAGGCTACTAACCCACTGTAAATAATAGTTATAGAGGCTCATTCATGGATTTTATAGCACATTTTTATTAAATAAATGAGATTAACATACAGAAAAATACATTTAGTTTTTGTTTAAAGTAAAAATTTTATATTATGCTATTCTAATTGATATCTAAGTATTTTTGAATTTTATTGGAGATTAGTGATTTAAGGAAATGGTTAATAAAGGCTTAGAAAGAGTTATAAAATTATTGCTTCATAATCGAGAAGTAGCTGCGAAGAAGAGAGTGAAAGAGGAACGTGATGAATTGGAACATATGGCTAATATGATCCAACTTTCCAATGATGTTGAAACTAAAAAGGTATCTTTTGATGGAATAGATGCGATATGGTTAAAAACTCCGGGAGTCGAAGCGGAAAATATAATTATATATCTCCATGGAGGGAGTTATACTGCTGGTTCTTTTAATTCTCACAAAGATCTCGTTCAAAGATTATCAAGAGAAGCAAAATGTAGAGTTATAACGATAGAATACGGCTTAGCACCAGAACACCCTTTTCCTAAAGGGTTAAATGATGTAATAAAAATATATAATTGGTTAATTAATGAGGAGAAATTTAACCCTAATAAAATAGTTATAGTTGGAGATTCCGCAGGTGGTGGATTAACGTTAGCCACTATATTAAAGTTGCGTGATTTAGGTATTAAATTACCTGCGGCAGGAGTTTGTCTATCTCCTTGGACAGATCTAGCTTTTACTGGAGAATCATATTATGATAAAAATATTATTGATCCCGGGATCACTCTTGATGACTTAATGTTTTCTGCGAATCTTTATATTGGTAATAATGATCCAAAAAATCCATATATATCACCCGTTTATGCTGATCTAAAAGGATTGCCACCCTTATTAATTCACGTAGGAACTGTAGAAAAGCTACTTAACGATTCCACTCGTGTTGCTGAAACAGCAAAGAAAGCGGGTGTGAATGTCACTTTAAAAATTTGGAAGGAAATGATTCATGTTTTCCAAGCTTATGCCGTGCTGATTCGTGAGGGTGAAGAATCAATTAAAGAAATAGGCAGTTTCATACTCAAAAATATTACATAACTATATCCATTTTTGCTAATATCCTATTTTAAGTTGTTTTAAAAGTTCTATTAGTGAATCAGTTAGATTATAATTTTTTAATTCATAAAAAGCTACAAAACGAGCATCTAAGGCATCAGAATCTGGTATTGGCGCTTGATTCATGTTCCCTTCAATTTGTTCAACAAAATAATTTATTAGAACATAATGATATTTGATGATTCCCTCTTCATCATGCATGATTTTATCAATTATTCCCGCCAACCTCGAAACTTTAACTTTAAATCCAGTTTCTTCAAATCCTTCCCTTTCAGCAGCCGCTTCAGTTCTTTCCCCAAGCTCTAAATGGCCGCCTGGAATCGCCCAATATCCTGCATCAGGATCAAATTTCCTTTTAACTAATAGTAATGTCTCATTACGAACAAGAATTATACCCACCCCAATGTGAGGTCTGATGGGATATTTTCGAGTATCCAAAGCATTTAATTTTTCTCGATCGAACATATTTATTCTACTAATTTAAGTCAATTTATTTTTTTTTATTCTTATTTTAAGCAGAAACATAGAAATTGTTTAGTTATTTGAAAAATTACCATTAAAAGAATATCATGGTACGACCTTCATACTGGTCTAAAGGAGGAATGCCTTATCGAACAGAAGAATTTACTTGGATCGTAAAAAATAAATTTATAGTAAGTTGGTGGTCAGATCCTCCTCTTATCATATATGATCTACATCTATTTAGTTAATATATTTTTAATTATTAATCGCAAGAGAATAAATATGAGCTATATCACTAATATTATGATCTTTTTAAGAAAATTATGATCTTTTAATGAATTCTCCTTAAAATAAGAGAAGGCGTTATTTAAAATGAGATATTTGAATAAAATAAAAAATAAAAAAAACTTTTTGATATTATGTATATCGCTTTTAATATTCTCTTCTTTAGGCTCAATAAATACTTTTTACAAATTTACAGATATTGAGTCTACTCTATCCAGTAATGTTGGAGATGATGGACTTTTTACATATACTAAAAATGGTTTGAAATATTTTGCTGAGTTTATAACAAAAGAGAAAGTGGAATTAATGAAAAAACAAGTTAGAATCATAGATTCCAATAAATCTTCCGACCAAATCATCAATGGGATGGGTACTGGGGCAGAGACTCTAACAAAAGAGGTGTTGGAAAAGATGGTTGGGCAAATGATGATTTTGAATGTGATTAAAGACCCCAAAAATCCAGTAGATTCGAAAGGGGCTTATGATTTTTCTTCAGAAATCTATTTTCCCCCTGTAAGAAGTCAAGGTAGCCAAGGATCTTGCACCTCTTGGGCAAGCGTTTATTATTCAATGGGTTATTTAGAAGCAAAAGATAATGGGTGGGATGCAAATTCTGGAAATAATACTTATCTGCTGAGTCCAGCTTGGTCCTATAATAAACTCACTTATGAGGGGTCAGGTACTCACCATATTGAGACGGGGCTTCTTTTAGAGGAATGGGGTGCAGCCACTTGGGAAACAATACCATATACAGACACTGATTACACTAATTGGGGTAATGAATCTGCATGGAGAGAAGCACCACTCCATAGGCCCCTACAATTCAATTGGCTTTCCTATTTGGGAAATTCGACGATCACCACAATTAAAAATCTTCTCGAGGGGGGAACTCCAGTGACATTTAATATCGATGCAATTGAATATGATCCTGGATTAACTGATAATTATATTCTATCTTCTGCAGAATATTCTTCTAGTATAATCAACCACGCTCAATGCATTGTTGGATTCGATGATAGTATAACGGATGATGGTGATGTTGGCGCGTTTCGGGTCGTAAATTCATGGGGGGATAGCTGGGGGGATGGCGGTTTTTATTGGTTGACCTACGAAACTCTAAAAGAAATTGGAGTCCTTGGAGATGGCGCTATCCAAATAGGATATTATGATGATAGAATTGATTATCACCCAAGCTTGGTTGCCACTTGGGAATTTAGCTCTGCTCCCACTCGGATGGATGATATTATCACATTAGGAGTGTGGCCACATGATGCACCTTTAAATACACTTAATCCTGAGTATAAAGAACATACAACTGCTCTATTTCCTTCGTTTATGGCTTTAGATATTTCGGAGTTCCAATCTTATTATGACTCGAATAATGATGAATTATTTTATTTAGAATTAGAATTATCAAACACGCCTGGGATAATCTCTTCTTTCCATATTGAGAGATATATATCTGGAATTCTACAAGAAATTACATCTGAGTCATCAGATGTTCCCTGTGCTACCCCTGGATATGTAATCGGTACATTCATGGATTTAAATCACGATATTAAAGTAGATTTAGAAGTTCCAACCAATCCCGAAATTAATCAGACGTACATCATAAATGCGACAGTAACTAATACTGGCATTAACATTGAAACAAATATTGATTTGTTTCTATATTTTGAAAGTGTGCTTGTTAATTCAACTACAGTTTCAACGCTTCCTGTTGGTGCGAGAGATACTATTAATTGTGTATGGACGCCAACCGAATATAAAACCTACAATTTCACTGCTTATACTCCACCTGTACCTGATGAGTCTTATATTAATAACAATATCAAAACTAAAGTAATACTAATTAGCTTCCTTCAAAATTATACCATGATACCAAGTTATGAATATAGTTGGATAGACGCTTCTGGTGGAACAGAACTACTATTAAATGATGATGGTTATTCGACACAATCTTTACCTTTTAATTTTCAATTCTATGATAAAATCTTTTCAACAATCTATTTAGGAGCAAATGGGTATCTTAGTTTCACAGATACAACTCCGATGGATCCTAATAATGATCCAATTCCATCGGGAGACTTTGATAATGATTATTTAATCGCTCCATTTTGGGATGATTTACAACCCGCTTCTGGTAATGGAAGTGGAAATATTTATGTACAATCTTTTAGCACATATTGGGTAGCAGAATGGGAAAATATTGAACATTATAATGATAATTTAATTGGATCTTTTGAAGTTATCCTATATGACTCCGGAGAAATTGTCTTTAATTACGATTACATTGATTATGTGGTTGATGAATATACTTGTGGATTAAATTTAGGTATAAATACTAGCTATTATAATTCATATCAAGGCTTAACACATTTAACTGATGATTTTTCCTTACGATTTAGTGTTGATCCTCCACCTGGTCCTTTCAATCTATCATCTAACGCGGGAACTCCCGATGATAATGGTGCGTTTAATTTAAATTGGACGATTGCAGCGGGAGCTCAAAATTACTCTGTGTATGAATACTCAAGCTATATTATGGAAATTAATGGAAGTTTAACCCTTTTAGGAGATGGAATAACCGCCCTTTCTCATGCTTTGAGTGATTATTCTGATGGAACCTATTACTTTATTGTTGTCGCACATAACGACTATGGTGATACGCTATCAAATTGCATCGAAGTTGTTGTAGGTATTCCGCCTGGTGGTTTTATATTATCATCTAATGCAGGAACGCCGGATGATAATGGTGCGTTTAATTTAAATTGGACGATTGCAGCGGGAGCTCAAAATTACTCTGTGTACCAATATTCAAGCTATATTTCGGGAATCAATGGAAGTTTAACCCTTTTAGTGGATGGATTATCAAATATTTCTCTTGTTTTAAGCGATTATGCTAGTGGATCGTACTATTTTATCGTAATAGCTTATAATGAGTTCGGAAGTACCCTTTCAAACTGCATCAAAGTGGTAGTTGAAATTCCGTTGGTACCAACTCCTCCATGGATTCCAGGCTATAATCTTACTCTCGTTATTACTGCAATTGGGATTTGTATAACGATTATTATCGTCACTAGAAAACGATATAATGTTATTTAATCCTCAATTAAAAAAAACCAAAATAATTATAATTTAATTAATTATTGAGGAAAAGGTGTAATAACCAAAAATAATTTATTTGGTGAAATTATTAATTCGTCCTTGGTATTGGCCAATTGAAGGCATGCCTAGAAAATCCAAACCGTTCACATGGATTGTAAAGGGAAGAATGGCAGCAAGTTGGTGGCCAGATGCTCCTGTAATAAGAATTTTTAAAGAACAAAAGATATCTGTTGTTATAAACTGTTCAGAGTTTGAAAACAGTAAGGAAATTCGAAATTCTTTTCAATTTTATCATATCAATGTTCCAGATTATGGATTGCCTACTGAAGAACAAATCTCACGATTTTTAAAGATCTGTGTTGAGCACGGAAGGAAGAATGAATCAATTGTAGCACATTGTGTAGCAGGTTGTGGCAGAACTGGGCAATTTATAGTTGCGTGGGCAGCACATAATGGATATATCCCAAAAAATATGGACCCTGTAAAATGGATTAGAAAATTAAGACCGTGCAGTTTGGAAACTCAAGAACAAATGGAATTTGCAAGGAAGATAGCTCGAAAGTATCAAACAAATAAATAATGCAAAATATAAATGTAATCGTTTTTATAATGTTTATAACTTCGATTTATTTTTTATAGGTATAATACTATAAAGTTTCAGGGATAACTATGCATAAATCAGATTACCTTTACATGATCCTTGATAATGTATTAGCTTTTAGCATCCAACTTCCTCCTGAGTTCCAAGGAAATGGGCTGAATGAGCATCTTGATAAGTTTGATGAGAATGCTTTAAAGGTGGTTGCAGGATTCAATAAAAATTTCTTGCGGCACTTTTTAGACCAATCGAGAGGAAAAAATCAAAAAGATATCAATGGAAAGCTAAAGAAAATGGAAGTAGTCTCATACATGGTAGGTCCTATAGGCAATCTAAATTATCTTGGAGAAGAACAACTCGATCACATATTGGACAAGTTAACTTCTCTTAAATTAGAAGAAATTGATGAAGCAAAAATTAGTTTAATTGCTGATGAACAATTACGTCAGCAATTTGGAGGTACTAAAAGTGGTTATAGTATATCAGAAGCGCTAGAAAATCAATTAACCAGCGCTGCGTTTTATCTAATGAATATGGGATACAATCGACAAGAAATTCAGGAAAAATTTAACGTGGTTCGTAGTGATCCATCTAAATTAGGTGAATTATTCAATCTTCCAGAGAAAGAAATATATAACATGCCCACTGAACTAGAACAAGGTCAAAATTCAGCTGCATCCATGCAACCACCTTCTGGAAATGAAAGTACCTCAGTAGAACAGACTCCTAGTGTTCAAGAAGCCATAGAACGTCACATGCAATCAATCCATGAAGACATCACTGAAGAAAGAGCCCAAAAGGTAAAAGAAATACTAAATGAAATTAAGGATCATGTTAAAGAAACGATGAGCGAGCTTCAAGAAAAAATTTTCCTACAAATGCATCCTGATAGATTGCAACGTGCTCTTAAAATGTTGAAATTGACAAAACGTAATTCAAAAAGAATGGAACTAATAATTGAATGGTTTGCATCCAGCCTTTTGCTATCTAAAATTGAATTGAAAGTAGAGCATTGGCAAGTATCTTCTAGCGCAGGTCATGGTGATGCTGGTGTTTTTACTGCAGGGATTGATTTTTCACGTTATGACAATGTAATTAAAGATTTTTCTGATGATAAGTTGGCAAAAATTATAAATATCGCACGAAAAATCCTTCAACACCCAACCAAAAAAGCAATTCAAAAGCTAGGACAGGATCTCATTGCAGAAACCGGCTTTGATGAGCATTTATACTTCACAGATTGAATCTTTTTAGACATTCGTTCCAAATTTTTGAGAATTATAAAGTTTTAAAGAGGAATTAAATAATGCCTTTTTTCAAACATAACGGGATAGAACTTTATTACATTACTGAAGGAAAAGGAGAACCTTTAGTCTTGATAAGCGGTTTAGGAAGTAAAAATAGTTGGACCTTTCAAATCCCATTCTTTAGTAAATCAATGCAAGTAATAACACTTCATAATCGAGGTGTGGGTAAAAGTTCTCGACCAGATTATCCATATACGATGAACATGTACATCGATGACATAAAAGCACTCTTGAATCATCTTGAGATTAAAGAAAAAATTACACTTTGTGGAATTTCAATGGGAGGAATGATTGTTCAACATTTTGTTTTGAAGTATCCCAAAATAGTAAAAAATTTAATTCTATGTGCTACCACCGCATATCATGAGGAGGTTTCGAACGTTATCGAGTCACAAAAAGTAATGGAAAATAGCACGCTTGAACAAAAGTTTAAAGTTCGAGTGGCTTCTTTATACTCAAGACCATTTAGAAAAAAGTTGAAAACAGATATTCAAACATATGAAATTCTGAAGAAAAATTTTATGGAGGACCCTACTAGACTTCAAGATTATATTAATCAAGGAGCAGCAATAAGGGATCATGATACTCGAAATCAATTATCCAAAATAACGCAACCTACAATGATATTGGTAGGTGATGAAGACAGGATTATTATTGGTCTCCATCACTCAGAGTTACTCCACAAAAAAATACCAAATTCGACATTAAAAATAATAGAAAAGACCGGACATGGATTTGTTGTGGAAGAATCCGATAAAGTTAATGATATATTAATGAATTTTATTAGTGAAAATTCATCCTAATCTCTTACGCTTTCTTTTTAAATACGCTTTTGCCCCGAATAATGGTTTCCATGACTTGAAGTTCTTTTATTTTATCACTTGGAATATTTAGAGGATTTTTATTTAATATTACAAAGTCGGCAAATTTACCAATTTTAATACTACCTTTTAGATCTTCTTCAAAGGACCCATACGCTGCATCAATCGTAAATGTTTTTAATGCTTCTTTCATATTTATTTTTTCTTCTGGAATAAATTCATTTCGATTAACTAGAGCGTGTAGACCCATTATAACACTAGGATCTTCAACGGGACAATCGGAACCAGAAATCAATAAAACTCCAGCATCAATAATCGATTTCATGGGATAGGTATATTTACATCGTTCTTTACCCAAACGCTTTTCTAACCAACCATATTCAGAGTTAATGAATTGAGGTTGGCAAGAAGCTATTATATTATATTTAGCCATATCCTCAAGAACATCTTTAGTTAACATAGAGGCATGTTCAATTCTATGTCTGTGATTCTCACGGGGTGATTCGAGTAATAATTTTTTAAATAAATCAACAGCTATACGATTTCCTTTATCCCCTATTGCGTGAATGCAGATTTGAAAGCCTTCTTCATGAGCAATTTTCATTTTTTCATACATATCTTCCGTCTCTACTACGCAAAATCCACACGTTCCAGGTTCATCCGTGAACGGTTCAAACATACACGCAGTCTTAGCTCCAAAAGTTCCATCTAAATATAATTTATAACATCCTAATTTGAACTGACTATCTCTATTACCTCCATCTAAGGGAGGTTTTTTTAATCTCCTCAGCTTCTTGGGTCTCTCGGTGTTAATCATTACATACCAATTTTGATAAATTCTCGATTGAATTGACTTGAGTAATGGAATCTCGACAACTCCAAAATCACCAAATTCACCTCCCGCGTCAGAATGAAGGATCCCATGAAGAGATGTCAAACCTTGTGATGCTAGATAATTAAAAGCTTTTGTAGCTGCATCTGATAATTCCTTACCTGCTGGAAATGAAGCTTTAGACAATATTGGGGAAACAGCAGTTTCAGAAATTATTCCTGATAATTCTCCGTTCTCATCTTTCCTAATTTCACCTCCCTCGGGTAAAGGGGTGTTCTCATCAATTCCTGCTAATTTAAGAGCTTTCGAATTTGCTATCCCTATATGACCATCATAGCGTAAAACAAATACGGGATGGTCAGGACAAGCATCATCTAAATCCCACTTTGTTGGTAGGATTGGATTTTCTAACTTTTCTTCAGACAAGTTTAAAGCAATGATTAATTTATCGGTTGGCTTCCCTGTAACTGCTTCCTTTAGAGCTTTTTTGAGTTCTTGTAAGCTTGTTACTTCTGAAACATTAGGACTTACTTGATAAAATACAAATAAAATTGGGTGGAGATGGCAGTCGATAAATCCCGGTAATAGGGCATATCCATTAAGATCAATTAAAGAATATTCGCTTCCAACTTGTAATTTTACTTCGTTAAGTGTGCCAAGAGCTATTATTTTATCGTTCTTTATCCCAACAGCTTCTACAGTAGGAAGATTATCCTCCATTGTAATAATAGGTCCGTTAAAATAAATTTTCGAAATCATAATCCATTCAATCATTACCATCTAAATAAAATTACATAAGAAGAATATAGAATGACTCATAAACCTTAATGAAACCAATAAAATGATACTCTGTTCGTACTTGGGCAAAAGTTTAAAATATTTCAATTAATTCTAAGGATTAAGATAAAATAAGTGGAATGATATATTAAATCACTAAAGGCGATACCAGATGGTTAGAAAACAAGATTTGAAGAAACTTAATTCAATAATGCAAGAAGGAAATACTTTCAAAAACGAAAAAAACTATAATAGCGCAATTGAAAAGTATTTTGAGGCTCTAAATTTCGTTGAAACTAAGGTAAAAGAACTTGTTGATAAAGAAGATGAGTTAAAAAGTATACGTTCACAAATTGATCAAGTTTATTCAATTGAGATTATTGATTATGTCGATAGAATGAGTGAAAACGTTAAAAATCAAAATTATGCTGAAGCTTACCAAACATTGGATGAAGCAATGAGGATTGCTGACAAGATTGAAGACATGGAAATGCAAAATTATGAAATTGATCAAATAAATTACCTTATTAACCAAACTAAATTTGATGAATCAATCAATAAAGCGAAAGTATTAAGAGAAGAAGGTCGATATGACAATGCTATTAACATTTTAAAAGAAACGCTAGTTCAAGCAGAAAATTTCCATGCAAATGAGCCTGATCATAAACAGATAACCAATATAAAGAATACAATTAATGAAACCTACTTGATTCAAATAAAGTTCCTACTAGAACAAGGTAATAAATTATATGATGATAATATGATTGGAGAAGCACTAAATTCTTACCAAGATGCATTAAAAATGTCGGACAATTTCTTCGAATCTGAATTAAAATCAACTGAAATTGCTAATATAAAAAATTTAATCAATCAGCTTCATATCATTTCTATCAAACCAGTATTGGAGGAAGGAGAAAAATTATTTAAAGAAAATCGGTTTGAAGATAGCGTCAAAAAATTTGAACTAGCATTAGAAATTGCAAATAAGATGTTCCCATCAATACAGAAAGATAACGAAATAAGTAAAATCAATTCCACAGCAGCAAAATCAATCAACCCTACATTCTTGGAACGGATCAAACCAATTTTGGATAAGGGTAAAGAGTTAATTATTAAAGAATTTTTTGAGGAAGATGTTAATATCGTTAACCAAGCTATTGACTTATTTGATAAAGCTCTCGCTATTTCAGAAA
>Ga0307419_10001350_pt1 | contig 12692 bp, 17 predicted proteins | sample SalMarWE160230MG_2_FD_202512 | JGI IMG/M metagenome (GOLD analysis project Ga0307419, IMG submission 202512) | Salt marsh sediment microbial communities from the Plum Island Ecosystem LTER, Massachusetts, United States - WE1602-30 | ecosystem: Environmental > Aquatic > Marine > Intertidal zone... | reverse complement strand
TGATGTAATAATTGAAGTAAATAAAAATGAAGAGGAGTTATATCCTCCAACTAAAGGAAATTTGGAATTAATAACCAGCCTCAATTTGTTTATTTTATATCTATTTTCTTTGGTTTTTGTTGTGGTTTCGGCTCAAGTTTTGGGAGATGTATAGATAATACTCCATCTTTTAATTCAGCCTCAACTTTTTCAGTTTCTAAGTCTTCTGGAAGCTCAATAGCTCTGTAAAAACTCATTTCACTACATTCACGTTTTAGCCAGTTTTTATCTTTTTCTTCATTTTTTTTACTGCAATCTGCCTTGATTTCTATTCCATTTTGAGTAACTTGTATATCTAGACTGCCCTTTGGTATGCCTGGCATTTCTAAGCGCATCTCATAATGATCACCTAAGTCTGCAACATCCATTGGCGGTGTCCTTCTTTGTGAATAGGTTGTTAGTCCACTTGTGCCAGTAAATGGCCAGAAAATATCATCAAAACCAGTTCTAAATGAATCAAAGAGACTATCCATATCTCTCCAAAGATCATAAGGTCTCCTGGCGACTAATTCTCCTTTATCTCTTGGCTTTTCTATCATTTTATTTTTCCTATCTTTTATTATTGACATATATTTTTCACCTCAATATTCATATCCATATATGATTGCTTAAAGCAAACAAATTCATAATGTATCAATATATATTTAAACTTTATGTTTTTGTTGATTGAAATTAAATAATAATTAATAATAATGAAAAATATTAAATAAGGTAAACGTATTTATAATAATTGATGTCAAGAACAGTTCAAGTTAGAAAGATTAGATCACCTGCCCCTGGCAACTTAGAAGATGATATTGATTACATATGCAAATCATTTGGGTATTTCACCTTAAGGGATAAGCAGGATTCAGCAGGTAGAATATTTAGATTACTTGTTAGAGAAGGATGTGGCGATAATGATGGTTTAAGTAGTGATTGCATTGCAGAAAATTTAGAGCTTTCACGTGGTGCAATAATACATCATCTAAATAATTTCATAAGATCTGGATTGATTATAAAAGAAAATAATCAATATAGATTAAGATCGCAAAGTTTACAAAAAAGTATTGAGGAAATTAAAGTAGATATTGATAGGATTTTTAATCAAATGATTAAAATTGCTATTGAGATAGATGGTAAACTTGGACATTATTATAGATAAATAATGAAATTGATGGTGATAGTATATGAATCCATATTGGGATAAAAGAAAAAAGATGGGAGCTTATTGCTCCTTTTACTGCTTAGTTACCGTATTTTTTACAAGATACGTATTTGGTACTGCATGATGCTTACCAGAACTATCCTTAATCATTGTTGTAAATCGAGTTACCTTCTCAACCTTACCTGAATAATCACCTACTCTGACAGTATCTCCTTTTTTCACAATCTCATTAACCTGTATATATCCAGCCATATTTGCACTGATGTCTTTCATTCCATAGGCAAATCCTGCACCAATAATAATTGTATCATATTTCATAAAAAACTCCTACCTCTTTTAAGAATGAATAATATTTTCTTTGAGAAGTTTTTAGGTAACATCAACAGATGAATTTATTCTTTTTATTGTCTTTTCAATGAAATCCTCGTTGTTAATTTTTAGTTCGATTGCTTGATTTGGGCATATTTCTGCGCATCTTCCGCATCCTCTACATTCACTGCTTCTTTTAGCTACTCCATCTTCTATTTTTATTGCTTTTACAAAACAAATATCCTTGCATTTTCCACATCCATTACATTTATCTGTAACTTACAATTGAGATTTAGATTTCAATAGTATATCTATTTCCACTTGGAAAAGCAGTATAAATCAAATATAATGGAGGATTCGTTATGCTTACCTGAACTTCAGCTGACCAAAGTGTTAATTCACTTGTTTGACCAGGTTCAATTTTATAAGTAACACCCGCACCTGTCAAACTAATACTATTACCCTCAATAGTTTCTAAAAACGTATCAGAAATCCAACCAGTTTTATCTTGGTTATTTTTCACGGATATATTTACAAAAAACTGTTCATTAACATAATTAATATCAATAACACTAACATCAATATCTTTTTCAGATGCTCCTGTAAATAATAATATTAGAATTACAGCGATTATAATGATTGTTGTAATAAGTCCTCCAACAAGGTTTTCTTTTTTCATTTTTAAATCTCCCCCTTAATCAATACTTGTTATAATATTTTTTGTCTAATTAACTTATTTAACATTGTAGAGCATTACTAAGAGTAATATTTCGTAAATTGTAGGGAAAGAGATTATATGGAATCCTTGCTAATCATTGGGGTTATCATATTCACTGGTTTCATACTTGGTGAACTTGTTTCAAAAATAAAACTTCCGAAAATTACAGGATACATTTTAGCAGGAGTATTGTTAAACCCTGAGTTATTCCATGTCATTCCAAATAATTTTATAGAACACACCAACGCCATCACAAATATCGCTCTTTCTTTTATCACGTTTTCAGTAGGTGGCACTCTTTTATATAACCGAATTAAAAAATTGGGGAAAGGAATAGTTTTCATTACCATTTTTGAAGCGGAATTTGCATTTCTAGCTGTCTTTTTAGGACTACTGGCAATAACGCCTTTTTTCATTGATATTCCTAATGCTACCTTGTTTGCCATCTTTATTCCCCTATGTCTTTTACTTGGCTCCCTTGCCTCACCTACAGATCCATCAGCTACGTTAGCAGTATCACATGAGTATAAGGCTAAAGGAGATGTATCTTCTACTATCATGGGTGTTGCAGCATTTGATGATGCTCTGGGCATCATCAATTACAGTCTCGCAATCGCAATAGCCAGCATCCTAATTCTAAACCAAAACTTCAATATATCTTATTCTTTAACAAGCCCATTAATCACTATTTTTGGTGCTATATTGTTAGGAACCATCTTTGGATTTCTTTTTAATGGAATTACATCAATATTTAAGAAAGAAACCGAGGGCGGATTCATCGTAATCATATTATGTTTATTGTTGCTGTGTTTTGGGGCAGCAATGCTATTTGGAGTTGATGAACTTTTAGCAACAATGACAATGGGAGCAATTGTTGTTAATTTCAACCCCTTGAGAGAAAAGATATTTAAAATTCTAGAGAGATATACTGAAGAATTGATTTTTGTTCTCTTTTTCACCCTTAGTGGAATGCATCTTAATTTCTCTATTCTCACAACATCCCTCATTTTAATAGTATTTTTTGTTGTTTTTAGAACCATTGGAAAAATATCTGGAACTATGATTGGAGCGACGATTGCAAAATCACCGCCGAAGATAAAAAAATATGTCGCAGGTGGATTAATCCCCCAGGGCGGTATCGTTATTGGATTAGCCTTACTAATAAAACAAAATTCTACTTTTGATATATTATCTGACATCATCATAAGCGTTATCATCGGTGCAACGATTATACATGAACTCATAGGACCTATAGTTGCAAAAATAGCGCTTACTAAAGCAGGAGAAATAAAAAAATGAAGGAACTAATGGAAAAACTGCATAAATTGACATTAGAAGATAAACTTGACCCAAACCAAAAACACATCACATTATCATTTTTTCTTTCTTACTATTCTGTCTTCTGTGGTATCAACCAATTCTCTAATTAACTCCTCATCCGCCTTGTCTTTTTCTTTTCTCTGTTGTTTCTGAAGCCTCCAATGTAACTGGTGTTTTTCTTGCGTATAAATATAGATAATACTACCAACAGCAATCCATGATAAGAGAAGTAAAAACCCAGGCATTGCATCTGGGAGTCTTAATATGAACACAAGGAAAAGAGAAGATGTAATAAGCCCAACTAAAGCAATAATTGGGAGCCCTCTGATTTTAAATTGTGCATTTTTATAAATCTCAGGATGTTTATAAGGCAGTATTAATGCTGTAATAGAGATTGTAATAAAAATGAGTAAAACTGCCATATTAATCATCATTACAGCTTCTATAAATGCTTTCGCGAGCAGAATAATAGATATTGCCATAATAGCATTAATAAGAAGAGTCCATTTAGGAACATTATTTTTGTTTAACTCTGCTAGTTTTTCTGGAACGATTCTATCCCTAGCCCATGCAAAGGCTAAACGTGAAGTTGATAGAATAGTTGGATTGATATCTGAAATAATAGCAATTGATCCGGTAAATGCAACAAAAGCAGCGATTATAAAAGGTAAAAAGTTTGCAGCAACATCAGCTACAGAACCATTGGCAAAATCATATGATGAATAAAAAGATGGAGACATCGATCCATAGATAATAATAGCAACAAGAATATATATTGCAGCAATTGTGAAAATAGAGATAATAATGCCACGAGGTAATGTTTTTTTAGCATTTTTTACCTCATCTCCTACATCAGTAATAGCGCTAAAACCAATATAACTAAAGAAAATCAAGCTACTTGCCTGAGCAATAAGAGCCCAATCAGGGTTAAACGAAGCACTAAGATTACTAAAATTCACATGTGGTAGGCCAAAGATTATAAGTGAAAAAAGACCAATCATTAATAATACAAACATAGCTGTTTGAACCCGCCCATATATTTTAACACCCAAGTAATTTACCAGTAAAAACAATATTACCAAAATAATTGCTATCAACTGAATATACGATGATACAAAAACAGAAATATTTTCCATATGAACTATTTTAAAAAAATGATTTAGAATTGCAATATCGCCAACTGACATAGCAGCAATCACAGCTATCATGGCAAACCACCTAGCCCATGTTACAATAAAACCTAGGAAAGGGTCTACGATTCTGCTGATAAAAACATACTCTCCACCAGATGATGGCATTGCAGAAGATAAAACTGCATAACATAATGCAATAAGAAGAGCAGGAATCGCTGCGAGCATATATGAAAAAATAATTGATGAACCAATTGGTATTTTATCCTGTATTTGAATAGTTGTAAGAAATAATCCTCCACCTATTACAGAGGTGACAACAGTTGCTACTACCTCCTTTAAACCTAGCTCTCTTCTAAGCTCAACCATTTTCTTCTCACTTAACCATAACTATAACAATTATAAAATTTTATATGTTTTTTAAACAATTACAACATCAATCTCTTTGCCTAAATAATCATATGTTCTCCAAGAATACTCATCAAAAGGACTTGCAACAATAATATGTATTTTTCCATATCTATCAAAAAGCATTAAATCTGCCTTTGAAGGTCTTGGGCTTCCTGAAGGATGACTATGAACCGTACCTATAATGCTAAAATCTATAGGCAACATATGCAACTGAAATATTGCTTGAGAGCCACCAGATATAGTCCCAGGCAGCAATATAATCTCTATAATCGTATTTTTTGATACAGTATCAACCCTTAAAAGACCACCAAACTCATTCGGGTACTCTGATTTGGCACATTCTAAAATAACATTTAAGCAATCTCTTTTAATTTCCCATTGAATTGGTGTATATCCGGTTTCATTCTTGTGTCGAAAAAAACTCATTTTTATCACACTATCTTAAAGGTTTATATTTACATTTTCTCAATAATATAAGAAAACAAAATCTATATCATTTCCTTTTCCCTAAGGTTAAACTTGTTTTTTCGTGCCCAAATCTCAACTTCATCAAGAATCAACCATATATCTTCTATTGTCTCTGCAACTTTCCATTTACGATCTTCTTCTGCGATAGATTCAAGTTTTTCCACATCTTTTATGGTCTCTTCTTTCAAATGAACTTCATGTTCAACTGAATAAACATCATACAATATTTCACGGGCATTGCTGTCTATTAAAAATTTAACTGTAATTGATTTATCTGGACTGTCAAGCCAAAATTCCATATCAGAGACTTTTGATAATTTTATCTTGATTTTCTCTTTTTTTATGAAATCTAACAAATCTGAAACAAGATTATTTTCCACTTGACCATTTGTTATTGAATAATACTGACTAGCTTTGTAATATTTGCATATCAGATGACGTAAAGTAACTTCACCTAGTATTTTACTATCGTCAGTTACTGCTGCCAATCTTCTCACCCTATGCCGAATCATTTTTTGCAATACGCCAACAATCTTATCATCCGCCCTGCAAGTTATCGGGTCTCTCGTCATGACATCTTCTGCTTTTCCCGCTGTTCCATGATGATGGGATTTGGGCAGACTGAACACATTATAATATGTTCTCGGTGGTGCAAGAATGTTAAGAACATCATGTCGAGTAATAATTCCTACCAACTCCTTCTCTTTCATATCATTGACTACCCAAACATGTGATTTTCCATCAAGAATCGAGAGAACATAACTTATCGGTGCATCTTTTTCTATCACAGGGAGGTCCCATATCTTCTTATCCATAAGTTGCTCTACTTTTAATTCATAAAATTCAGAAATTAGTTTTTCTTCATTCTTTTTCATTGTTTTAACCACACTCCTTCTTCATTATAAATAAATTATCATCTTCTGCTTGTCTCACCTGCCCTAATAAGGGCAATTCGTGCTGACAATGGTCCAATTACCTCAAATACAATAGTAGTGGCGGCAATAGTAGTCACAATGATTGTACCTACTTCAGGCATACCCAATGATGCAAGCTTTTGAGATGCTAGCAACGCAAGTCCAATAGCAACTCCTGCCTGCGATAATATGCCTAATCCTATGTTGTTACGGATTACTGGATTTGCCTTAGAGGCCAATGCAGCAAGATAGCTCCCCCCAATGAGGCCAGTACTCCTGCAGATAATATATACAATCCCTATGGCACCGATAGTTAACATAAGCCCCAAATGGAGATTTATGCCTGCTATAATAAAAAACAGGATGTATATAGGTAAGCTAATAGACTTTATATGTTCAAATACTGGTCTATTCTCCCTTGGATAGACATTGATCACCATCATACCCATTGCCATACATGAAAGTATTAACGATACATCCAATAATAATGACAAACCAGCGGTAACAAGAATAGCTGTTAAGGTAACGGCAATAAATTCTTCCCGCTCAATGAGTCTTTTAAGGATAACGGCAAAAATGGCACCAATGACTGCTCCAATTAAAAGAGCACCACCAATTTCCATCAAGGGAGTCATAACTAAATTAGAGACTGAAAACGTGCCAGAGGACACCAGTATACCTACAATAGCAATTGAAAAAGCATAGATCAGCACAGCTAAACCGTCATCAAATCCTACGACTGCCAATATTGCATTAGTCAGTTTTCCTTTTGCTTTATACTCATGTATCACTGCTACGGTTCCCGCTGGTGCACTTGCTGGAGCCATCGCAGCAAAAAGAATCGCTAATGGTAGATTATTGGTTAATAGATAAACACCAAGAAAAACCACTGCAAACGCCCCAATGGATTCACCTATTATAATAGCGATGATACTTTTCCCCATTTTTCTCAACAGAGAAATGGTTAACTCTCCACCAATAATGAATGCTACAAAACCAAGAGCAAGGTTTGTCATTGTTTCAATTTCAACTGGTGTTAATCGGATAATACCTAGAACATCAGGTCCTATAATGATACCTGTAATGATATAACCAACTACGCCTGTTATTTTCAGGAAATGAGTTCCCTTTCCAATGAGAAAACCAAGTCCAATAGCGATACCTGCTAATAAAAGATAGTTAATCATTTTTCCTCGTGAATGGTCTGTTAATATTTAGACTCAAGAAATTTTGCCCTGCCTTTTGCTCCTTCTTTTCTATCAATATTGTCAGCAATTCTAGCATATCAATGATGCCTATTAAATGAAGTTCTTCGTCGACAACAGGTAGTTCATCTATATTATTCTCATACATCTTAACAAACGCTGTTTTTAATGTATCCTCATTTTTCACAAAAACAGGGGGGAACATAAAGTCCTCAGCGATGTTATTACCAATAAACTCTAATGCATCCAAATTTTCAAATTCACTTGGTAGAAGGTTCATGAATTCATGTTTAATTAACTTTTTAAGAGTTATTATCCCTATTAATTTCAGTTTGTCATTTACTACACATACAGATTTTAGTTTAGGGTTTGCAATCATCGTCTTTGCGATATCATCCGCAGATGCCTTTTTATCTACAAATGCGGGATGGAGAGTAATAAGCATACGTATATCTTTAATTTTAACTTCTTCAACCATAATTTTAACCTTCTTATTTTTATATTTTTAAGATATTTTTGTATCACCTAGTGGTTTTATTGTCAATATTGATTTTATATTCAGTTGAAATGTCCCATGATTGGATTGAACTTTTACAGATCCCGTACGCCTGTTAAAATCGCATATTATACCTGTATTAACATGAATTCTTTCTTCGCTTGGTTCCTCGATGAAAATTCTGCATTTTTCACCTAAAAACTCATTTATTTTCTTTTTTTTCATTCCATTATCACTCCTATAAAATAACCAGGTTAATATGAATACGTCTAAAGCAGCAATTCCCAAATTTATTATTACGTTGTCCATAACATATTTCCTCTTTTTCAACACCGTTATTATTGATCATTTTTACATCACTCAATATTCATACAATCAGTAATTTCAATGACTGGAAATGGTTATACGTGTCAATAACCGCCCACATCTTGGACATATAATCGGAGAATGGGGTATGCCCTGTTGCGATGTAATGAAATTGCAGTTTGAACAGAGATATCGGTTGCTATGAACTTGGTAGGTCCCACCGCCAAGTCCTCTTTGATTTTGTCTGCCAAGACCTTTCACTATAGGTTTCATATTTTTTCACTTCCAGTATGTTATTGTTAAAGAGAATGTAGAGTCATGATTGAAGGGGGGAAACGGAGGCTGGAATGCTTTTAAAATAAGATCGGTTCGATGACTCTACACCTTATTAGCATAAGTACCATTACGACAATTGTTATAAATATTATCACTATATTTATAGATATTTTGATTAATTTTGCCTATTAATATAGATAAATATTATATAGTCAATTAACATTACAAAAATATCACTAGTCTATTAATGGTGAGCCAATGGTAAAATCTGCATTAGAACTTGACCAAAAGGATAGAATAATATTAAGCCTATTGCATGAAAATCAAGAAGTCTCTCAGGAGGAAATCGCTAAAAAGATCCATATCTCTCAACCTTCTGTAGCAATACGAATTAGAAAACTTAGGGAACGAGGATTAATTGAAAGGATCACGGGCGTAAATCTGAACAAGGTTGGATTAAACGTTGCGATGGTGAGACTTGCTACAACTAATACAGAAAAAATTTTAGATATGTTTCGTGACTGCCCTTTTTTCTTAAACGGTTTTATTATATCCGGAAAAGAAAATTTAGTATTGTTACTCGTGGGAGATGATATTGCATCTTTAGAATCAATTATTGATAGCCATATACGACCAGATAAAGATGTTCAAAGTGTTGATTTTGACATCATAGTCACAAGCATAAAAGATTTTGTTATACCTATAAATATACCGGCCGATGCTTTGAACAACCCTCCTTGTGGACTTGATCGTAAATGTAAAGATTGCTCTGCTTACAAAACCAATCGTTGCTTCGGTTGTCCTGCAACAGGTAAATATCGAGGGCGCTTTTGGTAATAACTAGACTATTTTCCTCCCTCACAATTTTATCTTTTTTTGAAAGACCAGCAGTAATTTTTGAGAAGCGGGTTAATCTTCTCTTCGATTTTTATACATTCCTCAACATTTAGGTTGCATGGAGTTATACTCCGATTTTTTAAAGAAAACTCCAAATATTTATTCATTGATGAGGTTAGTGGGCATTCAATTGGTTTTTCTTGGTCAAGCACCAATTTTCTCTCAATAATAGGTTCTAACCTGCTAATATCTTTCTCTAATTCTATTGATTCACCTTCTTCACTACAGTGTCTAACTTCTGCAATACTGTCCAGTTTTGATCCATAAACCGCAAATGCTTTTTCACATCCAGCTATTTTCATTATTTCTTTCGCTTCTTCTAGTACATCCATTGTATCATCTCCAGTTTAATCTTCTTAAAAGAATCCAAATTTTTTATATTTTAGTTATTCCACAGACACGGCAATATCGTCTTTGTAAAATATTTGTCGTGGTGAAGATTTGTGACTTACCGTTTCGAATCCTAAAGATTTGAGATAGCTAATCACTTTTTCTTTCATTTTCTTCACTCCATTTATGATAATTCTTTTCTCTTCTTTTCGCTTCTTCTTTTTTCCCAGATTTTTCTTCCTTTTCTCTATGTTTCTCTTCAGTTTTTTCTTCCAAGTGTCTTTTTTCTTTTGCTATTCCTCCATGTAAAACCCGAATTCTAGAATCCATGGATCTAATTTTCTCTTCAATTTTCTTCTTTTTGATGTTAAATTCTCCCCCTGTAATCTTCTTACTCTCTAGCTTGTCATGAAGACTTTCAATTTGCATTTTTTATTTTTCAATGTGTTTTTCCAGCTTCGCAATTTCCCTATTCAACCTTCCAACAAAACTCATCTTGTTTACCCCATATAATTCATGTTTTCTCTTTTTCATAAATTACCATACAAACGATTATCCCAATTACGATACCAACCAGACATCCGATTACAATGTAAGTAATGGAAGATTGTACAGCATTATTCAAAATTCCTGTTTCAGATGAGGAAGAACCCGATTCTGGGATGCCCATATATCTAGAAGAATGACTTCCAGAAAAACCAGTAAGCCCCACTACTCCAGCAATAAGGTCACTATACTTGTATTGAAACATTGCATCATCGTAAGAAGATTCATTTATTAGACTCTGCGCTAATTCATAGTAGCTCACTGACAGTATCGGCTCGATACCTTGTCTCCTGCTTTCACTAATGCTTATACCTGCACTTTCACGTGCCCTTTCGATTTTATCCTCTGTAATACCATCAACAAGTTCCAAAGCTAGATTTCCTTTTACCAAAGATTCTAAGGATCCAAACAATGCAGCAGCAGGATAACCGTTTTCTTTATCATCACGTGCGATATCCAATATTTCTTCAGCACTTGAGAGATAACCAGAGCTCTTTCCCATTTCTTGAAATAGAACAGTAGAATAAACAATAGATTGCTGGGCGTTATCTATGTATTCTTCCGCAAGAGCCGTGAGTGCCGTTTTGTCAATCTCACCAACATCATCGAACTGCGAAGAAAGATTAATCCACCATCCAACACTCTTGCTGCGTTCTACCGCAAAAGCGATCTGATATAGTGCATTCAAATAGTCACTGTTATTAATATTTGCATTCGCATCTTTCAGATACATTGCTGCTTCAACAGCTTTTTTCTGTGCGACACCGATACACTGCAGTGATATCATCCCGTCTATCTCTTCATTTTTCACCCGTTTGCTTTCAGCATCGTATATTGACTGTGTATCATTGATTAACGTTCTTACGTATTCTTGGTCATCATCCGAACTAAAATAGCCACAGGCATAAGATACAAAACGGGAGCTGATTAATGATTGAAACGATTTACTTGCACTTGAATAAAATAAATCAGTCTGATACCATTCATCGGCATCATTCAAATAACTCTCAGCATAGTTCAGATAATCAGTGACTTTATTCTTATAATAGTATGGCCATCGATTTGGTATCTCTGCATTATCAAAAGATTCGCTTGCATTATTGTATAATTCTTCTGCATCATTCAAAAGAACCGTTGCAAGTGGCTTCATAGCATCAATATAATCCTCAGTGGTAATCTGACTTTCTGACTCGGTAGCAGGAAAATAATTACCAGTAGCATAAAGAAGCACATCGTTTATGTCCTCAACTTCAAATACCTCGATACCGTAGTTTTCCATGGCATAATCTGAGACATTTCGAGTTACAGGATGAGTGGTAGTCTGCCACCAGCCATTTGACCCGGTTGATTCTGTAACCATCTCTGTATAAGTCATCTGCCCCTTTGGTATCAGAAAACGTGTCGCTCCCACCGAATGTGCAGCATCAATTTTCTGAGGTATCCCTCCAATCGGACCAATACTACCATCAGGATTTATCATCCCTGTCATTACTAGGTTTTTATCAATAGTCCAATTTTCAAGCAGTGCTATTGTCGCAAGCGTCATGACAGCCCCCGCAGAAGGACCACCAATAATAGGAGAAGACGTTCGGATAACAAAGAAGAAATCATAATCATCTGCGTTAACGTTACAGGATTCATCACTTTCAACAAGCGCACCAGCAACTTTTACAGCCAGACGTGCAGAACCCTGCATATCAACCTGCGTAAGCGGTAATGTATCGGCAAATACTCTACCACTGCCATTGTTCTGGATAGTAACTGTTATGGTGGAAATAACACCCACATGCCCGTTTTCCGTCTGAGCAACTGCAGGAGCATAAACTGTTACATTACGGTATTCAAGAGAAATGTTTCCTGCCTGAACTTCGCCTGGTGTTGTTGCTAATGAAATCTGAGAAAAAGAAGAAGAAATAAACAGCAACAAAACAACAATAATATACTTTTTAACTTTCATAATAATACCTCCAAAAAGAATACGCCAATTCCAATCAGTGTACAGATAAGACCATACTTCTACCTCGCAATTTTAAGCAGAAGTCGTCAACTCAATAACGAGTGGTTCTGGCGAGCGTCATGGCAAAACGTCATGGCGGACGTCAAGGTGGACTTCATCGCCTGTAAGCGGAGGGAATACAGGAACTTGCATAAATATTTTTCTATGAGAATTTATTATTGCA
>Ga0307419_10001349_pt1 | contig 12693 bp, 11 predicted proteins | sample SalMarWE160230MG_2_FD_202512 | JGI IMG/M metagenome (GOLD analysis project Ga0307419, IMG submission 202512) | Salt marsh sediment microbial communities from the Plum Island Ecosystem LTER, Massachusetts, United States - WE1602-30 | ecosystem: Environmental > Aquatic > Marine > Intertidal zone... | reverse complement strand
GAGTATATGAGGACTTACAAAGATAGATGGTTTAACAGTATCTAGTAAAAATCATGCGGCGTAGTCGATAGAGTAAAAGACAAAATATTGAAAGGGAATGATATCATGGACAATGTTGGAAAAGTTGTAGTTATAGGTTGTTCGGGTACCGGCGCCCTGGCGGCGCGCATGTTAAAAAACCTGACGCCTTCCGTGGATGTAACCATAATCAGGGAAGAGGAGGAGCAGGGACTGCTGACCAGATGTGCCACGCCGTATATTTGCTTCGGGCATGTGCTGGCCGACCCTTCTTACAAGGATGACAATATCTTCACTAAAGCAGGGATAAACCTGGTCAACGTAAGAGCCGAGGGGATTGACAGGGAACGGAAGACGGTAACGACGGCCGATGGTAAGGAATATTCCTACGACAAGCTGGTTTTAGCCACAGGAGCCAGGTCTATAGTGCCGCCTATCTCGGGTACCGACCTGCCCGGTGTTTTTACGTTGCGTACCAGTGACGGTGCTATTGATATCCTCCACTGGTTGAATACCAAGCGGGTGAAGAGCGCTGTGCTCGTGGGTGGCGGTGCTATCAGTGTCGAGATTGCCTATCTGGCTAAACAGCATGGTATTAACGTAATACTGGTTGAAATGCTCGAGCATATCTTATCCAACGCACTGGACCCGGATATGAGCGAAGGTGTCGAGAATTATATGAGAGAGCAGGGTATTGACCTGCATCTTAGTGAACAGGTCAAAGCGATAAACGGGGATGACAAGGTAGAAGCGGTAGTATTGGCTTCGGGTGAAAAAATCAATGCAGATATGGTCATCATCTGTGCCGGGGCCAAACCGCGCAGCGAACTGGCTCAAGAAGCTGGTCTCGAAATGGGCAATCTGGGATTGAAAGTCAACAGTTATCTGCAGACTTCCGACCCTGACATATATTCAGCCGGTGACCTGATTGAATATCCGAGCTATATCACGGGCAAGCCGATTAGAGGGCAACTACGACCTAATGCGGTAATTGGCGGCAGAATAATCGTATAGAATATCCACCGCTCCTAAACAGTTTCGCCACTAAATTCTTTAGTAAATCCATTGCCGGAACGGGTATTACCGAATCGGAGGCAGGGAATAACGGCATCAACGTAGTCAGCGCGGTACAGTCTTCATCAAGCCAGCACTCCATGATGAGGGGCAGAAAACCCTATACAATTAAATTGATATTCGATAAGAAGGATAAGAAAATCATCGGTGGCCAGATTGTCAGCGATAGCGAAAGCCCGATAAAGCATATTGACGCGATAGCCATAGCTATCCGAGCCGGCTGGAATTCCCTCGATCTATCAACACTACGGTGCGCCGGCCAGCCGGAGCTATCCCCGGACCCGGGCATGGAACCGATAGCATTAGCCGCTGAAAGTATCGAAAGAATACTTGAATAGAAATGCGGACACTAAAGCAAGGAGAGAGTAATGTTACAGACTAATCTTGAGCATCTTGAGACTGATGAAGAAACGCAGGAAGCTCTGAAAAACAACGGGAATGTGGTCATCTGCTGCGGCCGGATGGGACCGATGTGCATCCCGGTGTATTCTATATTGAGTCAGCTTGAAACCCGTTATCCGCAGGTGAGTTTCTACGACCAGGATTTCGATATCCCGGCAGCCGGATTTATCAGGCGTCTCCCCGAATGCGCTTCGTTTATGGGTCTGCCGTTCACGGTGTACTTTAAGAACTCCAGAGTAGTAGCCGCTACCGCCAGCATTCAAAACGAAGAGCAGATATTAAAAATACTTGACAGTGAATTCGGTAATAATTCCCCGGCTTAACACATCCCTGTTAAAAATGTTATAAGTAAGTGCGTGTAATAATGATAGTGCGGGTGTGAAGTTTCAAACAAGAGACTATGGAGATGGTGGGTGGATACCAAGATTACCATTGTATATGACAATTGCTTGAATAAGCAGGGGCTAAAAACCGGCTGGGGTTTTTCAGCTTTTATAGAGGCTAATCATACATCACCTATCTTATTCGATACGGGTAACGATGGTGTTGCCTTACTGTATAATATGGAACGACTCGGCATTGCCCCGGAACTTATAGGTGCAGTTGTTATCTCCCATAATCATAGCGACCATACCGGAGGTCTTGCCGGGATACTCGATGTTAATAATCACGCTACCATTTACCTTCCGGCTTCCATGGTGGGAACAATACCGGGAAGAAAGGTAATCTATGTCAGCCGACCTCAACAAATCTCGAGAGACGTTTTCTCCATTGGTGAGTTAAAAAATATGGAGCAATCACTGGCAATTAAGACTGACAGAGGCATAGTAGTAGTCACAGGTTGCTCCCATCCTGGTGTTGGCGTAATCCTCGATGCTGCTTCTTCCCTCGGTGAAATTCATGGGATTATAGGTGGATTACACGGCTTTCGTGATTTCAGTCGGTTAGACGGGCTATCTTTAATATGCCCCTGTCACTGCACCCAGTACAAGGAGGAATTGGAACACCGGTTCTCTGATCAGTACATGGGATGTGGGGCTGGGCTTGAACTGGCTCTATAACTGATTAAATTAGGAGTTTAAATAAAAGGGGGTCCTCATGGAGATACAACCGCCGTTCATGGTTTCCTACAGCATCACTACAATGTGTAACCTCAAATGCAAACACTGCTACAGCAGCTCGGTCGAACAGGCAGCACCTGATGAACTTTCCACTGAAGAAGCGTTAAGTCTTGTGGATGACCTGTCAAGCTGGGGTATAGGCCTTCTTATCATCGATGGTGGTGAACCTTTGTGCCGGGAAGACCTTCTTGATATCGTGAGGTATGCCTCTTCAAAGGGCATCAGAACTACCATCGGCAGTAACGGTACCCTTATCGATGAAGTCATGGCAAGGAAAATGATTGATTCCGGTGTGATGGCTATTGCTATCTCAGTTGACGGCGCGGATGCGGCGACTCACGATTCGTTTAGGGGAGTAGATGGTGCCTTCGAGCAAACACTCAGGGGGATAGAAGCCTGCCGGAACACCGGCCTTCCTTTTCAATTGAATATGGTTATCAGAAAGGACAACCTATCTCAGCTTGATGATATGCTCCGGCTGGCAGTTGACCTGGGTGCCAATGCTGCCGAGGTCTTTGATCTGGTGGCGGCCGGCCGGGCTAAGAATGAGTGTCAAGAGCTGGTCTTAAGCCTCGAAGAGAGGAAGTCTGCTATGGAGAAGCTTGCCCGGGCCCAGGAGGACTATCCGATTTTAATCAGGGTTCCGGGTTGTCCCATATACCCCCTTATTCTTCAGGAGAAGAATATCAAGCCGAAGCACTTTCCGGCCGAGATGCTTCGCCGAATTCCATACTATGGCAGGGGCTGTGCCGCCGGGATGCCGATGGGTTATGTAATGGTTCTGTCAAACGGCGAGGTGAACCCCTGCATGCTGCTCCAGGTTGACCTGGGTAATATCAGGGAGCGAAGCATAAAGTCTATATGGGAAAGCTCACCGATACTTACCAAACTACGTCAGAGAGACCTGCTTACGGGTGAGTGTGGCGTGTGCCAGTATAAACTTACCTGCTCTGGCTGCCGGGGCAGGGCTTACGAAGAAACCGGCGATATGATGGCGACCGACCCCGGTTGCTGGCTGGCTTAGAATTGAACTATTGATAGTACTTAAAGTATTTATGACAATGACTCTAACATATAAGTTGGTGAAACCAGTCGGTATACTATATAGTCACTAAAGTACTAATTCGGAAAGGGGTAAAGATGACAACAGAAAAAATGGAGTGGATGGTGCGTGGAGAAGCATGCGATGCCTGCAATTCGCCCCCGGTATGCCCGTACTGGTGGGGTTCACCAGTCCAAGCCCAGCTTCATGGGGGCAAAGACCATGGCGAGGGGGCTTTCACCTTCAACATCAGAGAAGGTTACTATGGTGATACTGATCTGAGCGGCTTGCTGGTAGGCTACGGAATGAATACAGCCGAGGGGGGCACCGCTTCGAAAGATCCCTGGAGCGCAATAATGTATATAGATGACAGGGCAGACGATAAACAGGCTAAGGCGCTGGAGGATATTTTTGCTGTAAAATGCCACGGGCCCTTTAAGATATTAAAGATAAAAAAGGTAAAAATGACTTTTATCAAACAGGCAGTCGGGCAAATGGACAGTCCCTGTTACCAGCATACTGTAAAGTGGGAGGGGATTTATCACCTGGAAACGGAGCCCCTGAGAGCAATGAACGGGGAGCAGAGGACTATCAGCGGCATGGCGGATAATGGCCTGGTATACGTCTCTAAATCCGTGGTGAATCAGTACAACGACCCGGACCTCCCGCGTAGCAGCTGGGACGCTCCTGGAAATAGCTCCGGCTCGTTCGAGTTCTACCTGAATCCATCCAAGCTCTACTTTGGTCCGTAGTCCGGAATATTTTAAGGTGAGTTAGCAAATAAAGATATTTGAATAGTTACTAAAAATCCGAAGTCCGGCGCCCTGTTCGCTGAACTACCGGCCCATGATGGCATTTGTATCAATATCCCAAAATCGGTAAACTGATAATAGAGATACCGTATTTACTTAAAGGAGTCGCCATGACACGCCGCTTTAACGATATCGACCGTGATAAAAAGAGAGCCAGGATTACCCTGCCGGAGAATACCGCCGGGCTTTCGGCAGAGCAAATCATTGCCCTGGAGGAAAAGGTCCGTGGCTCTCTGACTAAAGGATATCTCCCCTGCGCTATCGCCTTTAAAATCGCCAGTGAATACGGTGTCCCGGTAGTCGCCGTAGGGCAGGTAACCGACAGCATCGGCCACCGCATCACCGGCTGCCAGATAGGCTGTTTCAAGGTGGAAAAGACGCCCCGTGATAACGTCCAATCCGAGCGGATCGACGATAAGATATTAGAAGAAGTAGAAGCCCTGGACGGCCGCGATGAGCTTACCTGCGCCGCCATCTTCGAGCTTGCCAAGCGTTATCAGTTAAAGCCTCTGGCGGTTGCTAATGCCGCCAATTCAAATCAGCTGAAAATCCGCAACTGTCAACTGGGTTGTTTCTAGTACAAATAAGCCTTCTGGAGGTCGTCATGGACTACGCAAATTTTCTGGATTTAATTAAGCACCGCCGCACTATCCGCCGCTTTAGGCCCGACCCCATCCCCGATGACTACGTGGACAAGATAATCGAGGCCGCCCGCTGGGCTCCTTCCGGTTACAACATGCAGCCGTGGGACTTCGTCGTCGTGAAAGATAAAGAAATCAAGGACGACATCGTGCAGTGGGTGCGTGATTATCATAAGCTGATAATGAAGACGGAAAGCGCCCGTGAGCTCTGGCAGCGCGTGCCGCTCCGTGCCTCACAGGACCCGGAGATGGACTACCGTATCGCCCCCGTCTTTATCCTGGTGCTGGGTGATGCCCGTACGAATAAAGGCCTGCCCACGGCCATGCGCTATGACGCCGAACGCCTGCGTTCAATTTTTGTCTCCAGTCTGGCTAACGCTTACCTCTACATGAGCCTGGCGGCGACCACCCTTGGACTGGCCAACGAATGGGTGTCATCGGTGGCTACGGCTTATCCCCATTGTTTAACCAAAGACCGGCTGGGCGTACCGCCGGAGTACGAGATTTACGACATGATGGCGCTGGGCTATCCCGCCTACAAACTCACCTCTAAAAAGCTGATGCGGGATAAAGAAAGGATGGTTCACTACGACCGTTCTGATGCCGCCGACTTCCGGATGGATGAAGAGGTCAACGACTTTATCAAGAGAGCGCGCATCTGGACGACGGCCAATCACCGCAGGGGAGTGGATAAGAAAATGTTGGGGTGAGTGGAGGGATTTGAACCCTCGATCTTCAGGGCCACAACCTGACGCCTTAACCACTAGGCTACACTCACCACGGACTATCTAATTATAGCCTAAAGAATAGCCGCCTTCAATAAGGTATTTGTCCCACCCCACCCATTTTTAGATATCTTTTCCCACCCGGCCGCCCGGTGGCATCCGCCTGACTGACCGTGAAATCGCCCCTCGTCCCTACCCTTCGGAAATATCTATTCCCACCCAGGCTGCCCGGTAAACTGCTTGGCCGTGGGTATTTTGAATACAGTAATTACAGTGATATTCTAAAAAAAGTAGAATCTTTTTTTTTTCTCTTTAGGCACAATATATAGATTGAAAAGTTTACCAATCAGGTTCTCAAGCTTTAACCCATATTCGTTGGGTTCCCAATTTTCATCAAACCCTTTTTCAGCTAATTCAGCGCCAATAGCTCCTCTTATCTTGTTAATCTCATCTACAACAAGTTGCTCTAGATACTCAAGTTTCTTTTTGAGTTCTGGGGCATGCAACTCTACACAATATCGTACTATATCCCTTTCTTCATTATTGAGTTCTTCACTTTTCATCATTAACGATATCCAATACAATTTCTTGGCAAGGTTGTTATAACTCTTCCGGCACCTTAAGCACCCCGTCCACGTCTTCCAGGTCAAGCCACCATTTATATCGCTTGTCCGCCCGGCCGTAGCCCATGATGTCGTCCATTTTCACAATGGTCCTATCCAGGAAGGGCATATGCTTTATCAACCACCTTACCGTATCGTGAGTCCAGCCCTCCGGTTTGTTCCAGGGGCAGACCTTGATACAGCGGCCGCAGGCGGAGCCGTGGGGATTGGTAGTGCGGAATTTACTGCACTGCTCGGCGTCCAGGTGCCAGGCTTCGTAACCGTTATGCATTATCTTACCGCCCCCGGGGATGGCTCTGGAATGGCATTCCTCGGCGCATTTGAGGCACTTTTCGCAGAACTCCTGCAGTCCGAAGTCGACGGGTTGGTCCGGTTCCAGCGGCAGGTCGGTGGTGACTACCGCCGCCTTGAAACGTGAACCCAGGAAGGGATTCACCGCGATGCCGGCCCGTGACATCTCCCCGATTCCCGATAGTACCAGCAGCGGCACCAGCAGCACCTGGTAGCCGGACGCATTGTGGGCGCGCGCCGGGTAGCCCAGCCGCCGGATGTAGTCGGCAATGATGGTGGAGATTAAGGCCGTGTTGGAATACCCGATAAAACTCTGCGAACCGGAAATCCAGTCGTCGCCGGTAGAGCCGGCCATGGTATCGTAGTCCTGGTCCACCACGATGACGATGGCGTTCCGATGATTGCATTCCACCGGATTGCCCATCACGTCCTGGCTGTAGACGGCGAATTGCGGCAGGCGGCAGATGCCGACGATATCGGCCCGGAGGAAGTACCCCAGCTGCTTGATATGCCGGCTCAACGCTTCGAGGTCCTCGGGGAGGGGTGCCTTGTTGGGGGCTACCTCGCCGTCGGCCAGCGGCGCCATCGCCATGGTCGCGCTGAAAAAAGCGCCCCCGAGGGGGTACTTGGACACGAAACGCATCATCTCTTTCTGGGGAATGGGGCCGTAATCGCCGCGGATAGTCCGGGCTAATCCGTGTTCCCTCTCGTCAAACCTGTTAACATCATCGGTGATTTTTATGGTGGGTTCGGCAACCCTTTTCAGTTTTTCCATGGGGTAGGGCCCCAGCCGGCTTTTACCCCCGGAGCTATACGGTTTCCTGGCCATTTTTATTCTCCCTGTTATTTTTCGGTTAGTTCCGCTACGGTAACTCCCCGGCTGCCTTCGCCGCGACCGCCGGGACGAAACGAGTGTACCAGTGGGTTTTTAGTCAATTCCCGGATGACTAGCAGTCGCAGCGTCCCGGTGCCCTTGCCGTGGACGATTTTAACCTGCTTCAGCCCGGATACAAAAGCGTCGTGGAGGTATTGCTGAAGCCGGGTGATAGCTTCGTCGGTAGTCAGGCGGCGGAGATGTATTTCGTCAGCCGGTGTTGCGTCAGGAGCACGGGGACTCTCGTTCATGTTGGACAGAATTATATCACGGCGACAATATGCAGACAAGTGAAAACATGGGGTTGGTCTTGAAGGACGAGAAAATTACCCCGGGAAATCCCGGAAAATAAGCACCGAGTTATGCCCCCCGAAACCGAAGGAGTTAGACATGGCGGCTCTAATCTTCGCCTGCCGGGCCTTGTCCGGCACGTAGTCGAGGTCGCAATCGGGATCGGGGTGGGTGAGATTGATCGTCGGTGGGGCAATTCCGTTTCTTAGTGATAGGATGGTTATTAACGCTTCGAGACTGCCGGCCGCGCCGAGGAGATGACCGAGCACAGACTTGTTGGCCGATATGGGAATTTCCTTAGCTCTATCGCCGAACACGGTTTTAATCACGGCGGTTTCGGTGCGGTCGTTCAGCAGAGTGGCCGTACCGTGGGCGTTGATATGATCTATTTCGTCGGGATGCAGGTTGGCTCTTGATAGTGCCAGTCGTACGGCATAGGAGGCGCTTTCACCGCCCGGAGCCGGTTGGGTAAGATGAAAAGCATCGCTGGTGGCGCTGTAGCTGGCCAGTTCGGCCAGGATAGGCGCCCCGCGTTGGATGGCATAATCGGCGTCTTCAAGTACCATCATGGCGGAGCCTTCGCTCATGACAAACCCGTTTCTCTGCGCATCGAAAGGACGGCAGGCTTCTTTGGGGGCATCATTTTTAGCGGACAGGGCTCTGATATTGGAGAAAGCAGCGATCACAATCGGTATTATCGGGGCTTCGGTGCCGCCGGCGACGATAACTTTGGCATTGCCCAGCTTAATTTTTTCATATGCCTGGCCGATGGCGTCGCTGCCGCTGGAACAGGCCGAGGAAGGTGCATAATTAGCGCCCTTAGCTCCCAGTATCAGAGATACCTGTACCGAAGCGGCATCTCCAGTCATCGTTGGCGCCAGGATAGGACTTACCCGGGAAGGACCGTACTCTGCCAGGTTCTGGTATTGCTTGGAAACGGAGAGTAGTCCACAGACGCTGTTGCCGATGATTACCCCGCAATCCAGAGCATTGGAAACGTCTATATTTAATCGGGACTGTTCCACCGCCTGAAGGCTGGCCGCCACGGCGAACTGGGTGAACCGGTCCATACGCTTCACCAGTTTTTTTTCGACGTACTGCCCGGCATCAAAACCCTTCACTTCACCGCCAATCTTGGTATCGAAAGCGGTGGTATCGAACAAAGTGATATAGTCAATGCCCGATTGCCCGGAGATAAGGGCGTTCCAGGTACTGGCTACATCTAGACCAACGGGACTGACAGTTCCCAGTCCCGTTACTACTACTCGGCGTTCTTGGGGTGATTTATTTTTCAAAAATAGTATCCGGCTCAAGTGCTACCTTAGACAATATAGCATATTCAGTCTGGGTGTACAATAGTGAAAAATCCCTTGACAAAAGAACTAATGTTCTATATACTTACTGCATATTGGGGTGAATCTAAAATAAACCGGAAATCATCAAACCTTCCTTGTTACGTGTAAGTGTATAGTGATAAAATTCCTATTGAGGTCTTCCCAAAATGCCATCAGATGCCATTATTGTAAAAGGTGCCCGTGAGCACAATCTGAAAAATATCGATATTACTATACCGCGTGATAAGCTGGTGGTAATTACCGGCGTTTCGGGTTCGGGGAAAAGCTCGCTGGCTTTTGATACCATATACGCCGAAGGCCAGCGGCGCTATGTGGAGTCGCTGTCGGCTTACGCCCGTCAGTTTTTAGGCCGGATGGAGAAGCCGGAGGTTGATTATATAGAGGGTTTGAGTCCGGCCGTTTCTATCGATCAGAAGGGACCAAGTCGGAATCCCCGCTCAACCGTCGGCACCGTCACCGAGATTTACGATTATCTGAGGCTGCTCTTCGCCCGGGTAGGGCACCCCCATTGCCCGCAATGCGGACGCGAAATCACCATGCAGACGGTGCAGCAGATTGTGGATGCCGTCCAGAACATGCCGGATAAAAGCCGGATAATGATTCTGGCACCACTGGTCAGCGACCGCAAAGGTGAGTACCAGACAGTTTTCGATGACCTTCGTAAGGCGGGTTATGCCCGGGTGCGGGTCGACGGTGAAATCCATGACCTCTCCGAAGATATCCAGCTGGATAAATACAAGAAACACTCCATCGGCGTTGTCGTAGACAGGCTGGTGATGGGACAGAGCGGCACGCAGACACGCATCGCCGATTCCGTGGAGACGGCGCTTAAACTGGGAGCCGGCGTCGTGCTGGTTTCGAATGTCGATAATGACGAAGAGATGCTTTTCTCCGAGCACTTTGCCTGCGTGCATTGCGGTATCAGCCTGGGTGAGATTGCCCCCCGGACCTTCAGCTTTAATAATCCTCACGGCGCCTGCCCCTCCTGCACCGGCCTGGGCTTCCGGCAGGAGCTGGACCCCGACCTGATTATACCTGATAAGAAGCTATCCATCGCCGAAGGAGCCATCCACCCTTACCGGAGTCATAACTGGTATTACTATCACTTGGAAAACGTGGCGCGGCGTCACGGATTTTCACTGAATACACCGGTGGAAGAGCTTACGCCGGAACACCTTGATATAATACTCTACGGTGAGGACAAGGAGCCGCGCCGTTACCGCAGTCGTTTCGGGCAGATGCGCGAGTCTTATAACGGACTGGAAGGAGTTATCCAGCGCATGAGGAGACTGCACCGCGATACGGAATCGGAGTACTCGAAGATGGGCATCGAACGCTATATGGTCAATAAGCCCTGCGACGTCTGCGAAGGAAAGCGCCTGAAACCGGAGTCGCTGGCAGTGACTATCAGTGATGTAAATATCATGGACGTCAGCGGCATGTCGGTGGTACAGTCGCTGGACTGGGTGAAAAAGCTGGAGAAGGGTGTTTTATCACAGCGGGAGACGTTGATTGCCCATCAGGTTCTCAAAGAAATCAAGTCGCGCCTGGGCTTTCTCAAGGACGTGGGGCTGGACTACCTGTCCATCAATCGCGCTTCGGCTACCCTCAGTGGGGGTGAATCACAGCGTATCCGCCTGGCCACGCAAATCGGCAGCGGTCTTATGGGCGTTCTCTATGTCTGTGACGAGCCTACCGTGGGACTGCATCCCGCCGATGATTACCGGCTGATTCAGACGTTGCAGCGACTGCGGGACCTGGGCAATACCATCCTCGTCGTCGAGCATGACGAGGCCATGATGCGCGCCGCCGACCACATCGTCGATATGGGCCCGGGGGCCGGTGAGCACGGCGGTAAAATCATCATCGCCGGCACCCTGGATGAAATACTGGACTGTAAGAAATCCCTGACCGGGCAATATCTCAGCGGTGCCAAACAGATTTCACTCCCCGAAGAACGCCGCTCCGGCAACGGCACCGAAATCGTCATCCGCGGCGCCCGTCAGAACAATTTAAAAGATATCGACGTTCGGGTACCGCTGGGGAAATTCGTCTGTATTACCGGCGTTTCCGGCAGCGGTAAGAGTACCCTTATCGACGAGATTCTTTACCGTAAGCTGGCCCAGCTTTTCTACCGCGCCCGGGAGCGCGGCGGCGAATGTGACGAAATTACCGGCACCGAGAATATCGACAAGGTAATCAACATCGACCAGTCGCCGATAGGGCGTACGCCTCGCAGTAACCCTGCCACCTATACCGGGCTGTTCACTCCCGTGCGGGAGCTTTTCGCCACCGTCCCGGAGGCCCGCCTGCGCGGTTACGGGCCCGGCCGGTTTTCCTTCAATGTCAAGGGCGGACGCTGTGAAGCCTGCCGCGGCGACGGCTTCATCCAGATTGAGATGCAGTTCCTGCCGGATGTCACCGTGCCCTGTGAGATTTGTCACGGTCAGCGTTATAATCGCGAGGCCCTGGAAATCAAGTTCAAGGGCAAGAATATCGCCGAGGTGCTGGACATGACCGTCTCTCAGGCGCTGGACTTCTTCCAGAACTTCCCGCGACTCAAGAGTAAGCTGGATACTATCAACGATGTGGGACTGGGTTATATCCATCTCGGGCAGCCGGCCCCGACGCTTTCCGGCGGTGAGGCCCAGCGTGTTAAACTGGCCACCGAGCTTTCCAAGCGCTCCACGGGGAAGACTTTGTACATCCTCGATGAACCCACCACCGGGCTGTCTTTCGAGGATGTGGCGGCGCTGCTCAAGGTGTTGCAACGACTGGTAGATGCCGGCAATACGGTCGTGGTCATCGAGCACCACCTGGACGTTATCAAGAACGCCGACTATATCATCGACCTCGGCCCCGGCGCCGGCGACAAGGGCGGTTACGTTATCGCTACCGGCACCCCGGAGGAGATAGTGCTTAAAAAGCGCTCCGCCACCGGGAAGTATCTAAAGCGGATGCTGGCTGGGAAGAGTGTGGTGCTGTAAGCGTAATGATTCGACTCCGGTCCATTGTGATTAAAATTTTCATTTTTTGCGGTTTTATTCTTTTCGGGCTGGTATTAGGCTATTTATCAATCTGGTTCGACCGTCAGTACGACCAGTGGTTTCCTTTGAATATCCCCGGCAATTTTCTATATGAGTTTATGGGTAACCATATAATGGCATCGGTTGTTGCATGGATGGCACTTGGTTTAGCTATTACCCTAGTATTTAAACCGAAGATAATAGCCTGGATAATGGGAATATACCTGGTTATCTTTGGGGGACTTTGGTTAGCGTGGGAAGGCCTTCACTTATAGTAGCTTTAACCTCTTAACCCTCACTTAAATATCTTTTCCCACCTGGGCAACTAATTCCCTCTCTAACTCTCCCCTTACGAAGGGGAGAGGATGATTGTACAAACCCGAGTGTCAATGCCTAAA